>Ga0335073_10004004_pt1 | contig 20554 bp, 24 predicted proteins | sample Lox_Sample_22_FD_207093 | JGI IMG/M metagenome (GOLD analysis project Ga0335073, IMG submission 207093) | Soil microbial communities from Loxahatchee National Wildlife Refuge, Florida, United States - Lox_Sample_2.2 | ecosystem: Environmental > Terrestrial > Soil > Wetlands | place: USA...
GCTCGACGGCCTGATCGATCACTACAGCCAGGTTGCGGCCCGTCGCGTTGAGGACAGTAACCAGACGCTGCGCCGGAGAATTGATAAGGAAGAGCAGCTTTGCGAAGATCTCTTCCTTGCCCGGCATCGTCGCCAACTGCTTCACTTCTTCAACCGTGATCACCTTGCCGTCGATGATGCCCAGCTCGAAGGTGAATTCCGCGTTCTCCGCTACCCAGGTCGAAAGCGCCTTGGCCAGAGCGACCGGGTCGCCGCTGGTGTAAGCAACGGACGATACGCCCTTCAGGCCCTGCAGGGCTGCTTCAATCTGTGTGCCCTTCGAGGCGCGCGCCGCGAGCTTGTTCTTGAGCACGCGATAACGCCCCCCTGAGGCGCGAACAGTCTTGCGCAGCTCGAAATCCTGCGCAACGGTCAACTTGGCAAAGGTGCCGATAATCGCGCTGGTCGAACCCTCAAGCTCGTGCGCCAGTTGCGTCACCTTCTCTGCCTTCTTTGCTTTGGTCAATGCCATGGTTCTGAATCCTTACTGGCCACCACCTGCGACGCATCGCGCTCATGCAGATTGGCCGGAAATCCTTGAAATCTGCCCGCTTACGCCTTGGCTGCCTGGTCCGCAATCGAATTGTCGAGCGAAATGCCGGGGCCCATCGTCGAGCTGAGCGTAATGCTCTTGATGTACTTGCCCTTTGCCGCGGAAGGCTTGGCGCGCATCACGCTGGTGATAACCGTCAGTGCGTTGTCGACCAGCTTGTTCGGCGTAAACGAGAGCTTGCCCACGGGAACGTGCACCAGGGCCGTCTTGTCCGTGCGGAACTCGACCTTACCGGCCTTGATTTCCTTCACCGCCGCAGCGACATCGCTGGTCACCGTGCCCGTCTTCGGGTTCGGCATCAGGCCGCGAGGTCCAAGCACCTTACCGAGGCGGCCGACCGACTTCATCATGTCGGGCGTCGCGATCAGGGCGTCGAAATCCGTCCAGCTTTCCTTCTGAATCTTCTCGACCAGCTCCTCGCCGCCGACAATGTCCGCGCCCGCAGCTTCCGCATCGCGCTGGCGGTCGCCGGTCGTAATGACGGCAACCTTCTTGGTCTTGCCCAGACCGTGCGGCAGAACCACCGTGCCGCGCACCATCTGGTCGGCGTGCTTGGGATCGACGCCGAGACGCAGCGTCAGATCGACGGTCTCATCAAACTTTGCAAACTTGACTTTCTGCAGGAGCGGGACCGCGTCCTGGAGCGAATAGGGGCGCTTTTCGACAGCCGCGCGCGCCTTCGCAATATTCTTGCTGACCTTCTTTGCCATGTATCCTCGTCTCCCACCGCACAGTCGATGCTGCCTGCTGGCCGTGGTGATGTTGACTGCGTCCAAGCTGGCGCTTGAGACGCATTTATTATTATGCCAGAAAAGGAAACCTGCTACAAGCTGATTATCCGACATGGTTATTGCGGAATTACAACCCTAGCTCTTAAGTCATCTACGAGCCTGTCCGCAGAATTGATGGTTTCTTTTTCGCGGTTTTTCTCCAAACGAGCCAATCGCCGGTGATCGGTAGTTGACCATAGAGAATTCTTCGTTTTGGCGTCGTAAATCGTTAGGGTTAACTGCGGGTCTACGATTTGGGCACTGTGAACTTGAGTTGTGCCGTCGGAGGAATTTGTAGAACTCCACACACGGGTCCCGCCCTTCTCAATTCGATACGCCAATTCTATGATCACGTCGGCGTCGTCTGGCGAACCTACAATCTCGTATCGACCCCACTTCTTCATTTCCGAATAAAAGGCATCGTATGCGAGGTCACTACCGCCGCCATTGGCTAGGAAAACCTTCTTTGCATTGACTATCGCCGTTGGCAAAGGTGCGGGAGGTATATCCTTCTTACTCTTACCAAATAGGTTTAACGAGAAAAAGGTAAGGCAGAAAAATATCGCAAACTTACGCATAAATCGTGCCCCCCAGTAGCAAATCGATCCTGCTCTAGACAAGCAGGATCGACCCACTCCGAACTTACGCCGTGACTTCAATCCCCATCGAGCGCGCCGTGCCCTTGATGCTCTTGACAGCCGCTTCGACCGAGGCGGCATTGAGATCGGGCATCTTCTGCTTGGCGATCTCAAGCACCTGGGCCTCAGACAGCTTGCCGACCTTGTTCTTGTTCGGCGTGCCCGATCCCTTGGCCAGGTTCGCCGCCTTCTTCAGCAGCACGGCTGCCGGAGGCGTCTTGGTCACAAACGTGAAGCTGCGGTCGACGTAGACGGTGATGACGACCGGGATAATCAGGCCAGCCATCTCTTTGTTCTGCGTGCGGGCGTTGAACTGCTTGCAGAACTCCATGATATTGACCTGCGCCTGACCGAGCGCCGGACCAACCGGGGGCGCGGGCGTGGCCTTGCCGGCCTCAATCTGAAGCTTTACCTGAGTCTGTACTTTCTTTGTTGGAGCTGCCATTGCTTAAAACCTTTCCTTGCGGCGAGCTTTTCGCTCAGCCAGATTCTTGAATTACAAATTCGCTAAACGATCTTCTCCACCTTGCCGAATTCAAGCTCGACCGGGGTGGAGCGGCCAAAAATCGTCACCATCACCTTGAGCGTTTCGCGGTCTTCGTTCACTTCGTCCACAACGCCGTTGAAGTTCGCAAATGGCCCTTCGGTGATCCGTACCGACTCGTTCTTCTCGAACTTGATCTTGAGGCGCGGCTTGTCCTTCGACACATCGGTGCGGAAGAGGATCGAGCTGACTTCCGCCTCGCTCAAGGCCACCGGCTTATCGCCGGTGCCGAGAAATCCCGTAACGCGCGGCGTGTTCTTGATCACGTGCCACAGGTCGTTGTCGAGGTCCATCTCGACCAGCACATAGCCGGGGAGAAAAACCCGCTCGACCGTGCGCTTCTTGCCGTTGACGATCTCGGTCACGGGCTCAGTCGGGATCATCACGCGGCCAATCTTGTTCTGGAGGCCAAAGGCCTGCACGCGGCTCTCAAGCGACTCGCGCACCTTGCGCTCGAAACCCGAGTAGGCGTGGATGATGTACCACTTGAAACGCTCGCTGGCTGAGGGCGCAAGCTGTTCCGGGTTGTCGTTGCCGGTGTTTCCGTCGTGAATTTCTTCCGTCATGATTCCTTCTTCTGCCATGCCTACTGACCACCCAGCCAATGCAGCAACCACTTCAACGCGCTCCCCAGCACCGAATCAATTACATAGAAGAAAGCCGCAAAGACAAAGACGGTAATGATCACGACCGTCGTGGTCGACTGCACCTCAGCCCGCGAAGGCGTGACCACCTTGCGCATCTCTCCGCGAACGTCCTTCAGGAAATCGACGGTGCGCGTCCAGTACGCTGTCACCTGGTTCGGAGTAGTGCTTTTCTGCGGAGAGCGATCTTCGCCAGTTGCCAATGCTGCCTTCGCCATAACGCTGCTTCCTTCTTGTACGCTGACAGCTTATGCGCTGTTCCGCGGCAACCATTTTTTTGAGCAGCGGTTGCGGCTGCATTCAAATCTGGCAGGGGCGGAGGGATTCGAACCCCCAAGTTCGGTTTTGGAGACCGACAGTTTAACCGTTGAGCTTACGCCCCTACATTGGACTGGCCGTCCAGGCAATCGCGCCCTTTTCGGGCGCACCTGAAACGGTCGAGTCCTACTTGGTTTCTTTGTGGTCCGTGTGCTTGCGGCAACGCTTGCAGAACTTTGAGAACTCAAGACGGCCCGTGGTCGTCTTCTTGTTCTTCGTCGTCGAATAATTCCGCTCTTTGCACACCGGACACTGTAATGTCACAATTTCGCGCATCTCTTTATCCTAACCGATTGCCGAAAAGCCTGCTTTCGGCGATCTTTTTTGGTTCCGCAGAAGAAAAATTGACATCAGGGGCTAAAGCCCCATTACCGCTGCGGTATCGGCACGGCTAAAGCCGTGTCCTTCCAAAACTTCAATCTTCCTGTGGGTCAACAGTTGATCCCGTTGACCCACTCACATGTTTGGCGCCCGACAGGGCGCGATTGCCTGGACGGCCAGTCCCTTAATTCAAAATCTCAGTAATGGTTCCGGCGCCTACCGTGCGTCCGCCTTCGCGAATCGCAAACCGCAAGCCCTTCTCCATCGCCACCGGGGTGTGCAGCTCGATCTCGAGCGAAATGTTGTCGCCCGGCATCACCATCTCCGTGCCCTCAGGCAGCTTCGCCGTTCCCGTCACGTCCGTTGTGCGGAAGTAGAACTGCGGACGGTAGCCGTTGAAGAACGGCGTATGACGCCCGCCCTCTTCCTTCGACAGCACGTAGATCTCGCCCTTGAACTTCGTGTGCGGCGTGATCGATCCCGTCTTGGCCAACACCATCCCGCGCTCGACGTCTTCTTTAGGAATACCGCGCAGCAGCAACCCGGCGTTGTCCCCAGCCAGACCTTCATCCAGCTGCTTCTTGAACATTTCCACGCCCGTGACGACCGTCTTGCGCGTCTCGCGGAAGCCCACGATTTCTACTTCCTCGCCCACCTTCACCTTGCCGCGCTCGATACGGCCCGTGACCACCGTGCCACGGCCCGAGATCGAGAAGATGTCTTCGATCGGCATCAGGAAAGGCTGATCAATCGCACGCGCCGGCAGAGGAACGTTCTTGTCCACCGCCTCCATCAGCTCGTCGATCTTCGCTTCCCACTGCGCTTCGCCGTTCAGCGCTCCAAGAGCCGAGCCGCGAACCACCGGCACATCGTCGCCAGGGAAGTTGTACTTCGACAACAGCTCACGCACTTCCATCTCGACCAGGTCGATCAGCTCCGGATCCTCAACCGCATCGCACTTGTTCAGGAACACCACGATGTAGGGCACACCGACCTGGCGGGCCAGCAGAACGTGCTCTTTCGTCTGCGGCATCGGACCATCGGTCGCTGCCACCACCAGAATCGCGCCGTCCATCTGCGCCGCGCCCGTGATCATGTTCTTGATGTAGTCGGCGTGGCCGGGGCAATCGACGTGCGCGTAGTGGCGGTTCCCCGTCTCGTACTCAACGTGCGCCGTCGCGATCGTGATGCCGCGCTCCCGCTCTTCCGGAGCGTTGTCAATCGTGTCGAACGAGCGGAACTTGTTGTTCGGGTTGTGCTTCGACAACACCTTCGTGATCGCCGCCGTCAACGTCGTCTTCCCGTGATCGATATGCCCAATCGTCCCCACGTTCACGTGCGGCTTCGACCGGTCAAATTTCTCCTTCGCCATACCTTGTTCCTCTCTAAACCTGATAGTTGCTCAACAAATTCCTATTCATCGAAGCCAGCTTATTTCTGAGTGCTTTTCCTGAATCACCCAGGCCTTCAATGAATCTAAGAATTTCTGTAAATGCTTCATCGATCTCATCATGCCGAGCATGCGCGTTGATCAATGCCGACGCACCGATATTCGAACCCGACGTAGCATAGCGGCCGTCAATAAACCACTGAACTACTGATGCTCGCGATCCCGGCTTATTGAGTTCGCTATCAAGTTCGCTAACAATCTTTTCCGAACTACCGTTCCCCACTTTCATCCAAGACAACTTGGCCTGGCTAACAGCCTCAGATAACGTAAATGGAGATTTCGCCGCACTCATATCAACCGCTCTATACAATTCAATACTGCTACTACTCGGAAGGAAATGCGCCGATCCGGCGCTCCCACTCCGTTAATCCTGCCAGTTTCACATCCAGCGTTTCGTAGCTCTCGCAATACTCAACGCGAAAGTTCTCAAACGCCCTACGCGAGGTCCATGCATCTAGCGTAAAAAACCGAGTCGGATGCTTGACGCTCTGCACTAATTCCACGCCCAGAAATTCCGGAGACTTCCGGAAGAGCCGGGCCCACGTTCCATCCGAGGCATACGCTTCAACAAAGCCCGCCTCGCAACCCTGGCGCACTTCAAACTCCCACATCACTACATAAACGCTTGGCTCGGAAGCGTGCGCAAACGCAAATTCTTCAATAATACGCGTACACCTTCAAATACTTCTGCCGCAGTTCGGGCGCCACATGCTCAACCAGCGCGAGATACCGCTCGCGCACCTGGCCGCGGTCCGAATCGCCCAGCGATCCGTACAGCGACGGCGTCTTTGCGCCGAGAAATCCATGCGCCAGAATCGCCTCAAACTGCCGGGCCCGTAGCTTCGCCTTCTCCACCTGACGAAGAAACTTCGCCGCATTCGCCGGAGCAAAGGCATCCTGCAAAGCCTTTTCCACCTCCGCGAAGGTCTTGTAATCCTGAACCGGAAGAACAGCTTGCTCGAACATTGCTTGCTACGAACTCCGCTTACTTAAAATCTGGAGCGGGAGACGGGAATCGGACCCGCGACCAACAGCTTGGAAGGCTGTGACTCTACCACTGAGTTACTCCCGCTCTACACGCCACGGGGCCGACAGCATTTTTCCACTGTCGGCCTCGGCGCATTTCCCAATCCTGGAGCTGATGACCGGGATTGAACCGGTGACCTCTCCCTTACCAAGGGAGTGCTCTACCAACTGAGCTACATCAGCTAAAAACCTACCTACTGCGTATTCTCTTCTTTATCGTACCGCCGACCTGCGGTCAGCAAAATCCGAAGAGCAAACCCGCCAAGCAGCACGAAGACCAGCATGCGAACTCTGCCGGCATCCATGGTGCCCCATGCCAGGGCAGCGATCACGCCTAGAACGAGGAGCGCAACCGCTTTGCGTTGCCAGCCTCGAACCTGCATAGATAAAACTCGCTTCCCTGCCAAAACCTACTGCTACTGCCACATCTCATGGTGCACAGGGGAGGATTCGAACCTCCGTAGCTCCTAGGAGCGGCAGATTTACAGTCTGCTGCCATTAACCACTCGGCCACCTGTGCATTACCTTGCTGGAGCGAGTTTTCCACTTCCGCCAGACACCAGCCATCCCTCCGGAGGCTAAAACCGCTCCGGCTTAAGCGGGACGCTGTCAGGTGGAATGACTGCGGATGGCTCGCGCCAATCGAACTTAACGCTTCTCACGAGGCCTTAAGGATTCTGGAGCTGGCGAAGGGACTTGAACCCCCGACCGTCTGATTACAAATCAGATGCTCTACCAGCTGAGCTACGCCAGCCCGGACAGCCTCATACTCCTGTTTCGAAAGACACCAAGGCGTCAGCCGGAAGAGGGGTACAGATTGAAAGGTTATCACACGCCGAGACGCTCTGCAACGCGGCCAGCGCAGCTCGGCCAACGACTGGGGGCATTCTATCCGCGGACGAAAAATTCACACAAAGCCGGCCCTTTTGTGGCGTTTTTCCTCCAAAATATGCTTGAATTTCGCAGGTTTCGAGTGATACCACTCAGGACTGCGTATCCTGCTCTTGCAACTGCACTCGCGGCACCAGAAAGAGGTAACCATGTGGCGACAGCGACACTGCATCTTGAACGGGCTGCTGCTTGCCATTCTGGCGCTTGCCGTCTCCTGCAAGACATCGGACGACGCGAAGGCCCTCGCCACGCAGATGACATCCACGGCCAAGAGTCTCAGCGATTACTACAGCGCCCTGGCCGACGTGGTCGACGACCATGCCGAGCTGGAACGGCTACAGCAGGCGACCATCGGCGTTCCGCTGGACCAGCAGGAACAGGCGCAATTACAGGATGTCAAAAAAGAGCTGCAGCAGCGCGCTGACGCCGCCAAGGCCCTGGACCAGCTGGCGCAGGCATTTACCGGGCTGACCGGCTCCAAGGCTCCCAGCGACGTCTCCGAATCGGCCACAGAGCTGGGCACGGCGCTCTCATCCGTCCAGAACCTGCCCGGCGCGGCGGATGCAGCGGATGCCTTACCCAGCGCAGGGCAGATCCTGACGCAATTTGCCCAGGAGCACGACGAGCGCAAGATGGCAAAGAGCATGGATCCGACGATGGCCGCGCTCTCGAAGATGTTTTCGCAGGAGAAATCGACGTATGAGTCGATCGAGCGGACCTATATCGGTCTGGCCCAGAGCATCGCTTTCGATCTGGTAAAGAAGAATGAGGTCGACCCGGGCAGCCTGATGGAGCCGGCGCTGAAGCCGTTCGATCTTACCTCCCGCATCCCGACGGAAAACCTGCCCCAGGGCCTCACCGACTATGCGAGGGAGCAGATCAAGGACAAGGGCGAGGCCGATATTGCCGCGCATGCGAAGGCCTCTGACACCATGGACAAGACATTGCAAGAGATGTCGAAGCGCACACACGAGCTCGCCACAACCGGAAGCATGTCCCAACGCGGGCTACCTTTTACGCTCGACAACATCAACGCGTGGACAAAATCAAAAAAGAAGTCAGCAGACTGAGGAGAGCCATCCATGGGACCGTCCCTGCAATCTCTTGAAGACCAGTACATGCTGCTCACGCAGCAGCTTTCCACACTTCTCGACGCCTGCACCACGCAGGCCCAGCGCGACCAGGTTATGACGGAATACACCACGGCGCGCCGCAATTACTGGAGCGGCATTCAGAAGACCTTCCATGACGATGATCCGCAGATCGTATCGCTCGTGCAGAAAATGCAGGCTGAACAAAAGCAGATCAAAGAGGTCACCAACCACCTGAACGACATTGCAAAGGTCATCGACATCATCACCGACGCAGTGAACGTGGGCACGGCGCTCGCCGCTAAAGCGGTTTGAAAATCCCCCTCATCCGGCGAATATCCGCCCGCGAAGGGTACGCTTGTGCTGTAATGCGCACGGGGGATTTACTGAATGAAACTTCTGGCAAAATTCAATCTTCTTCTTATCGTTGTATTTGGGCTTGGATTGGCGCTGATCGCGTTCAATGCGCGGAACTTCCTGATGGACGACGCGAAGAAGGAAGTGCTGAGCCAGGCAGAGCTGATGGCCGCGAGCGCCGGAGCCACTCGCCAGTACACCGAAGAAGAGATCAGCCCGATTCTTGAAAACACGCCACAGCATGAGAATACTTTCCTGCCGCAGACCATCCCCTTCTATGCGGCGACGGTCACATTCAATCGCCTGCGCAAGAACTTTCCCGATTACACCTACAAGGAAGCAACGCTGAATCCGACGAACCTTGTCGATCGCGCCGAGGACTGGCAGGCCGACATCATCAACTACTTCCGCAACAATCCGAGCGAGAAGCAGTTGGTTGGCGAGCGCGACAGCTCCGTCGGTCCATCGCTTTATCTGGCTCGTCCGATCGTTGCGGAACCAGGCTGTCTGACATGCCACAGCGTTCCGAGCCTCGCGCCCAAAGCCATGATCAAACACTACGGCTCGCAGAATGGTTTCGGCTGGAAGCCGAATGAAATTGTCGCGGCGCAGATCATTTCCATCCCGCTGTCGGTACCGGTCAAACTGGCGAATGAGGGCTTTCGCAACCTGCTCATCACGCTGGGCACGATCTTCTTTGCGGCGGTTGTGCTCATTGATCTCGGCATGTACTTCATCGTTATCCGTCCGCTGCGCAAGGTCAGCGCGTCGGCAGACCGCATCAGCACGGGCGATATTGACCTGCCGCCGCTGCCGGTGAAGGGTAAGGACGAAATCGCCCAGGTGACAACGTCCTTCAACCGCATGCACACCAGCCTGAAGAAGGCGATGGAGATGCTGAACGACTAGCGTTCCATCGAACAACAGGCTTAGCTGCCGCGTTTCGACTGGAGGAACTTCTGCCTGTCCTGCTCCGACGCGATGTGAGTGGCTGCTTCCTGATAGAGCTGGTTGAGGTTCGTACACTTCGCCGCCAGCTTGCGCACCACCACGCTGGCGATGGGGCCGATGTACACGGCCAGTTTTTTGCTTACGTCGTCGAGGGGAAACTGCGCAGTCTGACTGCCGCTTTTCTGTTGCAACGGCTGGCTGCTGCTTTTCTGTTGCAATATCTGGCTGCCGCCTCCCTTTGGCGGCGGCGCGCTGCCGCTGGGAATATGCAGCGCTGTCGTCTCGACGGAAAAGACTTCCTGCATGCCGGTTGCGGGAACGGAATCCAGCGCCGTCAGAAATTCCTGCGCCGTCGCAAACCGGTCTGCCGGCATTTTTTCAAGCGCGCGCAAAAGCGCATTCGAAAGCTGTATGGGGAGGCGCGGGTTCAACTGGACCGGCTCAGCGGGCCGATCGTTCAGGTGAGACCGCATAATCTCCAGATTGGTGCTTCCCTTGACCGGGAGCCATCCGGTGAGGATTTCGTAGAGCGTTACGCCTACGGAATAGATGTCGGACCGCAACGTCGCCTTGTCGCCGGTAATCTGCTCGGGCGACATATAGCTCACTGATCCGACCATGAAGCCCGGGGCTGTCAGCTCCGCGGAATGCTCTCCGATGGCGATACCGAAATCGACCAGCTTCACCTCGTTCTCGGTGGTGATCATGATGTTGGAAGGCTTGATGTCGCGGTGCACCACGCCGCGGTTGTGGGCGTAATCCAGCGCAGACAGTATCTGACGCGCATATCGCATGACCTCGGGGACGGGCATGCGCATGCGCATGCTTCTGGCCCGCAGCGTTTCGCCACTGACCAGTTCCATGATCATAATGAGTTGGCTGTCGAAGTAAAAAGCATTATGCAGTGCGGCGATATGAGGATGATTGAGCGCGCCCAGCAACTGAATCTCGCGGCGAAAGCGCTCGGCCAGCTCCGGGGTTGAAATCTGGCCGGGAAGAAGAATCTTCATGGCTTCACTGCGCTGCGAGATGGTATGCCGCACCTCGTAGACCTGACCGAGACCGCCGGCGCCAAGAGTGCCGACGACCTCGTAATCGCCTACCCGTTGTCCGATTTCGAATGCCATATGCGTTACACCATTCTGCTTGAACCGGGCGACCGCCAGCAAACATGAAGCGAAGGCCCTGATGCCAAGAGCCACGCGGAGTGAGATGATGGGAAGGTCACGAAGGAGACCTTCTTGAGAACTCGCCGGCGCAAGAGGATCACGATTGCAGTGGTCGTGGTCATTCTCCTGCTATTGGCCGCCGCTCTCTACCTGCGCATCAAAGCCCCTCCGGAAGCTGCGCGGCTGCTGCCGGAATCCGACGGCATCGTGTACCTGAACCTGCGCCCCATACGAGCCGTCACCCACTTCGATCAGCACCCGGTGACGCACGATCCCGACTACCAGAGCTTTATCAATGCCACTGGAATCCAGTTCGAACGCGACCTGGATGAAGCCGCTTTCGCGCTGCACCGCATGCCCAACGCCGGCGGTCCCAACGGCCCGGTTGCATTCTCTGAAGTGTTCGTTGGGCACTTTGATGGACGCAGGCTGATGCACTATCTCGCCGGGCTCTCCACCGCGCAGGAGACCTACGCCGGACACACGATCTACAGCATCCCGAGCGACGGACGGACGGTTCGCGTCACTCTGCTTGGCTACGACATGGTTGCGGTGAGCAATACACCGACCGCCGAACAAATCCACTCCATACTTGACCGCTATCGCTCGGCAGCACTCCCGTTTTCCGGATCGAGCCTGTTGACTGACCATTATGAAGAGGTGCCGCTGCTTTCGCTGGCATGGGGTATCGGGCAGATTGGCCTTCCTTTTGGCGACAGCGGCAATGTGAGCGTTTTCGGCTTTCGTTTACCTATCAATTTCGACTCCACGTTCATCGCTTCCGTTCGCTGGACCGGCTCGCTGCGTTTGCGTGTAGAAGAAATCGCCCCTACCGAAGAAGCGGCCACATCTTCCGCCGAATCGTTGAAGATGGTGTTAAATTTTGTGCGCAATGCGGAAACTGCTGCTCCGGGCGTGACCGGCCCTGAATTGAAGCCGCTGCTCGACAGCATTCAGATTGAACACCATAGAGACCGCGCCGTGCTTCGCGCGGCCATCCCGCCGCAACTGTTGGAGCGGTTGGTAACGCCTCCGGACAAGCTGGAATTGCTGCCTGCTCCGGCAGGCTCAAAATAATTTGCGACGAAGCTGTATTTGGACAGCATCTCAGTGGTTAGACCACTGTCAGGGTTCTTCCCACGCACGCCGCTCGATCTGTAAACACCATTGGAGGACTGGAAGGTATGAGGAAACTCTCTCTTAGCGTTGCTGCCATGGCCGCAACGTTTGTTGTAATTTCGCTGTCCGTTCCTGCACTGTACGCTGATGGCCCTCCGGCAAGCCCGGTCATCACAGGAAAAGCTGCCTTTACCGACTACACGCAGGAAAAGCCGGGCGTACGCCGCAAACTGACCGTAGCCGACCTGCCCGAACCATACGCGACCAAAGGGGTGGACAACGGCGCGGACATGGTCAAGCGCCCTGACGGCGCATGGCCGCAGGCCCCCGCGGGCTTTAAGGTGACGCTCTATGCGGATGGACTGAACCAGCCGCGCTTGATTCGCACCGCTCCCAACGGCGATCTTTTTGTCGCGGTGAGCTACAGCAATGAGATTCTGGTGTATCGCGGATTAGGTTCCGACGGCAAATATAAACAGGTGGAGAAGTTCGCCGACGGCCTGAGCCAGCCCTTCGGCATCGCCTTCTATCCATCGGGACCGAATCCGAAGTGGGTTTACATCGGCAATACCGACTCAGTGGTGCGCTTTCCCTATCAGAACGGCGATATGAAAGCGCGGGGCCCTGCTGAAAAACTCGCCGACCTGCCCGGCGGCGGACGCCTGCGCGGAGGCGGTCACTGGACGCGCGACATCGTCTTCTCGCAGGACGGCACAAAAATGTTCGTCTCTGTCGGGTCGCACTCGAACGTCGACGACCCGGATACGCACCCGGAAGAATTCCACCGTGCCGATGTGCTGGAATTCACGCCTGAAGGCAAGTTCATCAAAATCTATGCCTACGGCATCCGTAACTGCGTGGGCGAGGCCATCAATCCGATCACCGGCCAGCTATGGTGCTCGACCAACGAGCGCGACATGCTTGGCGACAACCTGGTGCCTGACTACATCACCCACATCGAAGAGAATGGCTTCTACGGCTGGCCGTGGTGGTACATGGGACCGCATCAGGACCCGCGGCTTGAGGGCAAGCATCCCGAACTGAAGTCGAAGGTCATTACGCCGGACGTTCTGCTGCAACCCCACTTCGCTTCGCTTGAGATGACCTTCTACGAAGGCAAGCAGTTCCCGGCCGAGTACAAAGGTGACGCCTTCGCCGCCGAGCATGGTTCGTGGAACAAGGCGAAACGCGCCGGCTATGAAGTCATCCGCGTACCCATGCGCGATGGCAAAGCCACCGGCGAGTACGAAGACTTCCTGACCGGCTTCACGACGCCTGACGGCCACGTCTGGGGGCGTCCGGTTGGCGTGACTGTCGCTAAGGACGGGTCGCTTTTTGTCACCGACGACGGATCGGGCTCGATCTGGCACGTCACTTACACCGGGAAGTAAGCGCTTGATCTCTCCTCGTGCTCTTCCCTCACACGCCTGCGTCACAGCAGAATAGTGAGGGAGGAGCACAATCGTGTCCACTGGCGAAGATTTTCCTTACGAAACGCGGCTCAATATTCTCCATGAGCCCCTTGAATTGATCGACGAGAAAGCTCTCTCGAGTGCCTGCACCTACAAGTGGTTCAATCAAACGCTCTGCCAGGTGAATGACGCCGTCGTCCGCCTGGGCGTGGTGGAAGGCGAATACCATTGGCACAAGCACGACAATGACGATGAGTTCTTTTATGTCGTAGAAGGCGAATTGTTCATCGATCTGGAATATCGCACAATCAGCCTCTTGCCCCGGCAGGGTTTCGTCGTCCCAAAAGGCGTTCTTCACCGGACACGCGCGCCAAAACGAACCGTCATGCTGATGGTTGAGAATGCTGGGATCATTCCTACCGGCAATTAGCCATTTCCTCAGCGCAAAATACATGAGGCCGCAGGAATGGCGGCCTCTTAATATCCCTTTTTAATATTCCCGGATGCGAAGTCTAGTTAGCGCCGCCGCCGGCCGCAGACGCGCCGCCCGTGCTGGCAAGCTGCTGCATGGTCTCACGCAGATATTTGTGCGGATTCACCGGAGTATTGCGGATGCGGACCTCATAATGCAGATGCGGGCCTGTGCTGCGGCCGCTCATGCCCACATATCCAATTACCTGGCCGCGCGCGACTTGTTGCCCAGCGGCGACCGCAAAACCGGAAAGATGTCCATACACGGTCTTTACGCCGTATCCGTGATCGATGACAATTTCACGGCCATAGCCGGAAGCGCGGTCAGCCATTTCGACGGTACCGTCGGCAGTTGCGCGGACAGGATCACCAAACGAGGCCGAGATATCAATTCCAGCGTGGAAGGCGCCCTCACCATTGAACGGATCCAGACGCTCGCCGAACGAACTCGTTACCGGCCCGACGACAGGCCACAACGAAGGCGCATTCGCGAGGCTCAAAGTATCATCCAGACTGCCAAAGGGATGACGCGTATTGAGACCGAATGATGAATAAATCTGGCCGGATAAAGCCGTGCGGCGCAGCGCATCGAGCTGATCGAGCGATTGCACGTAGGCCTGCTGACTGAAACTGTCCGGACTGTCGGAAATTACCGGAGCAGTAGCCGTGGCCGTCGCCTTTGCGGTGGCGAGCTTGTTTTGCCGGAGACCGTAAAGAGCGCTCACTTCATTCGCCAGCGAGCCGAGCGAAGCGGCCTGCACTTCTTTCTCGTGGGCCACCTGCTGCAACTGGGCATAATCTTTGCGCAGAGTTTCGCGCTGCGAGCGGACCTGGTTGAAGCTTGCCGTCTTCAGGAGCATGCGCGAATAGGATCCGGCCATGCCGGTGATGGTGAAAGCGCCTACTACCGCTGCCGCCACGAAGATATAGGCATAGTGCAGAGGAACCGGGATCTTCCTGAGCCGTCCATCTTCTTCGCGAGCAACAAAAATAATGTAGAAGCGTTTACGCAAATCCTTCTCGCCTGACGAAGCTTCCTCGACTGAAACTCTCTGTCTGCGGCAAACACACGCGAATACTCAGTGAGGGTCGCTGCAGCAGGTTTTCGGGTATTCTCAGAAGACCCTATCAGGTTGGCCACGATGGGTCAACCAAACTTCACCGCATTGCTCCTGCACATTGGTAACACGGGTCACAAGCCGTTTTGCCGGCCTTACAGGATCGTAAGATGCATCATGTGCCGGATCGCGCTCTTAGAGGTATGCTGAACGTCGTGTCTGCCAGACAAAAATCCCGGCGGCCATCCGGAGAAAGAGCGCTGATTGCCGCGATCCGGGCTCGCACCGGAGTCCCAAGCGCCGGAGTGCGCGTTGGTATCGGCGATGACTGCGCCATTCTGCGCCCCGCAGCGGGCAGCGAAATTGTTCTCACGACAGATTTTTCACTGGAGCAGGTGCATTTCCGGCGCGACTGGCACCCTCCGGAATCTGCGGGACATCGATGTTTGGCGCGCGGCTTGAGCGATATCGCTGCTATGGGCGCACAGCCGATCGCCGCCTTCCTATCCATGGCTATACCCGCCGAGTTCACAGTCGCGGAGCGGGGACGCAGCTGGCTGGATCGCTTTCTGGATGGACTGCTGGCGTTGGCAAACCAGCACAGGGTGCAGCTTGCCGGAGGCGATACAGCTCAGTCGCCCCTTTTTGACGAAGCCGGCTCTAAACAGACCGGGATGGTGTCGGCAGACATTGTTCTTGTAGGGTCAGCGCCTAAAGGCCGCGCGCTTCTCCGCTCCACCGCGAAGGCTGGAGATAGCCTCTATGTCACTGGCGCGCTGGGGGGCGCGGAAGCAGAACTACTGGCGCTGGGACGAAACCCGCAATCCTTCCGCAAGCTCACGAAAGCAGCGCCGGGGCATCCGCATCTCTATCCCGAGCCGCGTCTGGCCGTGGGAGCAAAGCTTTTATCATTGCGTGCTGCAACCGCTGCGATCGATGTCAGCGATGGACTGTCCACCGATCTGGCACACCTGTGCGACGAGTCGGGATTGGCGGCGGAGATTGAGACGGCAGCTATCCCGATCCACACCCTGGCGCGCAAGATCGAGGAAGATGGCTGGATTCCCTCTGCGCTGCACCTCGCGCTGCATGGCGGTGAAGATTACGAACTTCTGTTTACCGCATCTCCACGAGCAAAAATACCGGCGCGCATTGCCGGGGTGCCGATCCACGCGATCGGGCATATGAAGACGCGGCGCAAAGGAAAGCCGCTCATCGAAATGGTTGGCTCGGACGGCAAACGCACGCCCCTCAACGCTGGAGGGTGGGAGCATTTTCGCTAAAAGATGCTTGCGAATAAACCCGGCTGCATCGAGTCGGATTTCGTAAATCGCAATTGCGGCAACAAATCTTGATACCCTCGAAGTAGCTATGCACACGAACGAGACGCGCGTTCGCTTCGCGCCTTCGCCGACAGGGCTGCTGCATGTCGGCAATGCCCGAACGGCGCTTTACAACTGGCTGGTAGCCCGGCACACCGGTGGGAAATACATTCTTCGCATTGAAGATACAGACGTCGAGCGCAGCAAGGAAGAACACGAGACACAGCTTATCGAAGACCTGCACTGGCTCGGCCTTGAATGGGACGAGGGCCCGGAGATTGGCGGCCCGCATGCACCTTACCGGCAGTCAGAGCGGCTTGCGATTTATCGCGAGCATACTGAAAAGCTGTTGAACGAAGGCAAAGCCTACCGCTGCTTCTGCACTTTTGACGAGCTTGAGGCCGAACGGCAGAAGGCGGTTGCCGAACATCGGCCGCAGGTTTATTCCGGTAAATGCCGCGTGATTGCAAAGGCCGATTCCGATGCGCGCGCTGCGGCAGGAGAGCCGTTTGCCGTGCGCCTGCGGATACCCGACCAGCCGCTGCGCTTTCACGATATCGTGCGCGGCGATGTCGAGTTCTCGAACGAGGCTGTCAGCGACCCGATTCTGGTGCGTTCAAGCGGCGTGCCCGTTTACAACTACGTGGTTGCAGTCGATGACGCGCTGATGGATATCACGCACGTCATCCGCGGCGATGATCATATCTCGAATACGCCGAAGCAGGTGGCAATTTACGAGGCCTTCGGCTGGCCGGCGCCGCAGTTCGCGCATTTGTCGACGATTCTGGGCAGCGACCGCGAGCGGCTTTCCAAGCGCCACGGAGCTACTTCCATTGCCAGTTTCCGCGAGATGGGGATCCTGCCCGAGGCGCTGGTGAATTACCTCGCGCTGCTGGGCTGGGGCGCGAAAGACGGCACCACCGAAACTTTCATGCCGCAGGAGTTGATTGCAGAATTCGAGATTGAGCGCGTGACGGCATCGCCCGCGGTGTTCGATTTCGACAAGCTGCACTGGCTCAACCGCCATTACCTGAAGCAGGCTGACCCGGCGCGGATTCTTGAACTGGCTTGGCCTTATTTTGAGAAAGCAGGCCTGATGCCCGCGCGCTCCGCTGCCGATGCAGACACTGTGCAGTGGTTCGGGAAATTGATCGCGCTGTTTTTGCCATCTGTCGACCGCCTGGAGCAGTTGCCGGAGAAGGCGCAGTTCGTCTTTCGCTTCGATGCGGCGGCTGCGCGGGCGAATGCTGAGAATGCGGCGATTCTGCAATCGGAGTCCGCGCAGAAAGTTATTTCGGCGTTTGCGCAGCGCGTTCGCATGCATGCGGGAGCAGTCACGCCAGAGCAGTTCAAGACCTGGATGAACGAGATCAAGGCCGAAACCGGAACCAAAGGTAAGGAGCTGTTTCATCCGGTGCGCATCGCGCTCACCGGAGCGCATTCCGGCCCGGAATTCGACAAGCTGATTCCGATCTTTGAAGAAGGCAGCCGCCTGCCGCTTCCTGTACACGTATTGAGTGTGCAGGAGCGGGTGAAGCAATTTGTGAGCGCATGAAGACTGTCACCAAGCCGACGATAGATCTCAGCTTCCCGCATCGCTGGATTGTTGATGTGCTCGACAAGCGCCCGCTGATCGCGCCGGCGCGGCAATTCGTCTATCCGCAGCAGGTGGAAGAAGTGGAACGCGGCGCGCTGGAGCTTCTGGTAAGACCCGCAACAGGCGACGGGTTCCTCGCCACCTGCGCGCTCGGCTTCGCTGATCCGACAGCGCCCGCGGGCGTCTGGAGCTGCCCTGATCCCGACTGGCTTTGCGCCGTATCGGGAGGCTATGCGTATCTCATTCACACCCTCCAGCCGCAGCAATGGAGCATGGTTCCCTATCGTCCTGTGTTGAGCTTGCGGGCGTTGACGGAGCAGCAGTTGCTGCTTTTCATCGGCCACCATTCCATTCTCGCGTGGGGGCGCGAGGGACGGGCATGGGAGTCAGCACGGCTCTCGTGGGAAGGTATCGAGATTACCGACATTGTCGGCGATACGCTCTGCGGTCTTGGGTGGGATTTAATTACGGACAGCGATGTTGCTTTCGCCATCGATCTGAAAACCGGCGAACATACCGGCGGCGTCACAGGCTGATGGCATAAAAGCTCAAAGCAGCGTCGCCTTGTTCGAGCAATCGATATCGTCGCAGCTTTCCGTATTCCTCCTCAAGCCGCTGTTTGCGATGATGCTCTGCGATCACAATCGCACCCTCTGCAAGCAATGCCATGGATTCGCCTCCCAGCAAGCCCAGCACCAGCGCATACTCGTCAGCCGCTTTGTAGGGAGGATCGAGAAAGACGATATCGAAGCATTGCTTCACTTCCACGAGACGCGTGACGGCGGTAGCTGCGCTGCGCGTTTCCAGCTGCCAGCCTTCACGGATTTCAAGCGATTTCAGATTCGCGCGAATTGCAGCTACAGCCGGCACAGCTTTTTCGACGAAAACGACTTTAGTCGCTTCGCGGCTCATGGCCTCGATCCCGTTTGCGCCTGATCCCGCATAGAGATCAAGGAATGCGGCGCCTTCGATGCGCGGAGCGAGCACGTTGAAGAGCGTCTCGCGCAGGCGGTCGCTGGTGGGGCGGGTATCGAGTCCGCGCGGCGCGACCAGCGTGCGGGAGCGAAATTTTCCTGCGATGACGCGCATCGCTTCGATACTAGCGCAGCTCTATCTGTACCATTCTTACGTCAGACGCATTTTCCGTCTTGCAGCATACAATGACTACAGCAGGTTTCAAGGAACGAGGACGTACGGCAATGCGCGGCTGGTCATTTCCCCTGGGTCGCTGGATGGGCGTGGACTTACGCATTCATACTTTTTTTCTGCTGCTGCTCGGCCTCTGCCTGCTCTCGACCAACCTGGTGAACGTCCAGTCATGGCGGGCGATCATGCTGTGGCTCATTCTGCTGCTCGCCGTTGTCGTGCGCGAGATTGCGCGCGTGATCGTAGCCGCATATCACGGAGTGCAGCTGCGCAGCATCCTGCTCCTGCCTATCGGCGGGCTTTTCTCGTACGCGAATCCTGATAGCGCAGAGCGCGCCGGCGAAGGCAGCGTGCAGGCTTCGATGGCAGTCGCAGGACCGCTGGCCAATTTTGGATTTGCCGCTGCCGTTGGCATGCTGATCGCCGGAGCCGCGCCGCAGGTGGCCATCTTCGCCCGGCCATGGGTCACGCCGACGCACCTGATGCGCTCGACGATCTGGCTCAATGTGATTCTCGGCATTTTGAATTTCATTCCCGCCTATCCGCTCGATGCAGGCCGGGTGCTGCGTGGGGGCTTCACCCGTACGCGAGGCGCGGCGCAGGCCACGCGGGCGGCTTCCGGGCTGGGCCAGATTCTGGGCCTGATCGCCGTGCTCGGCGGTATCGCGCTGCTCTTTATTCCCAATTCCGGATTGGGCACGAGCCTCAGCCCGTGGCTCATTATGGGCGGCTTTTTCATCTTTGTCGGCGCGCAGCTCGAGGATCAGGGACTGATGTTCCAGTCCGTCGTCGATACGGTCACCATGCGCGATGTGATGCTCACCGACTTTTCAACACTCGCGCCACAGGACACGCTGGAAGACGCGCTGTATAAGGCCATCCACAGCCTGCAGGATGAATTCCCGGTGGTGCGCGGCGCGAATCTTGTTGGCATCGTGTCCCGGCAGGGCATTCTGGAAGCGCTGCGCAGCGAGGGTAACGGCTACGTGCAATCGGTGATGTCGCGCACCTTTCAAGTTGCGCAGCCGAACGACTCTCTCGGCTCCATGATTCGCCGGATGGCAGGCGGACGGATGTCGCTTGTGCCGGTTGCCGAAGATGGCCGGGTCGTCGGCATCGTGACGCTGCAGAACCTGATGCACAGCATGGGGATGCTGGCCGAGCACAGGCGATTGAAGCGTGAGAATGGATGAAGCCGGACGACGAGAGCGGCAATCTACTCGAAGAGCAATCTGACCAGCGCCTTGCACCGGGCCTCTATCTCGTCGGCACACCCATCGGCAATCTCGGAGATATAACGCTGCGCGCCATTCGCGTGCTGCGCTCCGTAGATCGCATCGCCTGCGAAGACACGCGCCAGACACAGAAACTGCTGAACTACTTTGGCATCACTACTCCGACCGTGAGCTGCCATGAGCACAATGAAGCCGAGCGCATCCCGGAATTTCTCGCGGCAATAAAGAATGGCGCGCGCATCGCTGTCGTCTCCGACGCGGGCATGCCCGGAGTCTCTGATCCCGGCATGCACCTTGCGGGCGCCGCGATTGAGGCCGGTGTCGGCGTTCATCCCATTCCCGGCGCAAACGCCGCTCTCAGCGCGCTGGTCGCCTCCGGGCTGAACACTGAGCGATTCACCTACGCCGGCTTTCTGCCGCCAAAGGCTGGAG
>Ga0335073_10004005_pt1 | contig 20554 bp, 14 predicted proteins | sample Lox_Sample_22_FD_207093 | JGI IMG/M metagenome (GOLD analysis project Ga0335073, IMG submission 207093) | Soil microbial communities from Loxahatchee National Wildlife Refuge, Florida, United States - Lox_Sample_2.2 | ecosystem: Environmental > Terrestrial > Soil > Wetlands | place: USA...
CCAAGCCATTCTTCGAACCAATGGGTAAGCGCCTGTACTATTGCGGCGGACCGGGTATGGGACTACAAGCCAAGCTCACCCAGAACCTGATTCTTTCGAACATTCTGATGGCTTTCAACGAAGGTATCGTCCTGGCGCTCAAGGGCGGCGTGGATCCCAAACTGATGCTCGAAATCCTCGACAATAGCGCTGCGAAGTCGGGTTTAATCGCCTATAAAGCCCCCTTCGTCTTGCGGCGCGACTTTACGGCTAACTTCTCGACCAAGTGGATGCACAAAGATATCGGGTTAATGCTTGATTCCGGCCGGGAACTTGGCGTGCCTCTTCCTTTAACCTCTTTGACCCATCAGCTCTTCCAGGCAGCTATCTCGGCGGGCCACGGCGAGGAGGATATGTGTTCTACTATCAACGTTTTAGAGGATCTTGTGGGGGTCAAAGTAGAAGCCGAATAAAAAAATACAGATTTTTGTTGATTCCAAAAACAGAATCTACTATTATTGGAAGTAAGCCGGGGAGGCAACTCCCACCAAAGCGAGACTAACCTCTAATAAAAAAAGACCCCTGAAGCAATCCTCCCCGGCACCCTCAAAAAGGAGGGGATTAGAGGTCGAAAGCCGGACCCCAGCAGAGCAGCGTGATATGATGGCGGAATATCCCGGGTAACGGCGCCGTCCATGAAAACTCTCGCCCTTTTGGGTTCCACCGGCTCCATCGGAACCAATACTCTCGACGTCGTGCGGCGCAATCGACACCAGTATCAGGTGTATAGCTTAGTGGCTGGCGCCAACGCCGACCTCCTGGCCGCCCAAATTCTGGAATTCCGTCCCAAAGTTGCAGTCATCGGAACCGATAGCGCTCTCAACCGTCTATGTAATCGGCTCGAGGAATTGGGGCTGGCGCGGGCAGACTGGCCGGAACTTGCGGCTGGGGATGCGGCTCGCGTTGCCGCCGCCACTGCTGAAGAAATCGACATTGTGATTTCGGCGATTGTGGGGGTCGCCGGCCTGCAAGCCACATATGAGGCCATCCTTCGCGGTAAACGCATCGGATTGGCCAATAAGGAAGTGCTGGTTTCCGGCGGCAAACTGGTGATGGATGCCGTACGGAATTCGGGAGCCCTTTTGGTGCCGGTCGATAGCGAACATAACGGGGCCCACCAGTGCCTGCGGGCGGGCAATCGTAAAGAAGTGTCGCGGCTGATCCTCACCGCTTCCGGCGGTCCCTTCCGCAATACGCCGCGCGAGAAACTCGACGCCGTGACGCCTGAAGAGGCGCTCAATCATCCAACATGGAAGATGGGAAAACGCATCACCATCGATTGCGCCACATTGATGAATAAGGGCTTCGAGGTGATCGAGGCGTGCTGGCTGTTCGATTTCGCTCCTTCTCAGGTGGATGTCGTGGTTCACCCCCAGTCGAAAGTGCACGCCATGATCGAGTACACCGATGGCAGCGTACTTGCCCAGATATCAGCGACGGACATGCGCATGCCGATTCAGTACGCGCTCACCTACCCCGAACGTTCGGAAGCGCCTGTCCCCCGGATTGAATGGTCGGAGGCGCGGACGTGGGAGTTCCTGCCGCCGGATTTCCAGAAATTCCCCCTGCTGAAACTGGCATATCGCTGCCAGGAAGCGGGCAAATCGGCAACATGCACCCTCAATGCTGCCGATGAGATAGCCGTGGAAGCGTTTCTTGCGGGGCATATCAGCTACCCCGCGATTTACGAAATTGTGTCGGAGACACTGTCGAAGATGCCGGAGCGCGATCTCCGGACCGTCGGCGATATCCTGGAGATGGATCGGGAATCGCGCCAGTTCGCGCGCGAATTGATTACCGCCCGGGCAGCCGGCCCGGTGACGGTCTGAGATTGTATGCACACCATCGAATATTTCATCTGGTTCCTGATCCTGATCGGCGTGATGATCAACATCCACGAGGCGGGACATTATTTCGCCGCCCGCTGGTTCGATGTCCGCATCGATGCCTTCAGTTTCGGCTTCGGAACGCGCCTGTTCGGCTTCAAGCGGGGAGAAACCGATTTCCGGTTCTCAGCCATTCCGTTCGGCGGTTACGTGAAGATGGCGGGCGAACTCGTAGGCGACGAGAGCGCCAACGATCCACGCAGTTTCCTTTCCAAGCCTCGATGGCAGCGCCTGATCATCGCTTTTGCCGGTCCGTTCATGAACCTGGTGCTGGCCGTATGTATTCTGACCGGCATGTACATGGTCCGATTCGACCAGTTGTCGAATGCCGAAATCGGCCACGTGATGGCCGATTCGCCGGCGGCCAAAGCGGGCATTCAGGATGGCGACCGGATCGTGCGGCTGGATGGCCTTCCTAATCCCACCTGGGACGATGTCGAGCCGAAAGTGGACATCAGCGCCGGCCGTCCCCTCCATCTCACCATTGATCGCAACGGGCACCGCTTCGATACCACACTCACACCCGTATTTAACGAAGCGCGAGGTGGCGGCTACGCCGGCTGGGACGAACGCGGCGAAGTTGTCTTTAGCCGAATCGAGCCCAACTTCCCGGCCGCCAAGGCCGGCATCAAGGACGGCGATACGCTGGTTTCGGTAAACGGCCAGCCGGTTCATTCGAATGTCAAATTCCATCAGATCACGGAGGGCAGCGGCGGCAAGGTCATCCACCTGGAACTCAAGCGCGACGGCAAAAACTTCCAGGTGGACGTGCAACCTACCCTCGCCAAACTGGACGGTCCCGAACGTTGGATGATCGGCGTCCAGGCCGGCACGCAGGTTCCGTACAAAACTCTCAAGCTCTCGCTGCCGGACGCCCTGAGTGAATCTCTGCGGGAGAATGGCAAGAACGCCCTGCTGATGGAAAAGGTGCTGGAAGGCATGGTGGAACGCCGCATGTCTACTAAAAATCTGTCGGGTCCCATTGCCCTGATCAAGGAATCGGGAATGGCGGCGGAAATGGGACCGGCAGTTTATTTGGGGCTGATGGCGATGGTCAGTCTGCAACTGGCCATTTTTAACCTCTTGCCGATCCCCGTATTGGACGGCGGGACGATTCTCATGCTGCTGGTGGAAATGACGATGCGCCGCGATCTCAGCCTGAACGTCAAGGAACTGGTGTTCAAGGTCGGGTTTGTCTGCATCATCATGCTGGTGGCTTTTGTGATCTATAACGATCTCTCGAGGCTGTTACCTTCGGGAGGGTGAGGGCTTGTTTATGGCTCGGGTAGTGATGATGTACCGGACTCCCAAAGATACCGCGGCTTTCGACGCGCACTATTTCGATACTCATGTGCCGCTGGCAAAACTGCTACCCGGGCTCCGGAAGTACGAGATCGTACAGGGCGGTTTCGATAATCCCGATCTCCACCTGATGGCGACGTTTCACTTCGATGACGCCGATGCGGCGGAGTCAGCCTTGGCCAGCCCCCAGGGAAGAGCGGCCGAGGCCGACCGCCGGTTGATGGCGCGGGACGACGAGGTAGTCATGTTCCTGGTGGACGGTTGCGAATTCGGGTCGAGCGATCTGGTTCCCATGTGAATCCTGCGCGGCGCCCAAATCATCTGCTAAGCTGATTCCCGCATGCACTGTTACTGCGTCCGCCAGACAGAACTGCCGCATACCACTGCCCTCGCCGCGGACACCTTCTATCATCCCGATAAAACCGCAGCCTTTTATCGCCATCCCATACGCGACCTGGCGTCTTTTCGGGCCGCGGCGGCGGAAATCCGCTTTTGCGACGAGCAGCGCGCGGCGCTGGTTGCGGCTTTGCGCCAGCAGAATGGCGATAGCCCGGCGCTGGCGCGCCTGGCCAGGCCGGGCACTGTGGCTGTGGCGACCGGGCAGCAGGTCGGCCTGTTTTCGGGACCTTCTTATACCATTTTCAAAGCCCTCCACGCCGCGCGACTGGCCGAATGGCTGAACGCCAACGGCATCCCCGCCGTGCCGGTGTTCTGGCTAGCCACCGAAGACCACGATTTTGCAGAAGTAAACCACGCCTGGGTGTTCGACGCCCAACATCGTCCGGTAAAACTCGAAATGCGCCGGTCGGCGAGCGCGCAACCGGCCGGAACGGTGACTCTGATGGCGCCGCCGGTGAACGAACTGCGCACCGCCCTGCGAGGCATGCCGTTCGGCGACGAAGTGGCCGATCTTGTCGAGGAAGCTTACCGCGGCGGCAATACCATGGGCGCGGCATTCGGCGAGCTGCTGCGAAAACTGCTGGGGCGGCTGGATATCCCGCAACTCGACCCGATGCTTCCCGAGTTTCGCGCCCTCGCCGCCCCCGCCCTGCGCGCCGCCGTGGAGAGTCACGGCGATCTCACGCGCCGCATGCTCGAGCGGAATCGCGATTTGATTGCCGCCGGCTATCACGCCCAGGTGCACGTGGAAGAGCAAACGTCGTTCGTTTTTCTTCTGGAGAACGGCAAGCGGCTCGCGCTGCGCCGCACAGGCAGCGAGTTCGGGCAGAATGGCCGCCAATTTTCCACGGCGGAGCTGGCTGATCGCGCGCAAGCGCTCTCCCCCAATGCCCTGCTGCGGCCGGTGGTGCAGGATTCCATCCTGCCGACCGCCGCCGTCATCATGGGGCCCGCGGAAGCGGCTTACCTCGCCCAATCGGAGGTGCTCTACACCTCGATTCTGGGGCGCATGCCGGTGGTGGTGCCGCGCACCGGCTTCACCATTCTCGATCAGCACAGCGACAAGCTGATGATGCGTTATGGGCTCGCCCTCCCCGATTTTTTCGTGGGAGAAGACGCCCTGCGCGAACGGATCGCCACCCGTCTGGTGCCGCCCGAACTGCATGCGTCGATGAAGGAAGCGTCGAAGGCGGTGGACCACGCGGTCGAGCGCGTGCGCGGCGATCTGCTCCGCTTCGATCCCACGCTGGCGCGCGCCCTCGATCGCAGCAAGCGCAAGATCACCCACCAGATCTCGAAAATCGAAGGCAAAGTTGGGCGGGAAGCCATGCGCCGCAGCGAGCGCGCCAGTGCCGAGGCAAGCTCTCTCTACGGTCTGATTTTCCCGGAGCGTCATTTGCAGGAGCGGCTGTATTCGATCCTGCCGTTCCTGGCCAGGCACGGACTGGATTTGGTGGACCACATCTACAGCGCCATCGAGCTGGAGTGCCCGGACCACCGGATGATGGTCGTCTGATGCTGATGGGCCGCGGCCGCGAGGGAGCGAGCAGTTGCCGTCGCTGCTCACGAAAAAGCACCGTTCCCGCGGGGCCGCGGCTCAGTAAGAGGGGAATTTCATGATCATCCGCGAGCACGTCCGGATGGAGGAGAGCCGCGCCCGTCGCGCGCACTGGAACCGTTGGGGTCCATTTCTGAGCGAGCGCGCGTGGGGCACCGTACGCGAAGATTACAGCGCCTATGGGACGGCGTGGGAGTTCTTCCCGCACGAACAGGCGCGCTCGCGCGCCTATCGCTGGAGCGAGGACGGGCTCTGCGGAATTTGCGACCGGCATCAGCGCATCTGCTTCGCCCTGGCGCTTTGGAACGGCCGCGATCCCATCTTAAAAGAGCGGCTCTTCGGGCTCACCGGCAATGAGGGAAACCACAGCGAAGACGTCAAGGAGCAGTATTTCTACCTCGACAACACGCCTACCCACTCGTACATGAAGTGCCTGTACAAATACCCGCAGGCCGAATTTCCGTACTCCAAACTCCTGGATGAAAACCGGCGGAGATCGCGCGAAGATCCCGAGTATGAACTGCTCGACACCGGAGTGTTCGCGGAAAATCGCTATTTCGACGTCTTCGTGGAGTACGCGAAAGCCGGTCCGGAAGATATTCTGATCCGCATCGAGGTTTTCAATCGCGGACCGGAAGCCGCCGCGCTCCACGTGCTGCCGACGGTATGGTTCCGTAATCGCTGGTCGTGGGGATACACCGACGAGCGGCCGGAGATGCGGCGTTGCGGGCCGTGCACGATCCAACTGGACGAGCCGTATTACGGCCGCCGCTGGCTGTACGCGAACGAGAACCCCGAATTCCTGTTCACCGAAAACGAGACCAATGCGCCGCGCCTCTGGAACTTCGGCGATCCGGGTCATTTCAAGGATGGCATTGGCGAATTTGTGGTCCACGGCAATCGTGCCGCGGTCAATCCCGAGGGCCAAGGCACCAAGGGAGCGGCACATTATCGACTCACCCTTGACGCCGGCAAATCGGCCGCGCTGCAGCTGCGTCTCACGAACCAGGAGACGGAGCATCCCTTCGGCGAGGAGTTCGACCAGACCATCGTCGACCGCCGCGACGATGCCAACGACTTCTACGCCACGGTCACGCCGCGCGATCTGACTATCGACGCGCGCGCCGTCATGCGGCAGGCTTTCGCCGGGATGCTCTGGTCGAAGCAGTTTTACCACTACGTGGTGCGCGACTGGTTGACCGGCGACCCACGCCAGCCTCCGCCGCCGCCCCAACGCTGGCAGGGACGCAATCATCAGTGGACCCATTTGTACAACGCCGACGTGGTTTCCATGCCGGACAAATGGGAGTATCCCTGGTACGCCGCCTGGGACCTGGCGTTCCACTGTGTTCCACTGGCGCTGGTAGATTCCCAGTTTGCCAAGGAACAACTGCTGCTCATGACCCGCGAGTGGTACATGCACCCGAACGGGCAATTCCCGGCGTACGAATGGGCCTTTGGCGACGTCAACCCGCCGGTGCATGCCTGGGCGGCGTGGCGCGTGTACAAGATGGAGCACAAGCGCCGCGGCAAGGCGGATCGCGCGTTCCTGGTGCGCATGTTCCATAAGCTGCTGCTCAATTTCACCTGGTGGGTGAACCGCAAGGATACCGAGGGCCGCAACGTTTTCGAGGGCGGGTTTTTGGGCCTGGACAACATCGGCGTCTTCGACCGCAGTGCGCCCGTTCCTGGCGGAGGCTATATCGAGCAGGCCGACGGCACCGGATGGATGGGCATGTACTGCCTGAACCTGCTCACCATCGCGTTGGAACTGGCGCGCGACGATTCGGCCTATGAAGACGTGGCCAGCAAATTCTGGGAGCACTTCCTTTTCATCGCCAACGCCATCAATCATCTCGGCGACGACGGAGAAGGTATGTGGGATGACCAGGACGGTTTCTTTTACGACGTAATGCACATGCCCGATGGCCAGCACGTGCCCATGAAGGTGCGGTCGGTGGTGGGGCTGATTCCACTCTTCGCGGTGGAGACCCTGGAGCCGCGGCTGCTCGATCAGTTTCCGGGGTTCAAGCGCCGGGTGGAATGGTTTGTCGCCAACCGCCGCGACCTGACGAAGAATGTCGCCTCGATGGTAGTGCCGGGAAAAGGAGAGCGCCGCCTGCTTTCCATCGCATCGCCGGCACAACTCACGCGAATTCTGAAACCGATGCTGGACGAGAACGAGTTCCTCTCGCCATACGGTATTCGCAGCGTTTCGCGATTCCATAAAGACCATCCGTATATTCTAAAGAGCGATGGCGCCGAGCACCGTGTGGATTACGAGCCGGGCGAATCGCAAACCCGGATCTTCGGCGGCAACTCCAACTGGCGTGGACCGGTCTGGTTTCCGCTGAATTACCTGCTGATCGAGTCGCTACAGAAATTCCACCACTACTTGGGCGACGAATACCGCGTGGAGTGCCCCACCGGATCGGGCCGCATGATGACGCTCTGGGAAGTCGCGGCGGAAATCTCGCGGCGACTCGCGCGGCTGTTCCTGAAAGACGACTCCGGCCGCCGCCCCGTGAACGGCAGCAACGAACTGTTCCATTCCGACCCGCACTGGCGCGACCTGATTTTGTTTTACGAATTCTTCCACGGCGATACCGGGGAGGGCTTGGGCGCGAGCCATCAGACCGGATGGACCGGACTGGTGGCGAAATTGTTGCAGCAGAGCGGAGAGTAGCACCTGCCGCGGGAATGCGGACAATTTTTCACACTTCCGAGAGCCGGACGGCCTCATTTTCCTGCGTTAACAATTTGTGAGTGAGTTGCTCTTCCACTCGCAAAACACATCCAGGATAGGAGTGCTGAAATGAATCGATTTCCCCGTCTCGACGCCGCCTTACCCCTCAAGTTGTTGTCGCTTGCCGCCCTGGCGGCCTCTTTGGCAAGCGCCCAGGGGATCTTCGGAAGCAATCTGATCGTCAATGGCGGGGCGGAATCCGGACCGGGCGGCGATGGCACGAGCCCCGTCTCCAGTGTTCCGGGTTGGCTGCGCACCGGAGGTTGTGACGTCTACGCCTACCAGTCGGCATTCAAAAATGTCAACGCCATCCAGCAGACCGATATCGTGCCGCGAGGCGCAGGGCTAAATTATTTCGCCGGTGGGGAGCCCGCTGACATCTGTACCTTTACGGAGAACCCCGCGGTGGATCTGAGTTCCGGAGCCGCTACCATCGACGCCGGCAGCGCGACCTACGAGGTCTCCGGATATTTCGGCGGTTATGGCAACGATACCGACAACGCCACGTTGACGGTGTCCTTTCAGAACGCCGGCGGGACTTCGCTCGGCTCGGTGACGGTCGGTGGAGTCGGACCCGATGACCGCGATCAACAGGCCGGATTATATTTCCGCCGGTCGATCGGCCCGGTCCCCGCCGGAACGCGTAAAGCCACTGTGACGCTGACGATGACTCCGTCGCCAGGGACGCAAAACGAGGGTTTCGCCGATAATCTGGCCTTCATCCTGCACGCTCCCGGCTCGGCCCAATCTTTGCTCGGAGTCAACCTGATCGCCAACCCCGGAGCCGATGCTTCCACGGGCTGGGATCCCAATGCGCCAAGCGACAGGTCGGCCGATCTCTCCGGTTGGGTTCGGAGCGCCTATCTCACGGCCGATTCCTATGAGGACGACAGCGGCGATCTCTATCAGGTGGCCGCGGTCCCCGCCGATTCCAACGCCAATTACTTTTATGGCGGAAACTCGGTCACCGACTCTTCCAATCCGGCAGCCACCGGGTATCAGGATATCGATGTTTCTTCGGCCGCCAGCCTGATCGATGCCGGCAATCTTCCGTTTACGTTTTCAGCCTGGCTCGGCGGATACTCCGATCAGAACGATAACTGCGTTCTAAACGCGCAATTCGAGAAATGGGATGGCACGGTGCTCTCTACATCGACGTTGGGTCCGGTCATGTCCGCCGACCGGAACGGCAATAGCTCGCTGCTGCAACGCAGCACCTCCGGAACGGTGCCGGCTGGAACCCGGTTCGTGCATATCCTCATGACCATGACGCGTACGGACGGGTCGGATAACGATGGCCTCGCCGACAGCCTGTCCCTGATATTCGGATCCAACGGCAATGTCGCTCCGGAAATCTCGCAAACCGTGATCAGTGCCGGCGCATTCGGCGCGTTCGACGCCGTGACCACGGGCACCTGGATGGAAATTTATGGCGCCAACCTCGCCTCCGAGACTCGCCAATGGACCGGCGCGGATTTTAACGGCACGACGGCTCCCACTTCCCTCAGCGGAACCAGCGTCACCATCGGAGGCGTTCCGGCGTACATCTACTTCATCAGTTCGGGACAGGTAAATGCCCTCGTCCCCGGAAATGTCCCTGTGGGGATGCAACCAGTGGTCGTGCAGACAGCCACGGGCGCCAGCCTGCCGTTCCTAATCGATGTGCATCCGGCGGAGCCCGGGTTTCTGGCGCCCCCGTCGTTTTCGATCGCCGGCTACCAATATCTCGCCGCGCTCTTCCTCGATGGCCAGACCTTCGCGATTCCACCCGGAGCGATTGCCGGCGTGCCTTCCCGCGAGGCCAAGCCGGGCGACACGATCGTGGTTTACGGCATCGGCTTCGGAGCGGTAACTCCGGCCCTCGTTCCCGGACAGATCGAAGGGCAATCGAACTCGCTGGCCTTGCCGGTTCAAGTGATGTTCGGCAACAGTCCAGCCACCCTGAGTTACTTTGGGCTGGCGCCGAATTTCGTCGGCCTTTACCAGTTCAACATCATGGTGCCTAACGTTCCCAACAACGACCAGACACCCATCACGTTCACGCTCAACGGCGTGCCAGGTACGCAGACGCTATATGTCGCAGTACACAATTAGTCGACCAGCACCGCTCGCGGTCGCGGCCCGGTAATCTGCGCCGAATTGTAGAGTAAATAAAAAGTTTCTATCGCGTTAGCCGTTGACTTACCGGCAGCGTAACCCGATAATCGGCGTACCAGCCTTCGTAGGGGTGGTAGGCCGTCCTGGTGCACCGAGCCGCAGGCTCCCGGTAGAAGTGGTGTGCCGCCACGTGTAGCGAGTTCGTCTCTCGCAATACCTCAACTTTAACGGGAGTTGCGGCCATGACCTTACTACGTGGCATTCGTTTCGTTTCTCTCCTACTGGTGTCGGCCGGCGCGTTCAGCGCCTACGCGCAATCCTCGGCATTGCTGCGCGGCGGCATCACCGATCCCGACGGCGCGGTTATTCCCGGCGCGGTGGTCACACTGACCAACACCAGCACCGGATTCCATCGCGAAACCCTTACCAATCCGCAGGGTGAATATCAGTTTTTACAAGTGGTTCCCGGAACCTACAAAGTCACAGTGGAAAAAACCGGGTTCACGCCCGCAACACGCACCGATGTGCAACTCCTCGTCAATACTCCGGCGACTCTCGACATCCGGCTCGAACTGGGGAGGACCGCCGACACCGTCAACGTCAGCGCGGAGACCTCGGCCATCAACACCGTGGACGCCTCGGTGGGCAACGCCTTTTCCGAACAGCAGGTGCGCGAGCTTCCGCTCGAAACGCGCAACGTGGTGCAGTTGCTGAGCCTGCAACCCGGCGTGACGACCAACGGCGAGGTAATGGGCGCGCGCCGCGACGCCAACAACGTGACGCTCGACGGCGTTGACGTGAACGACAACCAGACCGCCGGCCTGGTGGCGCAGAATTCGACCACCGGCAATTCGTACCAGGGCGTGAACGGCAACAATAACAACGTCAACGCCGGCTTCAATTCGGTGCTGCCGATTCCGCTCGACTCGGTGCAGGAATTTCGCGTCACGGTGGGCGGCGACGGTGTTTCGCAGGGGCGGTCTTCGGGTGGACAGGTGGTGCTCGTGACCAAGACCGGCACCAACGAACTCCACGGATCGCTCTACGAGTACAACCGCAACACCGCGACTTCGGCGAACACCTGGTTTAACAACCAGTCCGGCGTGCCCGTGCAACAACTCGTGCGCAATCAGTTCGGAGCCTCTATCGGCGGGCCGGTCAGGAAAGACCGGCTGTTTTATTTCGTCAACTGGGAGCAGCGCATCGATTCGAGCAGCGTGTCGCAGGTGCGCGCCGTGCCTTCGGAGACTCTGAAGCAGGGCACGCTTCTGGTGCCTTTGACCGACGGCAGCGTGCAATCCATCGGGCCGTCGCAGCTTCCGCAGATCGACCCGTTGGGAATCGGATTGAACCTGCCGTACCAGAAGATCTTGAACCAATATCCCGTGGGCAACGATCCCGCATTCGGACAAGATGGCGGGCTCAATTTCAGCGGGTTCCGCTTCAACGCTCCAGACCGGCTGAACGACATGTCGTGGGTGGCTAAAGTGGATTACAAGCTGGATGACGCCGGGAAACACACCCTCAGCATTCGCGGAACGCTGGGAGACAATACCATCGACCAGATTCTGGCGGAATTTCCGGGACAGCCCCCGGCATCCGTCGAGCGCGACAACAACAAAGGATTTGCGTTCCACTACACGGCCATCGTGACGCCGACGCTGATCAATTCCCTCACCTACGGAATGACGCGGCTGGGACAGAATCTTTCCGGCGTTTCCGGCACGGGATTCCAGTTCGAGCCGACGGCCCTTTCGCCGCTGGAGAATTGGGCCGCGCGCGCCAGGGGTCGCGTCAATCCGGTGAACAACCTGCTGGACGACGTGACGTGGACCAGGGGCAAGCACACCGTCACCGCCGGGCTGAACTTCCGCTACAACAAGAACTACACATCTTCTTTCACCAATGCCTACCCGCTGTATGCATATGGCGCCACGGAGCTGATTGGTTTGGGCGAGGACATCGACACCTCGGTTCAAAACTACCTGGTGGGACAGCTCAACAATCCGAATCTGCAATTGGCGAATCCCACCGCGGTCACCAACGCGTCGGCCATGCTGCTGGGCGTTCTGAACGACGTGTTCGTGACGTATCAATACGGCAAGAACGGACAGGTGCTGCCGCAAGGGACGCCGCAGCAGCGCGAGTTCATCGAGAATTCTTACGCGGGCTATATCGGCGACGCGTTCCGCGTCACGCGCGAACTGACGATCAATCTCGGGCTGCGATATGAGAATTTCCGGCCGCCTTACGAAGCACACGGGTTGCAGGTGGACACCACCGTGCCGTTGAACGAGTATTTCGCGCAGCGCAACGGATTACAGGAGCAGGGCGTGCCCGCCAACCAGATGTCCGACTTCACACTCAGCTATGCGCTGAACGGCCCGGTGAACGGCAAGCCCTCGTGGTGGTCGCCGGACAACGCCAACTTCGCGCCGCGTTTCGGCCTGGCGTACGCTCCCACGGGCCATACCGGGCTGCTGGGCGCGATTTTCGGAAAGAGCGGAGCGCTGCGCGTGGGCGGCGCCATTGCCTACGATCAGTTCGGAAACGACCTGGTAGTGAACTTCGATCAATACGGTTCTCTGGGGCTCTCGAACCCAACCAATTTCCCCGATTCGTATAGCTTCACGACATCGCCGCGCTACACCGGGACATACCCCGACCTGCCAGCGGCGGCAACGGGCGGATTTCCGTACACGCCTCCGGCAATCGCGGCGATCACCGGCACGTTCCTCGGCATCTCGCCCGATTTGAAGACGCCCTACTCGATGATGTTCAACGCCAACTACTCGCGCGAACTGCCGGGGAAAGTGGCGCTCGAGGTGGGATATGTGGGACGGTTGTCGCGCCGGCTGCTGATGCAGGGCGACGTCTACACACCGGACGAGAATTACAAAGATCCCGGATCGGGAATCACCTGGCAGCAGAATGCGCAGACGGTTTACAATCTGGCGAATTCGCTGGCGCGGCAGGCGGGTGTGCCGTACAATAACGCGGCGGCGCTGGTGGCGCAGGAGGTGATGAACAATCCCAGCCTGGTGCCGAATCTTCCGTTCGTGAACGATGTGTGGCCGGGGTACAAGAACGCGTACTTTCCGGGCAGCGCTTCGGCCAATTACTTTTACAGCGTTTACGGTGTCTTCGGCAGCAGTTTCCTGGACAGCCTGCATGCGGCGGATCGCATCTCGGGCGAATATATTCCGGGCCGATGCCTCAGCCAGACGGGCTGCTACACGTTCTTCGCGCAGCAGGGCAGCACCATGCCGATGTGGATGAACGCCGGCGAGGCCGATTTCCACGGCCTCACGGTGGCGTTGCGGCGCCAACTGGCGAACGGTTTGCAGTTCGACTTCAACTACACGTTCTCGCATTCGATTGACAACGGGTCGGCGACCGAAGCGGGTGCCGGCGAAGAGGGCGCGGCGATTCAGGACATCTACAACCTGAGCGCGTTCCGCGGCTCGTCGGATTTCGACATCCGAAGCAACTTCAATGCCAACTTTTTGTATGCGCTGCCGTTCGGCAAGGGGAAGTCGATCTTGAATACCGCGCCGCGGTGGGTGGATCAGATCGTGGGCGGCTGGCAGGTGTCGAGCGTATGGCGCTATAGCACGCCTTTACCGACCGCCGTCGAGGGCGATCTGGCATACAACACCAACTACTGGCTGAGTTCGCTTGCGGTGATGACCACGCCCACCCCAAGCGGCGGCGTGCACATCGATCAGAATGGTATCCCGAGCGTTTTCTCGAACACCAGCGCGTCGAACAATTTCCAGGATCAGCCGCCGGAGGGTGCGGGGACGCGCGCGGCGCTGCGTCTGGCGCCGATCTTCAACGTGGACGCGGCGCTGACGAAATCGTTCAAGCTGCCGTGGGAAGGAAAGCGGCTGACGTTCCGGGCGGAGGCGTTCAACCTGTTCAATCATCCGAACTTCACCAATCCGAGCTTGAGTCTGGAATCGCCGCAGACATTCGGAGAATACCAGGGGACACTGGAACCGCGGTCGATGCAGTTCGCCCTGCGCTTCGAGTTTTAGTAGGGCCGGGCATCATGCCCTGGAGTCTGCGCTGGCAGCCAGATTAGCTGCTCCGCTAATCCGCCTTGACTCCGGCGCGGCCGGCGAGGTTCGCGCGCAGGTAGTCCCGGTTCATGAAGGCGATGTTTTCCAGCTTGATCCCTTTGGGGCAGACGGCCTCGCACTCGCCAACATTGGTGCAGCTTCCAAAAGCTTCCTGACTGGCCTGCGCGACCATGGCGACCACGCGCTGCTCGCGCTCGGGCTGCCCCTGCGGCAGGAGGCCGAGATGGGCGATTTTCGCGGAGACAAATAGCGACGCCGAGGCGTTGGGGCACATGGCCACGCACGCGCCGCAGCCGATGCAGGCGGCGGCATCCATGGCGCGGTCAGCGTTGTCTTTGGGTACGAGGACGGCATTGCCATCGGGCGCGCTGCCGGTGGAGACGGAGACGAAGCCGCCGGCGGCGATGATGCGGTCGAACGCGCCGCGGTCGACCACGAGATCTTTGACGACCGGGAATGCCTTGGCCCGCCACGGTTCGAGATAGAGCTCGTCGCCGTCTTTGAAATGGCGCATGTGGAGCTGGCAGAGCGTCGTCTCGGGCAGCGGACCGTGCGCCACGCCGTTGACCATGCAGCCGCACATGCCGCAAATGCCTTCGCGGCAATCGTGATCGAAGGCCACCGGCTCTTCGCCCTTGGCGAGGAGATCTTCGTTCAGCACGTCGAGCATTTCGAGGAACGACATGTGCTCGTTGACATTGGGCGCTTCGTAGCGAACCATGCGGCCCTTGTCGGCGGCATTCTTCTGCCGCCAGATGTGGAGGATGATTTTCATTTGTAGCTCCGTTGCGCCGGATGCACGTACTCGAATGCCAGCGGCTCTTTATGGAGGACGGGCGGTTGGCCCGCGCCGCGGTACTCCCACGCCGCCACATAGGAAAAATTGGCGTCGTCGCGCGCGGCCTCGCCCTCCGGTGTCTGGTATTCCTCGCGGAAATGGCCGCCGCAGGATTCGTTGCGCTGCAGCGCATCGAGGCACATCAGTTCGGCCAGTTCGATGAAATCGGCCACGCGGCCGGCGCGCTCGAGCGATTGGTTCAGTTCCTCGCCGCCGCCGAGCACTTTGACTTCGCGCCAGAATTGCTCGCGCAGCGGTGGAATCAGCGACAGCGCGTGCTTGAGGCCCGATTCGTTGCGCGCCATGCCGCAATATTCCCAGACGATCTTGCCGAGCTCGCGATGGAACGAATCCACCGAGCGCGTGCCTTTGGCTTCCAGCAGGCGGCGCGTAATCTGCGCGACGTTCGATTCGGCATCGCGCACGGCAGCATGCGAAGTCTCCACCTTCTCGAATTTGTTGGAAGCCAGATAATCGCAGATGGTGTTGGGCAGGACGAAATAGCCATCGGCGAGACCCTGCATGAGGGCACTGGCGCCGAGACGATTGGCTCCGTGATCGGAGAAGTTGGCCTCGCCGATGACGTACAGGCCAGGTATGTTCGACATCAGGTTGTAATCCACCCACAGGCCGCCCATGGTGTAGTGGATGGCGGGATAGATGCGCATGGGCTGCTGATATGGATCTTCGCCCGTGATGCGCTGGTACATGTCGAAGAGGTTGCCGTAGCGCTCCTTGATGACGTGCTGGCCGAGGCGCTGGATGGCATCGCGGAAATCGAGGTAGACGGCGAGGCCGGTCTCGCCCACGCCGCGGCCGTCGTCGCAAACCATCTTGGCGTTGCGGGAAGCCACGTCGCGCGGCACGAGGTTGCCGAAACTGGGATATTTTCGTTCCAGGAAATAGTCGCGCTCGGCTTCGGGAATCTGGCTCGGAGTGCGCTTGTCGCCCTTTTTGAGAGGCACCCAGACACGCCCGTCGTTGCGCAGCGATTCGCTCATGAGGGTGAGCTTCGATTGATACTCGCCGGAGACGGGGATGCAGGTAGGATGGATTTGGGTGAAGCAGGGATTTGCAAAGAGGGCGCCGCGCTTGTGCGCGCGCCAGATGGCGGTGGCGTTGCAGCCCTTGGCGTTGGTGGATAGATAAAAGACGTTGCCATAGCCGCCTGTGCCGAGCACCACGGCATCGCCGATCTGCACATCGACGCGGCCGGTGATGAGATTCCGCGTGACGATGCCGCGCGCTTTGCCATCCACCACCACCAGATCGAGCATTTCGGTTCGCGGGAACATCTGCACGTGGCCGGCGCCGATCTGGCGTTCGAGCGCCTGGTAGGCGCCAAGGAGTAACTGCTGTCCCGTCTGCCCGCGCGCGTAGAACGTGCGGGAAACCTGCGCGCCGCCGAAGGAGCGGTTATCGAGATAGCCGGAGTACTCGCGCGCGAACGGCACGCCCTGCGCGACGCATTGGTCGATGATGTTCAGGCTGATGTTGGCGAGGCGGTAGACGTTGGATTCGCGGGAGCGGAAATCGCCGCCTTTCACGGTGTCGTAAAAGAGGCGGTAAACGCTATCCCCATCGTTGTGATAATTCTTGGCCGCGTTGATCCCGCCCTGCGCGGCGATGGAGTGGGCGCGGCGGGGGGAATCCTGAAAACAGAAACACTTCACGTTGTAGCCGAGTTCGGCCAGCGTAGCCGCGGCGGAGCCTCCGGCAAGGCCGGAGCCCACCACGAGAACGGTGTACTTGCGCTTGTTGGCCGGATTCACCAGCTTGAGATGGAAGCGATGATCTTCCCATCGCTTCTCGATCGGGCCCGTCGGGCATTTGGAATCTAGTGGCATTGGCCGGTGTCCTTAGTAAGTTAGTAGTCCCGTCATGACAGCGATGGGGATAGAGCAGTTTCCGATGGCGATCAGGATGGCCAGAATCGCCGAGAACGTCTTGAGCTTGCGCGTGTATCGGGGATGGCTGATGCCGAGCGACTGGCACATGCTCCACACGCCATGATAGAGGTGCATGCACAGCAGGATCATGGCGAAGATGTAGAAGCCCGAGACGGCATAGTTCTGGAATCCGGTGATGACGTTGTAGCGCACGTCGGGTGTGGCCGGATTGCCGCCGATATCGTGGGTGGGCAAAACGGCTCCGACCGTCAGGTGCAGGATGTGGAAGATGACGAAGGCGGCGATGATGGGGCCGCTCCACACCATGGTGCGGGCCGCGTAGGAACTGGGCACGTCGTCCTTTTTGTAGTAGGAGACGGGGCGGGCGGCGCGATTCTGCAACCAGAGTTGCGTTGCCGCGACGATGTGCAGGACCACGGCGAGAAGCAGGATGGCGCGCGCGGTCCACAGCGCGACGGCGTTACTGGGGTTGTGCAGAAAGGCGGCGTAGGTGTTGATCTGCTCGTGATTGGAGGAATAGATCTGGAGGTTGCCCAGCAGGTGGGCGACGACGTAGCCCACGAGAATCAGACCTGTAACGGCCATTACGGCCTTCTTACCGATGGGCGCGGCGTAGAAGCGCGCAGCCCGGTCCAGGGGATTGATGGCGATTGCACTCATGCGGATTTCCTGTTGACGGCGCACAGTCGTGCGCCGGAGTTGTTCGGTGACAGCACCCACTTATTAGGATGCAACAAGCGCGGCGGAGCCGCAAGATTCCACGCCCGGAGCGACAACATCACTGCGTGGACCCCATGGTGGCGGAGAAGTGGGAATGAATGATGCGCCAGGCGGCGTCCTTTTTACGGAAGACCTCGGTGGCGTTGTAGCGGCGCGTCGTCTGCCCGTTTTGCGTGACCAACTGATATGTGAGCACGGCCATGTCGCTACCGGCTTGTACCTTGGGATTCTCGATCTGGTAGCTGTCGAAGAGTGGCCGGCCGGCATAGGGCGTGTACAGCGCCCGAACGGCGTCGACTCCATCGGCGCGTTGCAGGGTCATGATGTGAAACAGCGTGATATCGGGATCCGCTGCCGAGAGCATTGGCGCGGAATCTCCTTTGAGCCATCCATCCATGGAGGCTCGCTCGATGGCGATCAGTTCCCGCTCGAGCGGCGCGGCGGGATTCTGATAGGCCAGCAGACAGCCGAACGCCGCCGCGGCGACACCGGCAAGGATCGTCTTTTTCACGTAGGTACCCTGGGGGAAAACATAATCTAGCTCGATTGGGGGTGCGGGGACAAGTCAGGGGAAAGAGCCAAAAGGCCGGCGCCAGCTGTCAGCTTTCGGCAACGCTCACTTCAGCGGGAGATTGTAGCTTGCGCCGGACTCTCCCCCCGGCCCGGTGGCGTGCTCTTCGATGCGGAGTTCGTTCTCGCCGTTCGAGAAGGTCAGGCGCCGTTCGAAGGTGACGTTCAGACCGCGAAGCTTCCATTTCGAATGCTCGACGAGCGTCTCACCTTGCCATTCATGGTGGCCGAAGTGTTCTACGCTGCCGCGGCTGTCCGGATAGCGGCGTGAGAATCCTCCACCGCCCCCACCACTAATGCGGCCGTCTTCGGCGGGCTCCAGAATGGCATCGGCCGGCGGGATGAACTGGAAAACGTCGTCGGGGAGCGGTTGGTTCAGGTGGAGGTTGGTGACGGAGATAGTATGGCGAGTCCAGTGCACTTCGTCTTCGGTGGGCATACGGTGCCCTATCTCGCCCTGTTGGCGCATGACCATGCGATTTTCGGAGTTTATCCAGAATAAGATTGGCCCGCGAGTCAGCATGAAGCCCGCGTAGGGCGGCGGTTCGTAAGTGACGGCCACGACGTTGCAGGCGTCTTCGTCGCGCAGGATCTCCGCGCTGGTGACCCGTTGGTCGATACCCTCGAAGAGTAGCGGCTCGTTGCCGCCGGCAAGAGGGAAATCCGGCCGAAAAAGGTGAGGCAGATCCTGCCTTTTCGCGGCCGGACCGCTGCGATAGCGCCGTCCGCCTGAAAAGCCTCGATGGCCGAAGAGGGTGTGGGATTGTGTGCCATCGCTTACTTGAACCGTGCCGTATGCGCCGGGCGGCTCGTAGCGGATGCGATCGGGCGCGGCATAGAAGAAGCGCACGCGCTGTTCCCCACGCTGGCTGGAGTTTTCATCGCCGGATTCGCTTACTACGGCCGCTTCGATCGCCAGACTTCGGATCGCGCGGTAAGCTTCCGATACCTTCGCAATCGGTTCATTGCGTCCATGACCAGCATTCTACGCCGGAACGTCGAAGTCCGCCCAGAAGAGGCAGTGGTCGGAGGCTCCCGTGGCTCGTCGCGTCGCGAGGTCGACATCGGCAGCACGGCATAAATCCGCGAGGGGCGCGGTGGCCAGGATGTGGTCGATGCGCCATCCCCAGTTGTGGTCGAAGGCGTTGCGAAAGTAGTCCCAGTAGGTGTATTGCACGCGGTCGGGGTAAAGGCGCCGGAAAACGTCGGTGAAGCCCCAACTGACCGCGTGCTTGTAAGCTTCGCGCGCATCGATGTGGAAATCGGGATCGTTGGCGCGGCGGTCGGGGTGATAGACGTCGATGGGCTCCGGTGCGACGTTGAGGTCGCCGAGCCAGACGGCGGGTTTGGCGGCGTCGAGCCGTTCCTTGAAATAACGGCGGACGCGGTGAAACCATTCCAGCTTGAAGACGTACCTGTCGGTGCCGACTTTGTGCCCCTGCGGCACGTAGGTGTTGACGATGGGGATGCCGGCGACGACTGTCTCGAGCATGCGGACGTCTTCGCTGTCGGGGCCTTCGCAGAGTCCGTGGCAGATGAATTCGGGTTCGCGGCGGGTAAGGGTGGCGACGCCGTTGTACCCTTTCATGCCGCGGAACGTGGAGTGATATCCGGCGTCGCGGAAAGCGGCGGCGGGGAATTCGCTATCGGGCACCTTGGTTTCCTGAAGGCAGAGCACGTCGGGATGATTCGCGGCGAGCCAGTCCACCACCAGCGGAAGACGGCGGCGCACCGAGTTGATGTTCCAGGTGGCGATTTTCATGGTTCAGTTCGATGGTATCGCGAGCCGGAATCAGAGATTCTTCCATTTAAGGAAAAGATCGAGGAACGCCAGAAAAAGCCCGGCGGGGTCCAAGGGCTGTCCGTCGGAAGTGCGCGTGGGCGAGTTCATTTTCTGGGTTGCGAAGGCTCGAAATTTATCCAGCGTGGCGCGCAGATCGGCCATTTCCTTGGGCATTCGCCCGGCAAGCGCGGCGAGTTCCTTCAGTTCTCCCCCCGACGACGGCGTGTACTTGTTGAGGGTGATCTGCTTGGGCGGAAGCGAGGGCAAACTGCGCGAGAGGCTTCTGGCCTCGGCGGCGAGTCCGGCGATGTGGTGCTCCAAATTAATGCTTTCGCGTGTGATCTTGTTGGAAATTTCCAGCAGGTCGCGGGCATCGATGGGATTTCCCTTGAAAGACATCAGGGTAATCATCCATTTCTGCTTCACTTTAATTTCCTGCTCGATGGAGCGTAGCGTTGCGATGGCTTTCTTCAGTCTGAGGCCGTCCAGTCCAGGCATAAGGCACCCCCAATCAGGACGAGTATACTGCGGATTCTATTCTTCCCCGCGCGACGCGAGAGGGATTTCAATTGCCATGGCGAGGTGCGGGTGCCGGGCAATTGGGCTTTGCGCGGTGCCTCC
>Ga0335073_10004006_pt1 | contig 20554 bp, 19 predicted proteins | sample Lox_Sample_22_FD_207093 | JGI IMG/M metagenome (GOLD analysis project Ga0335073, IMG submission 207093) | Soil microbial communities from Loxahatchee National Wildlife Refuge, Florida, United States - Lox_Sample_2.2 | ecosystem: Environmental > Terrestrial > Soil > Wetlands | place: USA...
CTCCGGCAGGAGCTCGATATCGCTGTCGGGGCCGATCGTGATCTGCCCGCCCTGGGTTGCCCCGGTGATGACCCCGGCGCTCACGCTCGGTGCGGTGCCGGCGGTGAGCGTGACCGAGCCGTTGGCCGCGACACTGGTCGTCGCGGAAATGCGCCCGTCCTGGTTGATCATGAGGCCGGCGAGCGTCACGTTGCCGCGCGGCGTCGAGATCTCCCCGCCCGACTCGTTCACCACGCTCGACAGCAGCTTCGCCGCCGGGCTGCCGGCATCGACTTCGACGATGAGTCCCCGCAGGTCGTTGTTGGCACTCGCCTGGAGAAACACACTCTGACCGCCGGCCAGGATCACCTGGCCATCGGGCGCGGTGAGCGTGCCGGCATTGTCGACGCTGCCGCCAGCCAGCAGCAGCCGGCCGCCGTCCGCGGCGGTGAGCTGTGCGCCCGGCGCCACGGTGACGGTGCCGGTGTTCGGCAGCGCCTGGGCGCCGGGGGTCGCCTGCGAGAAGTTGGTATAGCCGCCGGTGAAGGGCTGCAGCGCCGGCGCGGCGTTGCCGACCCGGGAGAGAATCCCGTTGGTGAAGGTACTGTCGGTGATGTTCATCGACGAGGCGATGAGTCCGCCGACGTTGACGCTCGCCGTAGGCCCGAACAGGAAGCCATTGGCGTTGATGAGATAGACCTGGCCGTTGGAGGTGAGGTCGCCGAAGATCTGGCTCGGGTTGGCGTCGTAGATACGGTTGAGCGCCACGGCGTTCCTGGACGGCTGCACGAAGCTGACCGTGCCGTCGGCGCCGATGTTGAAGCTCGACCAGTTGAGCGTCGCGCTGCTCGTGGTCTGATTCACCGCGAGGCGCTTGCCGGCCAGGGTCGCGGACGCCGCCCCGGAGGTGACGAAGCTCGAGTTGGCGCCACAGATGCCGGGCTGACACGGAACCGGCAGCTGCGTCGGGGGTGGCGGCGCCGCCTGAGCGGCCGGCGCGCACGGCGCGGCGAGCGCACCAAAGAGGATGTGCCGGATCTGACGCCGGATAGGGTGCATCGGGGCTACTCGCGAAGCCGGGGGTTCATGCTATGACGCGAATGTGACGGCGGCATGGCGCGGCCGGGAGCGCGTGGCCCGGGACGCGGGCGTCTAGAAGCTGCCGCGCACCAGGAACAGTACGCGTGAATCGCCCGCCTGCGTCACACTCGCCGTGTCGACGACCCGTGCCCAGGAGAGCGAGCCCGTCAGTTTCTGCCCGGGCAGCAGATCGAGACCCGCACCGTAGCTGCGCAGCTCGATGACCGGCAGCTGGCCCGGGAGGGCCGCGTACACCCGCCCCCGGCCGGCATCGTAGAAAATGTATACGTCGAGGAGCGTGCGGTCGCTGCGCTTCCAGGGCGGGGAGATCAGCTGTGCGGTGCCCTTGATCCCCGAGTCGACCAGCTCCTCCGCCTCGAGATAGCCGCGGACCCCGTCGATGCCCGCGAGCGAGAAGTCCTCGTTGGCGATCAGCGGCTCTTCGGCCCCCTGGCCGGCGGCCCGCAGCTTCAGGCCGAAGCCCCCTGGCAGGCGCCAGAGCGTCGCAAGATCGGCGTGGACGTCGAAGTAGTTGGCGCGTCCCTGAAAGCGGTCGTTGGCGAACTCGGTCTCGCTGCTCACCAGGTGGCGGGCGCCCGCGTTGGCGCTCGCCGTGAACGTGGCCGTCACCCAGTCGTTGTGCGACGCGAAGGCGTAGGTGGCGTCGAGGTTGAGATAAGTGATGGGTGTCGCGAGCGCCGTCGTCGCATTCTGGTTGATGGTATTGCGAAAGTGCTTGTAATCGGCGCCGAAGCTCACCGACTGCAGCGTCGCGCCGGTAGCGGGAATCGCGTAGGCGAGCTTGCCGCTCACGATCTCGCCGATGCCCGCCACGCCGAAGGTGCCGGCGATGGGGACATTGCTGTTGGAGTTGATGTAGCTCAGCGAGGGCTGCAGGCCGTCCACGGGGTGCATGGCGTAATTGAGCGCCAGCACGCGCACCTGGGAGAAATCCTGCGGCGAGAACTGGTACTGCAGCGCCAGGCTGTCGAGCCGGCCGAACAGATCGTCGTAGCTCAGGCTCGCGATGCCGCGCAGCTCGTGCGTGTCGAGTGTCGCCTGGTTGTTCAATTCCAGGCTCCCATGCAGCGGCAGCCTGTCGTCGACGTTGAGCGCGAGGTCGACCGTCCCCGGCTGCGAGCCCGCCTTGAGCACCGGGACCACCTGGCGGTCCGGCGTCTCGCGATTGACGGCGGTGAGCTCGTCCTGGAGCTTCGCAAGCTCGAGGACGTGCCCCGGCTCGGACGCGGGCAGCTGCGCGATGACGTCGCGCTCGGCGAAGTAGCGGGCGCCGCCGATGGTGCGCTTCTCGAGCGTGCCCTCCGTCACGTGCAGCCGCACGATGCCCTCGTGCACGGTCTGCGGCGGGATATCGACGAAAGCGGTGCCGTACCCCTTGCGGTGATAGAGGTCCTCGAGAGCCTTGCGGGCATCCTCGACGTCCTTGAGAGTCTTCGCGGTTCCGAGCAGCGGGTAGAGCACGCCTTCGATGTCGCGCGCCGGCAGCACGCTGTTGCCGAGCACGCGGTATTCGAGCACGTCGAATGTCTGCCCGGCGGCTGCCTGGCCGGCGGCCGGCGGTGCGTTTGCTCGCACCGGCCCTGTCCCCCACGTCAGGCTCGCGACGCTCGCGAGCATGAGCAGCCGACAGCGCGCGCTTGTTGTTCTCATTTCCGGCAGCTTAAAACAAAACTGGCCCCCCGGGACGGGGGGCCAGTAGAGGCTCGCCTATACAGCGCTTCTTGGCGGTGCGTTCAGGGGAACGCGGTGGCGCTGAACACCGGCGTGTGGCACGTCGAGCCCTTGCCGTTGGCAGCACGCGTGAACGGATTGATGTAAACCGTCGCCGTACCGCCGCCGGAGGGCACTACTCCCGAGTTGACCGGGTTGGCGTGGACCGTGCTATTGAAGTTACCGCCGGTTGCCGCAGCCACGTCCGGGATGGCGTTGATGTCCGACAGCGCCGCGGTGGTCGCCTCATTCTGCAGGCCCGCGACGATGTTGTTGATCGCCAGGCTGTCCGCGCCGGTCGTCGCAGCATTGTTGATGTACGCTGCCTCCACCCAGAACGGGTAGCTGCCCAGCGCCGCGTTCAGGTTGGTCGGCGCAACGCCGTTCAGATTGACCATCGTCAGGTTGGTCGCGGGGGCGTTCTCGACGGTCGCGTAGGTGATCGCTCCGGCCACGCTGCCGGCAGCTGCCAGCACATCGCCCGTCGAGAAGTAGCGGGTCTTCGCGGGCTGCGCGATGATCGTCTCGTTGGTCGCGTTCGAGGAGCAGTTGTCGCCGACGATGAGGATGTCGGTCGCGGTGCGGCTGCCCGAGCCGTACTCGCGGTTGACGACGGTGATCGGGGTCGAGGCGTTGACCACGGCATTGCCGTTGATGTCGGTTACCTTGCTCCAGTCCTTGATGCCGCCCGACAGGATGTCGCCCAGCACCTGCTGCGACAGGTTCATCGGGTTCTGGGTGAAGGTGCCGCCGGTCTCGTTGACGAACAGAGCGTAGACCTCGTCAACGATCAGCCCGGTCGGGCTGAGTGAGAACATCCCGTTGTTGTTGACCGGGCCGAAGACGGTCGTGCAGTAGTCCTGCGGGTAGTTGTTGCCGGTAATGGCCTTCGGCTCGACGTCGCCGATACCGAGATCCACCGGGTGGCGCGTCAGCGTGCCGCCCGCGGAGGTCGTGAAGTTGTCGAGCTGTCCGTTGGCTTCGGTGGTACCGACCACGGCAATCGAGGTGGCCGTGAGCGTCGGGCCGTCGATCTGCAGCACTCCGGCGGTGGCATTGGCGATCGGCAGGTAGCCCGTCACCGAGCCGCCCTCGAAGCGGAAATCGATCAGGTAGTTGCCCGAATTGGTGGCCAGACCGCTCACCGGCGTGCAGGCAAAGCCCAGCCAGTTCTTGTCGCCGGTCGTCGAGATGACCGTCGTGTTGCCGGCGCCGCCGCAGAAGGTGTTGATGATGCTGGTGCTGAGCGCGCCCTTGATGGCCGAAGAGCCGGAAATGTAGATGGTGTTCTTCGCAGGGATCAAATTGATGGCGGCAACGCTCGGTCCGGCCGCGTAGGCCGCGCCTGCCGCGAGCGCGGCCGTCACCGCAGCCGCAATGGGAAGTGAACGATTCATGCAGATCTCCTAAATCTGAATCTGGTGGTGTGTTTCAGTGATCAGGCAACGCCGACGCGGCGCCGGGCGACACCCAGGAGGCCGAGCAAGCCGCTGCCGAGCAGCCACAGTGCGGCCGGGATCGGCACCGCACTGATGGGCGTGAAGGTCAGGCCGCTCGAAGTCAGCGCCGCGTTGAAGACCGCCGTGAGCACGCCCGCGGTTATGTTTTGCGTGTCGGTGGCGGTCATCGAGTAGATCACCGATTGCGTGCCGAGCCCGGTGGTCGTGATCTGGCCGGTGTTGCCGTACCAGTTGGCGACGTCGCCGGCGAGCGCAAGCGGGTTGAAGCCGCTGCCCGTCAACTGGGCATCGCTGTCGAGCAGTACCGACGTGGGCGAGCCGTTGATGAGGCCGTTGACGCCGTTGATCTCGCCGTGGAACGAGACGCCCGCGGTGAAGAGTCCGTTGCCGGTCGACCCGACAACCGCCGGCTTGCTGGCGCTCGACGTGATCAACTGCGGCGCGTTGCCGTAGTTGTTGGCTCCTTCCAGCGCCCAGTACGTGGTCGTACCCGGCTGGTTGGCGTACGTCGTCAGCAGAGTCTGCAGATTGGCGTCCGAGAACGTCGACGGCAGCGTGCCGGCCACGATGCTCGAAACCTGAATGTTCGTATCGCCCACGTACGCCTTATCCAGCGTCGTGCCGGTGAACACATCGACGAACAGCACGGCGGTATCGGCCGTGTTGCTGCTCGTCGGCACGGTGATCGAGGCGTGTGCCGCGACCGCTCCCAGAGCCAGCGCCGCGCCGACTCCTGCCTTAACCAGATTTTTCATGTGAACTCCCGCATGTGAGAAACCCTTATCGCCATGTCCGCGCAGCAGATCCTCGCGGCTCCCTCGCGGCACCCGACGCACCCGCGCCGACCCGCTCGTTGCTGCGCATATTGGCGAGCGCATGTGGCAGGTCCGTGATCGAAATGTGAACCTTCACCCACTGTGGCAGCGGCGAAATGAGCACTGGTGACGCGCCGGCGACACGCAGTGGTGCACGCGTATCGCGTTTGAATGACGAACGGGTGCGTCAGGCGTCGCGCGATCGCTCAGCGCACGGTCTGCGTGAGCTCCTGGTAGCCGGCACTGCGCAGCGTGACGCTCGAGCCCGGCTCGAGCTCGATGCCGGAGTCGCTCCCCAGGTGCTGTTCGACGCGGGGCGGCATGAAGATCTGCGCTTTAGGATTGTCGGCGACCAGGATCGTAACCGTGAGAGCCTCGTCCGAGGTGTTGACCACATCGAGCTCCGCGTCGCCGTCGTGGTGAACGGCGAACATCACGGGCAACGGCGGAGCGTCGGCACCGCCGGGTGCCGGCACTTCGATGGCCGGCGCGGCGGCGCTCTCGGGCGCGGCAGGCGCGGTCATTGCGGGCCGCGACGGGCCGCCGAGCGCCGCAACCTCGCCACGCTGCGCGCCCGGCGGGACGCCGGCGCGCGCCGGCAAAGCCCGGACAAGCGACAGCGTGTGGGACGGGCGAGGCATCCACCACTCGGCCAGGTCGCGCCAATGGACCAGCAGGGTGCCCGTAAAGCCCAGCAGCATGAATCCGACGAGGATGCGAGTCGGCATTGCCAAGCGCGTCGCCTCCGAAAAAAGGCGACTCTCGCAGTGTTCCTTGACACGCGTGTGACCCCGGCGGAAAGCGATGGTTTACCATTTGCGCCATGATCAGCGTGGTGATTCCATCGCGGACGCAAGCGGATCAGCCGCGCTTTCTCACGCGCTGCGTGGGCTCGATCCGCGCTCAGGTGCTCGACCCCGGCGTCGAGTTCGAGGTCATCGTGAGCCTCGACCGGGGCGCGGCGGTGCCGCGCGCCGAGGGCCTCGCGGGCGTGCAGTTCATCGAGGCCGAGGCCCGGGGCCAGGCCGCCGCGCTCAATGCGGGCGCGGCGGTGGCGCGCGGCGATTACCTGGCATTCCTCGAGGACGACGACGAGTGGCACCCGCTGAAGACCGCGTACGCATTGCGGGCGCTGGAGCGCTGCGACTTCGTCTCCAGCACCCAACTCGAGGTCGATGCGTGCGGGCAGCCGCTCAAGGTCAACGATTTTCCCACCCCTTCCGGGTGGCTCATGCCGATCGGGTCGTGGCGTCTCATCGGCGCCTTCGACACGAACTATCGCTGGCATCTCGACAACGAATGGCTTGGCCGCCTCGGCGACTCGCGGCTGCGGCGCATGCACCTGGTCGAAAGCGCGGGCCTTCCCGACGCGCAGGCACTGGCGGGGCGCCCGCATCTGCTGCAGTGTCTGCGGGCGGGCGGGTGCAACGTGCGCCTGTGCGGACACCCCGCCGGCGTGCCGCTGGTGCGGCGCATGGTGCACGCCGCATCCGGCATGGGACAGATCTCCCGCAACGAGTCCGCGGGCGCCGAGGCGCGCGCCGAGGGGCACCGCCTGATCGATCGCTTTCGGCGCTTCCCCTGGTGAGGCCGGACCGGGATGACCCGACCCCTCGTCAGCATCATCACCCCGACCTACGAGCGCGCCTGGTTCCTCGGGGAGGCGGCCCGCTGGATCCGCGCACAAAGCTACCCGAACTACGAGTGGCTCATCCTCGACGACAGCCGTGAGCCCTGCGCGGCGCTGGCGGGCGCCGCCGACCCCCGCATCCGCTATCGGCACGTGGCGCAACGCATGACCATCGGCGCGAAACGCAACGCGCTGCTGGCCGATGCGCGCGGCGGACTCATCGCGCACTTCGACGACGACGATTACTACGCGCCCGATTACCTCCACAGCATGGTGGAGCTGCTCGAGTCGCGCGGCGCCGACTTCGTCAAGCTGAGCGGCTACTACCTCTACGATCTGCGCCACGATTTCTTCGGCTACTGGGCCCTGCGGAACGCGGCCGGGCTGCAGTTCGGCTGCTACGCAAACGTGCTGCGCGTACACGTCGTCGGACGCGAGGAGGCGGCGGGCCTGGCCGACAACTATCTCGGCTATGGCTTCAGCTACGTCTACCGAACGGCGCTGCGCGACAGCGCGCGCTTCGCCGATGCCAATCTGCGCGAGGAGCCCGCCTTCATCGAGGCGATCCGTTCGAAGTTCAGGATCGTCTGCATGGACGATGAGGCGGGGCTCGCGCTACACCTGCTGCACGCGCAGAGCACCTCGACCTGCCATCCCCAGTACCGGCTGCCGCACTTCCTGCTGCCGCGGATCTTCGCCGGCGCGGGCGATTTCGTCGGCAGAGCCCGGGGGGCGGCCGCGGGGGCGCGCGGGATGCAGGTCTACCTGGAGCGGCCGCTTCAGGAGTGACGGTAGACGTTGCCGGGCGCCCACAGGCGGCGCACCCGGGCGATGTCGTCGAGGAGCCCCGTCATGCGGCCGACGTAGCCGGCGACGTCGCGGGAGCGCACCAGCTCCCGGCCGCGGCTCACGAGCCTGGCCCGCAGCTGCGGGTCGAGCAGCGCCTCGATCTGCGCCGCGGCGCCCGCCGCGTCGAGCCCCTCGAAGTAGAGCGCCGCCTCGCCGAGCTGCTCGTGCGCGCCGGCGTAGTTGGCGCACACCACCGGACACCCCAGCGCCATCGCCTCGAGCGGCGGCAGATTGTCAGGCCCCAGCAGCGAGCCGAACAGGAGCGCCGCGGCCGCCAGGTACAGCTGCTGCAGCACCGGGCCGTCGACGAAGCCGAGGAACCGCACCGACTCGCTCAATCCCCGCTCCGCGACATAGCGCTCGACATGCGCGCGATTGCCCTTGTCGCTCCCGGTGAATACCAGCCTGAGGGAGCTGCCGCGCGCGCGCAGCCGCGCCAGCGCATCGACCAGCGTCACGTGGTTCTTGTGCGGCCAGAACTGTGCCGGGTAGAGCAGGAAACTGCCGGCGGCGAGGCCCAGGGGGGCGAGCGTGCCCGGATCCGCGGCGATACCGGCCAGCTGCCCGACATCGACCGGCAACGGCAGCTCGTGGATGTTGGCCGGCGGCACCTGGTAGAAGTCGCGGACGCTGCGTGCGCCGACGCCGTTGCCGACCACGACCGCCGTCGCGCGCGGCAGCACGTAACGGTAAAAGGACTCGCGCTGGTCGAACGTCCAGCCGCTGAGCGACACCTCGGGAAACCACGGCAGCTCACGATGCCCGAGATCCCACACGGTGACCGCGAACGGCACTTGCACGGGCTCATAATAAGGAGAGAGGAACCAGACGAAGTCGCTGCGCTGCTCGACGGCGGCCGCCTGGATGGTGGCCCTGCCGGGCACCGCCTGCAGATAGCTCCACTCGTGCGCCATGGATGCGCGCCGCAGCCCGCTGAGGACGGTACGGCCGTAGGAGGCGCCGCCGCCGTCGGTCGGCCGGTCGGAGGGGTGACCGACGAACAGCACCCTCACCCGCTGACTCCCGGCCGTAGCGGTGCGGGTGGGGACCCGAGGCGGCTCCTGACCTCTTCATAAAGGGGCCGCGCACGCACGTTGATCGACTCGATGAGCGGCGGCGTGAAGCCCTCGACCTGCCGCTGCCCGCCGGGACGCACGAACTCGAGGGTGAAGCGGGCGTTGACGGGATTGCGCGCGACGAATGCCGCCTCGCTGACGCGCATGCGCTCGAGACTCGCCGTCGCGACCGCGTGGTCGAGCGACTGCGGCGAGAACTCGAGCCCCAGCTGAGCGCCGAGCGCGCGCAGCTCCTCGCGCGGCCGCGCTACCAGCGACTCGTAGAGCGTCACGAACACGGACTGCTCGGCGGCGCGATTGTCGATCAGCCACGAGCGCACGTGCGCGGTCCAGGCGTCGATGCCGTGGGGTCCGGCGAGGAATTCCCCGACGCCCTCGCGCGTGCCGAGCTGGCGCCGGAAATGATAGTAGCTGCGCAGCGTCTCCACCGGGTCGCGCAGCACGTAGATGACGTTCGGCAGCTTCGCGAAGCGATCGTGCGTCTTGTAGAGGTCGCCGATCCCGTCGTGCCAGATGCTGCCCGGCTGCTGACCCGCCATCTTGTGGCTGTCGATGAGCAGGAAGTCGATGTTGTACATCGTCGGCCGCAGCGCCATGCCGTTGTGGTGCAGCCGCGCGGCGGTGAGGAGGAAACCGAAGTAGGTGATGCCGCTCTTCGGAAACGCGGCCACCAGTATGTCGTTGGTTCTCATCGGGGCCCCGCGGTGAGCACCGCGCTCCAGGGCGCGGACTCGAGCTCGCCGCCGCGCCAGGCCTCGGCCGCGTACAGCTCGAGTCCCGCGGCGCCGAGCAGCTCACGCAGCTCCGGCAGGAAGAAATACCGTAAGCGGTGCATTTCCCTGAGCTCCGTCACGGCCGCACCCGGGCGCTCCCGGACCTTGAGGGTGTAGCTCACGTCCACGCAATGCTGCGCGGGCCGCACCGCGGGCTCGGCGATGCGCGTCACCGGCCCGTGCGGCCCCGCGACCGTCTTGAGGCGCACCGCGGGCGGGTCCGCCAGCACGCCCGGTCCGTACCAGAAATCGCAGACCAGCACCCCGCCGGGAGCGAGATGCTCACGTGCCGTCGCCAGCATCGCGCCGAGGTCGGCATCCGTCGTCTGGTAGCTCGCCACGTGGAACAGCGCGACTACCGCATCGAAGCGCCGGCCGAGACGCAGCGAGCGTACGTCGCCCGTCTCGAAGCCGAGCTGCGCCGCGAGCTCGGCCGGGATGCGCGCGCGCGCGTGCGCGATCATGCGCCGGCTCGCATCGATCCCGCAGACCGTAAAGCCGAGCCGCGCCAGCTCGATGGCGTGGCGGCCGGTACCGCAGCCGAGATCGAGCACGGCGCCGCGCGGCTTGCCGTGGCGCGCCAGCAGCGACTGCACGTAGCGCGCCTCCCCGGCGTAGTCCTTGTCGCGGTAGAGGAGGTCGTAGTAATCCGCGTACCCCTCGAACACGGCGTTCATGCGCGCAGCACCGCCCGCAGCGCTTCGGCAACCCGCTCCATCTGTCCCTGGGTGAGCGCGAGCCCGCTCGGCAGGTAAAGACCCCGCCGGTAGAGCCGCTCGGCTACCGGGTACGACTCGCCGGCGAACAGGCCGCGCTTGCGCAGCACCGGCTGCAGGTGCATGGGGCAGAAGAACGGGCGGCAGCCCACGCCGTGCTCCGCCAGGCGGCGCATCATGGCGGCGGCATCGACGGCCACCGAGTCGGCGAGCACGATGCCGTACACCCAGTAGATGCTCGCGGCGTAGTCGGCGGCCGCGGGCGCAAGCTCCAGCCCCTCGAGGCCGGACAGGAGCTCGTGGTAGCGGCGGCCCATGGCACGCTTGCGTGCGACGAACTCATCGAGCCGCTCGAGCTGCGCGAGGCCGACCGCCGCCTGCAGATTGCTCATGCGGAAGTTCCAGCCGAGCCTTTCGTGGACGAAGCGCCGCCCGGGCTCGAAGCACAGGTTGCGCAGACTGCGGCACGCGGCGGCCAGCCGCGCGTCGTCGGCGAGCACCATGCCGCCCTCGCCGCTCGTCACGAGCTTGTTGGGATAGAAGCTGAAGGTGCTCAGGTTCCCGAAGCTGCCGCACGGCCGCGCGCGGTAGCTCTGGCCGTGCATCTGCGCCGCGTCCTCGATGACGTGCAGCCCGCGCCGCTCAGCCAGCTCGAGCACCGGCCCGACATCGGCCGGCAAGCCGTACACGTGCACGATGAGGATCGCGCGCGTGCGCGCCGTGACCCGGGCCTCGATCTGCCGCACGTCCATGTTCCAGGTGCGCGCGTCGCTGTCCACCAGCACCGGCGTCGCCCCGCTGCGCACGATCTGCGCGATGCAGGAGATGATGGTGAAAGCGGGCAGGATGACCTCATCGCCCGGGCCGATCCCGAGTGCTTCGATGGCGACGTCGAGCGCGGCGCTGCCGTTGCATACGGCGATGCCGTGCCGCCGCCCGGCGCGCACGGCCATGGCCGCCTCGAAGCGCTCGACAAACGGGCCGTCGGCTGAGATCCAGCCGGAATCGATGCACTCGGCGAGATAGCGCTTCTCGTTGCCCGCGAGGAGCGGCTCGTTGACCGGGATGAAGGCGCGGGCGTCCATGAATCACTCGCGCAGCCTGAGCTGCCCGGCCGCAACGGGCTCGAAGCGCGCCTTGTCGGCATCGCCGGCGTACGGCCCCTGCTTGACCTCGATGAGCTCGCAGGGCTCGAGCATCTCGAAGCCATGCCCGCCCGCGGCGAGCAGCAGTACGTCGCCCGCGGCCACGATGCGGCTCTCGACGTAGCTGCGATCGACGCCGTAGAAATCCACGCGCACCCTGCCGGAGCGCACGATGAGCACCTCGCTGGTGAGCGTCACGGCGCGCGGTACCGGGACGTGAATGTGCGGCGCGATGCGGTACCCGGCAGGCCGGGACATGTAGCCGAGCTGCTGGGAATAATGGCTGGGCGTGAAGAAGCCGATGCCTTCCTGCCGGTAGTGGGCGCGCAGGATGATGGCGAGCTCGACGCCGTCGTGGGTCACGCGTTCGATCGGGGGCGGATGAGTCATGGCGGCGTCACGCTGCCCGCGAGTCGCCGGCGCGGCGCGCCTCGGGCCAGACGATATCCGGGCGTTGCTCGCGCAGCGCGCTGATGAAAAACCGCTCGAACTCCCGCAGCACCCGTGCATCCTCGTAGAGCAGCCCGGCGCGCTCGCGGATGCGGCTGCGGACCGAGCGTGCGAAGTCGGCGTCGCAGGCGAGCCGCACCGCGATGTCGACGTAGCTCCCGGCGGAGTGCGCGATGCAGTCGGTGACGCCGAGCGTGCGGTACATCGCCTGGGTGTGCCGTGCGCGCTGCAGCGCTCCGGGCAGCGTCACGATGGGCAGGCCCGCGGAGAGCGCCTCGAGCGAGCTGTTCATGCCGTTGAAATGGATCGTGTCGAGGCAGACGTCGCCGATCGACAGCAGCTGCATGTACCTCGCGAACGGCATGCGATCGAGGATCAGGATGCGCTGCGCGAGCGCGCCGAGGCTGCGCCACAGCCGCTCGCGCAGCGCCTGAGTGTGATCCTCGTACTGGCCCCTGATGAGGACGATGATCCCCTGCGGGTCCCGCCGCAGGATGCCGGCCAGCAGCGAATCGAAGTCCGGGTGGAGCTTGAAGAGCGTCTGCGGGCAAAGGTATACGTGGTCGTCGCCGTGCAGCCCGAAGACGCCGCGCTCGGGCACGGCCGCCGGAGCCTGCGGGCGGGAGTAGTAGGCGAGCGTCGGCAGAGCGCGCAGCTGGAACAGCCGCTCGGTGTAGTGGCCCGCGGCGCCCTCGCCCTCGTAAAGATCGTTGGATACGAAGTAGTCCATGTTCGGGATACCGGTCGTGTCCGGGTGCCCGTACGAGACGCACTGCACGCTCGCGAGCCGCGAGCAGGCCAGCCGGTAGGACATCGATTCCATGCCGATGTCCTGGTAGAAGAGCACGTCGAGCTCGAGCGCGGCGATCTGCCGCTGCGCGCGCCCGAGGTCGGCATCGACGTCGATCGCGCGATCGGCGCTGGCGCGAATCGCCAGCTCGACCGCATCGCGCCTGGCGGGCGGCAGGTGCAGCGCGTAGACCTCGAAGCGCTCGCGGTCGAGCCCGGCAATGAGGCCGGCGCTCGTCTTGCCGATGGAGTGATTGTTCAGGAAGGCGGAGATGAAGCCCACCCGGATGCGCCCCGGCCGGCGGCCGCGGTCCGCGGCGCAGTGCGCGGCCGTGAACCCCAGGTTGGGGAAGGCGGCGGCAAAGAGCTGCGCGGCCTTGCGCTGCAGCGCGGCATTGCAGTCACCCTGGTAGGCGAGAAAGAAGGCGCCGACGATGTGCGCGGCATTCAGCTGCGAGCCGCGCCAGCCTCGCGCGAGCGCTTCGTCGAGCCCGCGCCGGTACTCGACCCGCGATCGCTCGAGCTCGCCGGCCGAGGGCTGAATGGCGCGCACGCACAGGGCCAGCGCGAGGCGCAGATCGTCGTCGTCGCCGCGCGCGAGCAGCATCTGCGTGTAGCGCCGCGCCTTGTCGAGCAGCCCCGCGCCGATGCAGATGCGCCGCGCCATCTCGATCGCCGGCACGTACGCCGGGTCGGCGCGCACCGCTGCCTCGAACCGGGCGAGGCTCTCGGGCTGATCCCCGAGCTCATCGAGCAGCAAGCCGGTCGCAAAGAGCAGGGGCGCGGACCGCGGCGCGAGCCGCAAGGCCTCGCGGCATCTGGCGAGCGCTTCGGCCGGCCGTCCCGCGGCGCGCAGCGCCTGCGCTTCTGCACGCAGCTGCGCGAGACCGCGCGGCCCGCCGGCCGGCGCAGCCGACAGGGCCGCAAGGCTCGCGGCCGCGCCCGCATGCCCGGGCTCGCGCGCCAGCACCTGCTCGTAGGTACGCCGCGCCTCATCGGCCGCCCCCTTCAGGGCGTATGCGGTACCGAGACTGGTGAGCAGCTCGCTATTGCCGGGCGCGCCGAGCAGCGCGCGCCGGTAGCAGGCGATGGCCGCTTCGAGGTCACCGAGCTCCTTGTATGCGCGCCCGAGGGCATACCAGGCGCTCGGGTTGTCACGCGCATGCGACAGCGAGCGGCGCGCCTGTTGCGCGGCTTCCGCCCAGTCGCGCCGCTCGAGCGCGGCCTGCGCGCGCAGCGCGTGCGCCTCGGCGGGACTGTCGATGTCGGACACGGAAGAGCCCGGGTCGAGCCGCCCGCTGCGGCCCTCAGGGCCGTCCCGCCGGCAGCTTCCTGCGCAGCGCGTGCGCATCGCAGAATGCGGCGAGCCGCCGCACGGCGAAGCGGTACTCCTGGTCGGCGAGCGAGAACTCGAGCCAGAACTCGCGTTGCGCGTCCACCTTGGTGACGTTGCGGCTGGCGACGAAGATGCGCAGCGCCTTGCTGCGCGTGCTGCCGTACGCCTGCACGGTCGCCTGCAGCGAGTTGAGCTCCTCCAGCGCCCGCCGCGACAGCACCTTGGGCGCTCTGGGCAGTGGGATCAGAGCGCGCACATCCGCAGCGATTCGATGTCGGCGGTGGCGCGGTCGAGCTCCGCGATCACCTCGCAGTAGCGCTCCCAGGCCGCGCGCAACTCCCCCGGCTCGAGCGTGCTGAAGCGCTCGAACTCGCGCTGCGCGCGCTCGTGCGCGCTCAGCACCTGCCGATGACGGCTCTCGAGCCGGTCGAGCCGATCCCAGAAAGGTGAATCGAGCCACTCGGCCCGTTCAAGCTCCGACGCACTCATGGACCCTCACCTGTGGCGCGTTTTGACCGGAAGGCGCCAAACGGTAGCGAACGAGTGCTACAAACAGGTTGCAGGAAGCTACTTCTTCTCTTTCTTCTCTTTTACCGGGCGCTGCCAGCCCTCGACGGTCTGCTGCGGCGCGCGCGCCACCGTGAGCTTGCCGGCCGGCACGCTCTTCGTCACGGTGGAGCCCGCGCCGATGGTGGCGCCCGCGCCCACGGTGATGGGCGCCACCAGCACGCTGTTGCTGCCGGTGTGGACATCGTCGCCGATGGTGCTGCGATGCTTGTGGGCGCCGTCGTAGTTGGCGACGATGGTGCCGGCGCCGATGTTGACGCGCGCGCCGAGCTCGGCATCGCCCACATAGGCGAGATGGTTGGCCTTGGAGCCCTCGCCCATCCGCGAGTTCTTCACCTCGACGAAATTGCCGATGTGCACGCCGCGCGCCAGCGTCGAGCTCGGCCGGAAGCGCGCGAACGGGCCGATGTTGCATTCCGCTCCGATCACCGCCCGATCGATCACGCAGTGCGCGAACACCTCGGTGCCGGCGCCGATCTCGCTGTCGCGGATCACGCATCCCGGGCCGATGCGCGCGCCGTCGCCGAGCACCACCCGTCCCTCGAGCACCACGTTCACATCGAGAAACACGTCCGCTCCGCAGCTGACGTGGCCGCGCACCTCGAGCCGCGCCGGATCGGCCACGGTGACGCCGCCGAGCATCAGCTCGCGCGCGGCGCGCGCGCGCCAGCCGGCCTCGGCCTCGGCGAGCTGCGCCTTGTCGTTGACGCCGAGCACCTCGAGTGCGGTGGCGGCGACCACCGCCCTGACGGCGACGCGGTCCTTCACCGCCAGCGCCACCACGTCGGTGAGGTAGTACTCGCGCTGCGAGTTGTCGGGCTGCAGACGCGCGAGCCAGCGGCGCAGCAGCCGCGCGGGCGCCGCCAGCACGCCGGTGTTGCACTCGCGGATGGCGAGCTGCGCGCGCGTCGCGTCCTGCTCCTCGACGATGCGGCGCACGCCGCCGCGGGCGCGCACGATGCGGCCGTAGCCCGCCGGCGTGTCGGTCTTCATCGTGAGGAGACTCAAGCTTCCGCGCCCGACGCGCGCCACCAGGTCGACCAGCGTCGCGGCGCGGATCAGCGGCACGTCGCCGTACAGCACCAGCACCGTGTGGCCGTCGGGGATCTGCGGCATGGCCTGCAGCAGCGCGTGCCCGGTGCCGCGGCGCTCGTCCTGCAGCACCCAGCCGACGGGCTGCGCGCCGAGCGCGGCGCGCACCTGCTCGCCGCCGTGGCCGTACACCACGTGGATGGCGGCCGGTGCGAGCGAGCGGGCGGTGTCGATGACGTGCTGCAGCAGCGGGCGGCCGGCGAGCGGCTGCAGCACCTTCGGCATCGCCGAGCGCATGCGCTTGCCCTCTCCGGCGGCGAGGATCACCACCGAGAGCGGTTGCGCGATGCTGGCCATGGGGAATTGTACCTTAGCGGCGCACGATGACCGGGCTGCGCTCGAGCGCGGGACGCGCGCCCTCGAGCATGCGCAGCTTGTCGCGCATCTGCGCGCCGATCCACAGCTGCGGGTTGGAATGCACCTGGTGCTCGGCGTCCTCGCGCTCGGCGATGAGCCGCGCGGCCTTGGCGTAGGCCGCCTCGAGCGAGGGGCTGCCCGGCAGGGAATCCCTGAGGAAGGCCTCGCCGAACCAGGTGAGCTCGCGGTCCTCCTGGCAGCCGAAGGAGCTGTGCGTGGCGTCCGCGGCGGTCACGATCGCCGTGGTGTCGTTCTTCAGCGCATCGATGAACACGCCGGCGTAGCAGGCCGACACCACCACCAGCCGCCAGCGGATCCCGGAGTCATCGAGCGCCTGGCGCAGGTCCTCGGGCTCCAGTTGCGCGAGCGGCAACGAGCCGTTGCGCACCTCGAGCCCGTCCTCGGAGCCGTGCGAGGTGAGGAACAGCACCAGCACGTCCTCGTCCGGATCCATGCGCGCGGCGAGCAGCTTGAGCGCCTGCGCGAGCCCCGAGAGGCTCGCGATCGGCCAGCTGTCGCGGTCGCCGGCGTCGTTGACGAGCAGCACCGAGCGGTCGGCGGAGCCGAAGCGCGCCGCGAACACCTGCCGTGCGAACTGCGTCTCGCGGCTGAAGACCTCGAGTTGCGCGTCGCCGGCGAAGCCGACGAAATACGCGTGCGGCGTCGGCGGCTCCGACGGCGTGACGCGCGCCACCACCTCGGCGATGCGCGCCGGCTGGTCGTAGAGCAGCGCCTCGGCCTCGCCCGGATCGAGGTCGTCCTGCGCCTCGGTGGTATCGGGCAGCACCCACAGGCGCGTATCGAGATCGAGCCAGGCGAGCGTCCAGGGCGAGGCGAGCACCAGCGCCACCGCCAGCAGCGCCGGTTTCAGGCGCACCGGCCCGAAGGCCGCGCCCAGCACGCGCAGCGCCAGCAGCGCCAGATAGAGGATCGCCAGGGCGGCGGCCGCGAGCGGGTGCCGGGCGGCCAAGTCGAGGTCGCCGAGCAGCCACAGCGCCGTGAGCGCGAAGGGCGCCGCCGACAGCGCCACGGTGAGCAGCGCGCGGGTCGGGGCGGCGCGGTCCTGGGCGCGGGCGACGAGCGCGCAGCCGATGAGCGCGAGCAGGAGATAACACGCCCAGCCGAACAGTCCGTCGGCCACGAACTCGGCGTGGCGCTCGGCATGCAGGCGATCGAGGAGCGCCCACACCAGCAGATTGACGAGGAGCAGCGCCGCCAGCTGGTCGAAGCCGACCGTGAAACGCGGCGGCCAGCGCCGCCGCAGGCAGATGAGCGCGAGCCCGCCGCTTAAGTTACGGACGAGCCCCGCGAGCACACCCGTGGCCGCGTCCAGAGGTCACGCCCGCAGCTTGCGCAGGCGCTGGATGAGTTTCAGCTGCGCGATCGCGCGCGCGAGCTCCGCCTGCGCCTCGGCGATGCTGATGTGCCCGACTTTCTCCTTGAGTGCGTCCTCGGCGCGCTGCTTGGCGGCGAGTGCCGCCGCCTCGTCGATGTCGCGGGCGCGCAGCGCCGTGTCGGCCAGCACCGTGACGCGCCGCGGCTGCACCTCGAGCGCGCCGCCGCCGACGAAGAAGTGGTGGTCCTCGCCGTCGGGGGTGCGCACGCGCACCTCGCCGGGCTTGAGCAGCGTCAAGAGCGGCGCGTGCCGCGGCAGGATGCCGAGATCGCCCTGGGAGGCGGGCGCGACCACTTCCGCGGCCTCGCCGGAGAAGAGCTCGCCCTCCGCGCTGACGATGTCGACGTGAATGGTGGGTGTGTCGGCCATTACTGCAGCGTCTTGGCTTTCTCGACCGCCTCTTCGATGCCGCCCACCATGTAGAAGGCCTGCTCGGGGAGCGCGTCGAACTCCCCGGCGATGATGCCCTTGAAGCCGCGGATGGTGTCCTTGAGCGGTACGATCTTGCCGTCCTGCCCGGTGAACACCTTGGCCACGTTGAAGGGCTGCGACAGGAAGCGCTGCACCTTGCGCGCGCGGAACACCGTGAGCTTGTCCTCTTCCGACAGCTCGTCCATGCCGAGGATCGCGATGATGTCCTGCAGCTCCTTGTAACGCTGCAGCACCGCCTGCACGCCGCGCGCGGTGTTGTAGTGCTCCTCGCCCACCACCAGGGGATCGAGCTGGCGGCTGGTGGAGTCGAGCGGATCGACCGCCGGGTAGATGCCGAGCGAGGCGATCTGGCGCGACAGCACCACGGTCGCATCGAGGTGCGCGAAGGTGGTCGCCGGCGACGGGTCGGTCAGGTCGTCGGCCGGCACGTACACCGCCTGGATGGAGGTGATGGAGCCGGTCTTGGTGGAGGTGATGCGCTCCTGCAGCACGCCCATCTCCTCGGCGAGCGTCGGCTGGTAGCCGACCGCGGAGGGCATGCGCCCGAGCAGCGCCGAGACCTCGGTGCCGGCCAGCGTGTAGCGGTAGATGTTGTCGACGAAGAACAGCACGTCGCGGCCCTTGCCGCCGGAGTCCGGCCGCACCTCATCGCGGAAGTACTCCGCCATGGTGAGCCCGGTGAGACCGACGCGCAGGCGGTTGCCCGGCGGCTCGTTCATCTGGCCGTAGACCATCGCCACCTTGGAGTTCGCCAGGTTGTCCTTGTCGATGACGCCCGACTCGATCATCTCGTGATAGAAGTCGTTGCCCTCGCGGGTGCGCTCGCCGACGCCGGCGAACACCGAGAGGCCCGAGTACTGCTTGGCGATGTTGTTGATGAGCTCGAGCATGTTGACGGTCTTGCCGACGCCGGCGCCGCCGAACAGTCCGATCTTGCCGCCCTTGGCGAACGGCACCAGCAGGTCGATGACCTTGATGCCCGTGACCAGCAGGTCGCGGCCCCCGGCCTGCTCCTCGAAGGACGGCGGCGGCCGGTGGATCGGCAGGTACTCGCTCGCCTCGACCGCACCGCGATTGTCCTGCGGCTTGCCGAGCACGTCCATGATGCGCCCGAGCGTGCCCTTGCCGACCGGCACCGAGATCGGTGCGCCGGTGGCCTCAACCGCGAGCCCGCGCCTGAGGCCCTCGGAGGCGCCCATGGCGATGGTGCGTACCACGCCGTCGCCGAGCTGCTGCTGCACCTCGAGCGTCAGGTCGACGTCCTTGAGCTTGAGCGCCTCGTAGACGTGCGGAATCGACTCGCGCGGAAACTCGACGTCGATGACGGCGCCGATGATCTGGGTAATCCTGCCCTCGCCGGGAGTGGCCATGGTGCTTACTTCCTCTGCTAAACCGCTGCCGCGCCGCCCACGATCTCCGAAAGCTCCTTGGTGATCGCGGCCTGGCGGGCCTTGTTGTAGATCAGTTGCAATTCGCCGATGAGCTTGCCGGCGTTGTCGGTGGCCGCGCCCATGGCGATCATGCGCGCCGCCATCTCGGAGGCGACGTTCTCGACCGCCGCGCGATAGACCTGCGACTCGATGTAGCGCATCAAGAGGCCATCGAGGATGCCGGCGGCGTCCGGCTCGTAGATGTAGTCCCAGTGCTCCTGCAGTCCCTCGGTATCGAGCGCCTCGATCGGCAGCAGCTGCTGCACGGTCGGCTTCTGCGTCATGGTGTTGACGAACTGCGCGTTGACGAGGAACAGCCGGTCGAGCTCGCCGCCGCGGTAGGCATCCAGCATCACCTTGACGGTGCCGATGAGATCCTTGACGTGCGGCTTGTCGCCGAGGTGCGTGACGTTGGCGAGGATCGGCAGGCCGAGACGCCGGAAGAAGGTGAGCGCCTTGGTGCCGATCAGGCACAGCTTCACCGGCACCTCCTGGCGCTGCCACTCGCGGATCAGCGTCAGGGTCTGCTTGAAGACGTTGGCGTTGAGGCCCCCGGCGAGGCCGCGGTCGCTCGAGATCACGATGATGCCGACCGCCTTGGGCGCGCGCGTGACCAGGAACGGGTGGCGGTAGTCGGGGTTGGCCTCGGTCAGGTGGCCGATCACCTCCAGCATGCGCCTGGCATAGGGACGCGCCAGCTTCATGCGCTCCTGGGCACGGCGCATCTTGCTGGTGGCCACCATCTGCATGGCCTTGGTGATCTTCTGAGTGCTCTTGACACTCGCGATCTTGGAGCGGATTTCCTTGGTGCCGGGCATGGCGTCGGCGCTCAGTAGGTGCCGGTCGCGAGGAAGTCCTCGATGACCTTCTTCATCGCCGCCTCGTTCTCCTTGGTGAGCTTAGGTTGCGCGTTGATGGCATCGAGCGTCGCCTGGTGGTTGGTGTGGGCGAAGGCCTGCAGCGCCGCCTCGAAATCCACGATCTTCCTGATGTCCACCTTGTCCATGTAGCCGTTGTTGACCGCGTAGATCGAGAGCGCCATCTCGGCCACCGACATGGGCGCGTACTGCTTCTGCTTCATGACCTCGGTGACGCGCTGGCCGCGCTCGAGCTGGCGGCGGGTGGCCTCATCGAGATCGGAGGCGAACTGCGAGAACGCGGCGAGCTCGCGGTACTGGGCGAGCGCCAGACGAATGCCGCCGCCGAGCTTCTTGATGATGTCGGTCTGCGCGGCGCCGCCGACGCGCGACACCGAGATGCCGGCGTTCATGGCCGGGCGGATGCCGGCGTTGAAGAGGTCGGTCTCGAGGAAGATCTGCCCGTCGGTGATCGAGATGACGTTGGTGGGCACGAACGCCGTCACGTCCCCGGCCTGGGTCTCGATGATCGGCAGTCCCGTGAGCGAGCCGGTCCTGCCCTTGACGCGCCCCTGGGTGGCCTGCTCGACGTAC
>Ga0335073_10004007_pt1 | contig 20549 bp, 17 predicted proteins | sample Lox_Sample_22_FD_207093 | JGI IMG/M metagenome (GOLD analysis project Ga0335073, IMG submission 207093) | Soil microbial communities from Loxahatchee National Wildlife Refuge, Florida, United States - Lox_Sample_2.2 | ecosystem: Environmental > Terrestrial > Soil > Wetlands | place: USA...
AACGAGGAACGGAATGGTTTCCCAGTCCGGGATTAGTCGCATGGCGAGCAGGCTCAGGATGATGGAAATTACCCATGCGATGTTCACCCGCGCAGCCTGGGCCTTGCGCAGCGCCTGACTCACCGGCCGATCACACCCTTCCGATGGTATTACTCCAGTATCTCCGGAGAGCTGGACACCGACGGTCCGCGCGCTTCCCGCGCCGGTTGCCGGCCACCAGCCGCGCGAAGGGCGCTGGTCATGCGCGCGCTTGACGCGATCGGACATGCCCTGAGGGTGGCCGGGACGATGACCTGGGAGATCACCTGGTCGCTGATCCTCGGGTTCGCCCTTTCGGCGGTCATCCAGGCGCTGGTACGCCGCGATACGATCACTCGCCTCCTCGGCGACGCCAGGCCCAGGGCCCTCGCCACAGCGACCGCGCTGGGCGCTGTCTCGTCGTCGTGCTCCTATGCCGCCGTCGCGCTCGCCCGTGCGCTGTTCCGGAAGGGCGCAAGCTTCACCGCGGCGATGGCGTTCGAGATCGCGAGCACCAATCTGGTGATCGAACTAGGCATAATCCTGGCGCTGCTGATCGCATGGCAGTTCACTCTCGCGGAGTTCATCGCCGGCCCGATCATGATCGTGCTGGTTGCCCTCGCGTTCCGGCTTTTCGTGCGCGGCAAGCTGATCCAGGCCGCCCGCCAGCAAGCCGGTAAGGGGCTGGCCGGGTCGATGGAAGGCCACGCAGCCATGGACATGAGCATCAGGTCCGGCGGCAGCTTCTGGCGGCGGCTAGCCAGCAGCGAAGGCTATACCGCGGTCAGCCGGATCTTCGTGATGGAATGGGCCTCGGTCATCCGCGATATCGTCGGCGGGCTGCTCATCGCGGGGGCGATCGGCGCCTGGGTGCCAGACGCATTCTGGCGGCACCTGTTCCTCACTCAGCACCCGCTCGCCGCCAAGGTCTGGGGTCCGCTTATCGGGCCGGTGATCTCGCTGCTCAGCTTCGTATGCTCGATCGGCAATGTGCCACTGGCAGCGGTCTTGTGGAACGGCGGCATCAGCTTCGGTGGCGTCCTGGCTTTCATCCTGGCCGACCTGATCATCATCCCGATCCTGTTCGTCTACCGGAAGTACTACGGCGCCAAGATGACGCTGATCATCCTCGGCTTCTTCTACGGCTCAATGGTCGTGGCAGGCTTCCTGGTAGAGATCCTGTTCGGCGGGCTCGGGCTGATCCCGGCCGAGCGGGCCGCAAGGGTATCCGCCGCGGGCATCCAGTGGAACTACACCAGCGTGCTCAACATCGTTTTCCTGGTCCTGGCCGCGGCCATGCTGACCCGGTTCTTTACCTCGGGCACTGGTTACATGCTGAGGATGATGGGGGGCAATCCGGATTAGCCGCCGTGCGCTCCGGCAGCAGGCAGCACGTCACGGCGGGCTCCGGCAGACGGAACTGCCGGCCAGATCATGGGGGAGGGATGCCCTGCCCCGCGGGCAGCGGCCGTGGCGGCTGCCGACAGCGCCGGGACAGCGGCCGCCGGTGCAAGGGCTATCACACTCCCGCCGAAGCCACCGCCGGTCATCCGCGCCCCCAGCGCCCCGGCCTGGAGTGCGGCTGACACTGCCGTATCCAGTTCGGGCGCGCTGACCTCGAAGTCGTCCCGCAGCGACTGGTGAGATGCGGTCAGGATCGGCCCGATTGCTGCGAGGCGGCGAGTTCGCAATAGCTCGGCGGTGGCCAGCACGCGCGCATTCTCGGTGACCACGTGCCGGACCCGCCGGGCAAGGATGCCGAACGCGGCCAGCCGGGTGAGTGCCTCCGGCAAGTCGGCCTCCTGCACATCCCGTAGCGCCATCACGCCGAGGAGGTGAGCTGCCTCGGCGCAGCTGGCGAACCGATCGGCGTACCCGCTGTCGGCCAGGTCGTGACGAGCCTGCGTATCGATCACCAGGAGGACGAGGCCGGCGTCCGCCGGATCGAACGGCACGTGCTCGGTAACGCCGGTACGAGTGTCCAGGAACAGCGCGTGGCCGACGCGCGCCAGCATCGAGGCCATCTGATCCATGATTCCGCACGGCACGCCGACGAATTCGTTCTCGGCGCGCTGCGCCAGCCGGGCCAGCTCGGCCGCGGGAAGCCGGATAGCGCTGAGGTCGGCGACAGCGAGCGCGGCAGCGCATTCCAGTGCAGCGGACGACGACAGACCAGAGCCGACCGGAACAGCGCCGTCAATCACGATGTCGAGGCCCGGAACCCGATGTCCGGCGTTGCGCATGGCCCAGACCACGCCGGCCACGTAGGCGCCGGGCCCTGATGGGCAGCCAGCGCGGAGTTCGGACACCGGGACGTCGACAAGCGCGTCGGGCCACTGCAGGGAACGCACCGTCAGTCGCCCGTCCGTCCGCCGGGCCGCGGCGGCGGCGGTACGCGCCGCAAGCGCGAATGGCAGCACGTACCCCTCGTTGTAATCAGTGTGCTCGCCGATGAGGTTCACCCGGCCGGGTGCCGACCAGATCCCCTCTGGCGCACGGCCAGTCAGCGCGGCGAATGCCGCCGCGAGCGTGCTGAGGTCGGGTTGTTCGGCGGACTGCTGACCGGTCGGTTCTTGTCCCGCCTGTGCAGCCATCACCGTGCCTCGCGGAGCAGCCGGGCAGCAGTCTCCGGACTGATGTCGTTGATGAACGCGCCCATTGCCGACTCCGATCCTGCGAGGTACTTGAGTCTGCCCGGGCCGCGCCTGATCGAGAAGAGCTGCAAGTGCAGGCGGGCAAGGTCGCGGTCGATGCGCACCGGGGCCTGATGCCAGGCCGCGATGTAGGGGAGTGTGTCGTCGAACACCGCTTCCATCCGGCGCAGGACGTCGAGGCAGATCCACGACAACTCGGCACGCTCGGGCTCACTGAGCGCAGGCAGGTCGGGCACATGGTTATTCGGGTAGACGTGAACCTCCAGCGGCCACCTGGCAGCGAACGGGACAAAGGCGGTCCACGAATCACCGCGGGCGACGACCCGTTCGCCGCTGTGCAGCTCAGCGGCGAGGACGTCGGCGAACAGGTTGCGCCACGTGCGCTCCCGGTAGCTGCGGGCGCTGTCCAGCATGCGCCGCGTCCGCGGGGTCAGGAACGGGTAGGCGTAGATCTGGCCGTGCGGATGAGACAAGGTCACGCCGATCTCCTTGCCGCGGTTTTCGAAGCAGAAGACCTGCTCGACGTGCGGCAGCGCAGACAGAGTGATTGTGCGGTCGACCCACGCCTCGATCACGGTGCGAACCCGGTCCGGGGTGAGCGCGGAGAACGAGGAGTTGTGGTCTGCCGTGAAGCAGACGACCTCGCACCGCCCTACGCCAGCCTGGCGCCGCAGCAACGGCTCGCCCGGACCTTGGGCATCGGCGGCTTGGACGTCGGCGTGTGCCGCAGCGGCCATCGTGGCGAACGAAGGGAATCGGTTCTCGAAGACCACCACGTCGTAGGAATGTGCGGGTATCTCGGTGGCCCGGATGGGCGTAGACGGGCAGAGCGGGCACTGGTCGTCGGGCGGGAGGTAGGTGCGGTCCTGCCGGAAGTCGGCCAGGCTGACCCATTCGTCCTGGAGCACGTCATGGCGGGCGGTTGGCTGGAGCCGGAACGGCGGCAGCTCGCGCCGGTCGGACGTCGCGCGCTCGGCGCCATCGGACTCATCGAAGTAGATGATCTCCCGGCCGTCGGCGAGGCTCGCGTGCGTCTTCTTCACCACCGCAATCTAAGCGCTGGCCCGGCGGCGCGACACGCCTCACCGTATGTAATCGATCCACTGCGGAAGGTGAGATACTTAAGCAATCCGCGACGTCGCTAGGAGGCGGCCGATGGCAGTGGCTCCGGATCCGTCGCCCGCACCGTCGTTCGGTGACTCTGCTATCAGGCACCTGCTGACAGCCCTACATCAGGCACTTGACCTGGCAGCTATTGGTCAGGTCAGGGATGAACTGGCCTGCCTGAGATTGCTCGAGGCACGCACCCGCATCGCAGCTGCGAGCATCGCCAGACTAATTGGTGACCCGCACAGCGACGGGCTGGACTACATGTCCGAAGGCGATCACATCCTGCACCAGCTCGCGGATCTGCCGTCATCACGCACCGAAGTCAGCTAACGGCAGGAAGTCAGCTAACGGCAGGTCCGTCCCAGTCGACCGCGCGGGCTCAGTCCCCGCCGTTCCCGTTCCCCTGCCCGTTGCCGTTCCCGTTCCCGTTGCCATGCCAGTGCCCGTAACCGTGATCATGACCTGGTGGCTGGATCGCAGCCGTGACGGTGATGGTGCTGCCGACGGTCACCGGACCATCGGGCTGTACGGAAAGCACTGAGCCGGGTAGCTGGCCCCCGCTGGGCTGCCATGCGACCTGGACTTGCAGGCCTTCCTGGCGCAGTTCGCGGCTTACGGAATCGACCGGCTGGCCGAGCAGCGCGCTTGCGGTAACGGCCACCATGGCCGGGGAGCTTTGGGCCCCGGCGGGCGCCGACGGGCCGGCCTGGCCGTGCCGGGCGGGCGACGTCGAGCCCAGCAGGCCGGTCGCCAGCCAGCCGGCCAGTACGACAGCGACAGCAACCGGAACGGCGACGAGAGCGGCGCGCCGCGGCCGCGCCCTTCTCGGCAGTGACCCGGGCTGCGGATCAGCCATCGGCAGGCCGGTGAGTGTGCGGGAGTCGGGGCCGGACGGGGTGAGGCTGGCGGGCCGGTGCAGTGCAGCGGACCGGTTAGCTGGCCAATCCCGCCTAAGCGGAGAGGGTCCGAGCGCGTCGCAGAGCCGTTCCGCCCGGCGCGCTACCTGCTCGGCAGATGTCGGCCTGGCTGCCGGGTCCTTGGCCGTCAGCTCACTGATCAGAGCCGCCACTCGTGTCGGGACGCCAGTCGGCAGCGGCGGAAGCGGCAGATCCCGGTGGGCAAGCGCCACCTCGATCTCCATGCCGCTGAACGGCGCGGCGCCCACGAGGCATTCCCAGGCCACGATGCCGAGCGAGTACAGGTCGCTGGCCGGGGTCGCGGACGCGCCAGCGACCCGTTCCGGTGCCAGGTAGGCGGGCGTGCCGACCAAGGTTCCGGTGCGGGTGAGCGGTGCGGACCCGGCCGCGTGGGCGATCCCGAAGTCGGTGATCTTCACCTGGCCGCCCGGATCTATCAGCAGGTTTCCTGGCTTAATGTCCCGGTGCACGAGCCCGGCTGCGTGGGCTACGGAGAGGGCAGCCGCAGCCTGGGCGATCACGTCCATGGTGGTGGCGGCATCGAACGGACCTCGGGCTAGCAGTCCGGTCAGCGCGGGCCCATCGACCAGCTCCATCACGAGGTAGGGCGGGTGCTGCCCGTCGCCCGTCTCGACATAGTCGTAGACCTGAGCAATGCCCGGGTGAGTCAGTGACGCCGCATGACGTGCCTCGGCGCGGAACCGGGCCAGGGTCTCGCCATGGCTGGCATAGTCGGCCCGCAGCACCTTGACCGCCACCGGCCTGTCCAGCACGATGTCCAGCGCGCGCCAGACCTCGCCCATGCCGCCGGCAGCGATCCGCTCGCGCAGCTCGTACCGGCCCGCGACCAGGCCACTCATATGGGACATCACAGCCAGACCTTACCCTCGGGCCGGCCGGGCATCCGCCAGTCGCAGCGTTTGATGCTGGGCCGACCGCGCGACCGCTGCCTGCTAGCGCAGGACCTTGGGCGCGGCAGGCAGCCGCAGCCGGCCGATCAACTGATGTCCACGTAGATCACTTCGACGGCGTTGTTGCCGTAGCCGAGCCGATTCCAGGGCGGGACGTCCGGCTGAACGTTTCCGGCAGCGTCGGTAGCGCGGGCGCGCAGCGTGTGCCGTCCGATGCGGCCTGCGTGCCAGTCGAAGGACCAGTCCTGCCACGCATACGGGCTTGCCGGCGGTTCGAGGTTCGCCCGCTGCCAGTCGTTCCCCCCAGTAAGGCTGACCTCCACGCTGGTGACGGGACCGGTGCCGGTCCAGGCCTTGCCCCGGACGGTGTAGTGGCCAGCGGGCATCCTCGAGCGCGGCGCGGGATCGGTAATGCGCGCCCGCACCCGGATCGAGGTCACCGGCTCACGCCGTTGATCTTGCCACTCGTACATGTAATGGCCGGCCTGGAACTCGCCCTCGTAGGCTTCGGCCGAGACCTCGATCCGCTTGAGCCACTTGACGGACGCCATGCCGTACCAGTGGGGCACAATCAGCCGGAACGGGGCGCCGTGTTCGGGGCGCAGCGGCGCGTCATTCATCTCGTAGGCAAGCAGGATCTCGGCCGCCGGATCCGCCGCGTGCGCGCGGGTTAGGGCGCGGCCGAAGCCGATGTCCTTGTGGTGCCCGTACGGGCCGTGATCGGCGCCCTCGAAAACGACATTCCTGGCGGCCGGGTCTGCGTGCGCATGCGCGAGGAGCTCATAGAGCCGAGCACCGGTCCACCGTGCTGTCGAAACGGCATTCTTGCCCCACGGCTCGCCGGCCGGGAGCGGCGTCTGGGCGAGGCGGCCGTTGCCAGCGCACTCAAGCGTGACCGTCCGCTCAACCGCCGGCATGGCTCGCAGATCGTCGAGTGTCAGGTTCATCGGGTTACTGACCTGGCCGCCGATGGTCAGCACGCCATCGTGCGCCGGAATGGCAAAGTTGCACCGGACATAGTGAAGGTCGGTCGGGGTGATGTCGGCAGACAGCGCCTCTGGCGGGGCTTCAGCGTTGAACGGGTCTGGCGAGACCACCGTCAGGGCGGTGCGAGCCTGTTGCAGGGTGTCTGTCGCTGCCATATCTACGGCCTCCCGGCTGTGAGGAAACGCCGTCGGCGGGCCGCGTCCGGTAAGGGCGCCCGGTCTCTTGACATACCCGGAAGGCAGGAGCTCCATCCCGCGTCCGACTCGGCGGGCCCCGCAAATACGGCGAAACTGGCTACCCTTCGGCGGCCTCGAAGCGAACCCCGCCGATCGTGCGAGGCGCACCGGACAGACCGGCAATGGTTACCTCGATGATCCCCTCGCCGCGACCGCCTTCGGCAGGCACGAACCGCAGCCACTGACCGCGATCAGGTAGCTCGATCATCGCGGTGTGCTCGCCGCCGCCAGTAGAGGTTCCGAGTACGGCAGCCCACTGACGCGCCGCCTCGGCCGGATCTGTTACCTCGATCGTCAGTCCGGTCACGCCGCCAGGGGCGTGCTCGGGCGCTCGCCCGGTCCAGGCTGGGCCGGCCCACCGCCATGCCTCCGCCGGCGCAGCCCAGTCGACAGAGACGATGGCCCCGGGGACGTCCCTGGGATGCAGATGGGTGGCGGCGATGTCGGGCATGTCGGCCATCCAGACCACCCGCACCCCGAGTGCGGCGATCCTGCGCCGGGCTACCGCAATGTCCGGGACCTGGAATATCGCCATGTACCCGCCGTCACCGCCGCGCCGCTCGAGATACCGGCCTGCCGTGGTATCACTCCGTGCAGGCCCCACGACTTCCACGAACGTGTCGCCAGCCGCGAACACCGCGTTGGTCAGCCCGAACTGACCCACGCCAGGATCGTGAAATGGCTGCGGCCAGCCAAACGCACGGCGCAGCTCTCCGGCTACCGAGTCGCAGTCGTGCGCGACGATCGCTACCTGGCGCAAGCGGGTTCCGGGCGGCACAGCACAACACTAGGAGGCCGGCGTCTGCCGGGCGTCGCGAACGCAGGTACGCCGGGCCATTGACTAAGGTGTGGATCCGGCGCTGCCGGCGCCGTCACAGCGAGGGAGCGACGGGACGGATGGACCTCAACGGCAAGGTGGCGATAGTGACCGGCTCCTCCAGCGGGATCGGGGAAGCCGTCGCCAGGGCACTGGCCGGATCGGGTGCAGGCGTGGTGGTGAACTCCGCGAAGTCGGTTGATGCTGGCGAGGCGGTGGCCGCTTCGCTGCCGAACGCCGTGTACGTGCAGGCAGATATCGCCGACGATGTCGCGTGCCGGTCGCTGGTGGCAGCCGGAATGCTGCACTTCGGCCGCCTCGACATTCTCGTCAACAATGCCGGCACCACCAAGGTCATCCCGCACGGCGACCTGGAGGCCGCAACCGATGAGGTGTGGCGCGACATATTCGACGTCAATGTCCTTGGCACCTGGCACATGATCAGGGCGGCCGTGCCGTCCCTGCGCGGCAGCGGGACCGGATCGATAGTGAACGTCACCTCCCTGGCAGGCGAGCGCCCGGTCGGGAGCTCGATACCGTACGCGGTTTCAAAGGCCGGGCTGAATCACCTGACGTTGCTGCTCGCCAAAGTGCTCGGACCGCAGATCCGGGTGAACGCGGTAGCGCCCGGCCTGATCGACACGCCGTGGACCGCTAGCTGGGACGCCATGCGCGAGGCCGTGCGGGCGGGGGCGCCGCTGCGGCGCAGTGGCGTTCCCGCTGATGTGGCCGAGGCGGTGGTCGGCCTGCTTCAGTCCGACTTCATTACCGGACAGGTGCTCACGGTTGATGGCGGCCTCGCGCTAGTGTGACGGCGCCTGGCTCAGGCAACGGCCGCCGCCGTGCGGTCCGGTGCCTGGGTGCTTGAATGTGGCCGTGATCCTTGTAACGGGAGCCACTGGTCAGGTCGGCTACCACCTGATGGAAGCGCTTGCAGACTTGCGCGCCCCGGCCACCGCAATGGTTCGGGTGCGAGCTCGGGCGTTTGATCTGCCGGGAACCCCGCAGCACCTGGTTGCAACGCTGGACGGGCCACCACCAGCCGAGGTTCTGCGGGCCTTCGACCCGATCTTCCTCCTCAGCCCAGCACATGAGGGTCAGGTGGAGCTCGAACTCATCTTCATCGATGCCGTGGTCGCGGCGGGTCACCGCCCGCACATCGTGAAGATGGCGGCCGACGGATTCCAGGATCCGGATTGCCATGTCCGCTTTATGGAAAGCCACCGGCAGATCGCTGTGCACCTGGAGGCAACCGGCCTGCCGGTCACTTTCATAGCTCCCAGCCTCTACATGGAGAACCTACTCGAAGCCGCCGAGACGATTCGTGAGCAAGGGACGATCTTCGCGCCAGCCGGGGAGGGCCGGGTCGGTTTCGTCGCCGCCAGTGATGTTGCCAAGCTGGCAGCCCACGTACTCACCAGCAAGGGCCATGATGACCAGACGTACGTCGTGACCGGGCCTGAGGCGCTCAGCTACGCCGATCTCGCTGACCGTTTCTCAGCGGTCTTCGCGCGCCAGGTGGACTATCAGGACATGCCGGACCAGGCAGCCAAAGATCAGATGCTGGCCAGCGGGCTGACATCTTGGCAAGCTGACGGGACGATCGAGCTGTTTGACTGGATCCGTGGTGGTGGATTCGACACGGTCAATTCCGCGGTGCGGGAGCTAACCGGGACCGGCGCCCGGCCCCTCGGTGACTGGCTGGGCGAAATGCGTGGTGCCTTCCTGGGCCCGCCTCCTGACATTCCTCCGTCGCCGTTCTAGCAGGCACTGGCGCGAGTCTGGCCAGCAGCCCATCACCGGCTAACAGAAGGTTGGTCTTCGGGGGGTGCACGGGGGGCGGAGCCCCCCGTGGGTGGCTATTCTCCCCATCATGCCGACGTTGGCTGTGCTGGGAGCCGGGCCGAAAGGCATCGCGATAGCGGCCAAGGCCCGCGCCCTGAAGGCGGCAGGCCTTGACGCTCCGGGCGTCGTGCTGGTCGACCGGGGTGCGGTGGCCGGCAGCTGGACCGGAGAGCAGGGTTATACCAGCGGCCTCCTGCCGCTAGGCACCCCTCCGGAGAAGGATGTCGGCTACCCCTACGCTGACAGCTGGGGCGCTGCCTCGGCTGCGGTGACAGATGCGATGGCCGAATACAGCTGGCAGCGGCACCTGATCAGGAACGGCACGTACGCCGACTGGGTTGACCGCGGCCGCCTGCGGCCAACGCACCGGCAATGGGCTACGTACCTGCGCGAGGTCGCTGTGCGCGCGCAGGCAGAGATCGTCACTGGTGAGCTGGCCAGTCTGGAGGACGATGCGAACCGGTGGCGGCTCGTGCTTCGGCACGGCGACGCGATCTGGGCCGATGGCGTCGTCTTCACCGGCGCCGGCCCGCCGATCCGGGTCGCAGGCCAGCCAGACAACCATCCTCGGGTGCTCGATGGCCGTAGCTACTGGCTGAGCGAAGCGGCGGTTACGCCCGAGATTGCCCGGAACGTCTGTGTGATCGGGGGCGGCGAGACGGCGGCCTCAGTGGTGATCAGCCTCCTCACGGGAGCGCACAAGCACTCGGCGGTCGACGTCGTGACAAGCCGCGGCGTTCTCTACTCAAGGGGCGAGAGCTACGACGAGAATCGCTTCTTCTCCGATCCCGGCGACTGGCCGGCACTCGCCGAATCGCACCGGCGCGAGTTCATCGATCGGACCGACCGCGGCGTCTTCTCCCAGCAAGCCGAGGCGAGCCTCAGCCAGGCCCGCGGGTACCGGGCGCTTTCCGGCCGTGCCGCGGCAATCGAGGCTGGCGAACGACAGGTTGTCGTCACGATCGAGTACGGCAGTGAGCAGGAGCGCATCGCCTATGACCTGGTCATCGTCGCGATCGGCTTCGACGCCCGCCGGTTCGCGGGGCTGCTCGGGTCACGAGCGAGGCTCCGGCTGGACGAAGCCGTCGCGGGCTCCGACCTCGACCGCCAGATCGATGTCGATCTGTCGGTCGCACGCTTCACCCCGCCGATTCACCTGCCGCTGCTGGCCGGGCTCGCGCAGGGGCCCGGCTTTCCCAATCTCAGCTGCCTGGGCTTGCTGAGCGACCGTGTGCTGCGCCGTTACGTCGGTCAGTCAAACCAGGCCTGCGCTACAACACAGAGGGCAGAACATGCGTGAGCCAGCCGACCCGGTTTGGGAAGAGGACGATAGCGTTCGTCGGACTGTCGTGCTGCCTATTGTCCTGGCCGAGCGACTCGCCGCTGTGGCCGAAATGCGCGGCGTTTCGGTAAGTGACCTGCTGGTGAGTTACGCCGTGGAAGGCTTGCGTCGCGACGCGACCACTGAGTAAGGAGGAAGGCGATGACCGTTACGGACCCGGTCGCGACTATTGGCAGGATAGGGCGGCACTGGGGATGGTTCCTGGCCTTCGGCATCCTTACCGTAGCGATGGGCATCTGCGCGGTGGTCTGGCCGGCCATCACGCTGCTCGCCGCCGCGATCGTCTTTGGGGTTCAGCTGATCTTCGCCGGCATCTACCGGCTTGTCAGTGCGTTCGCCTCCGAGGACACCAGCGGCGCCACCCGGGTCTTGTTTGCGTTGCTGGGCATCCTGTCACTGGTCGTCGGCCTGTATGCCGTGCGCCATGTGTTGCTGACGATTGTCGCGCTAGCCCTCCTGCTGGGGATCTTCTGGATCGTGAACGGCGTCATCGAGATCTTCACCGCCCTGCAGCATCGCGAGATGAGTGGCCGCGGCTGGCGGGTGTTCATGGGGATCCTGAGCACGATCGCCGGTCTTATCCTGCTGGCGATTCCCGGCATTTCACTGCTAGCTCTAGTTGTGGTGGTCAGCGTCTGGCTGATTCTGTTCGGCTTGCTGGAAATTTCCTTCGGACTCCGGCTGCGCTCCGGTCGCGCTGGCTGAGGGCCGCTTAGCCGCGCCACCACTTACGTTCGTTGGAGCGGTCGGTGCCGCCCGTTTTATCCAGCGCGTCGAGCTCGGCCATCACGTCGGCTGGCAGCGCGAAGTCGAAGATCTCCGAGTTCTCAGCGATGCGTTCCCGATGCGTGGACTTGGGGATGACCGGAATGCCGTGCTGAACGCACCAGCGGAGCAGCACCTGGGCCGGCGACTTTCCGACGCGCTGCGCGATTCGCTTGACCTCCCTGCGGCCCAGGTTCCGGCCGGTGCCTAGCGGGCTGTAGGCCTCGAGGACGACGTCCCGCTGCTGGCAGGCCTCGAGCAGCGCGCGCCGGTACTTAAAGGGGCTGAACTCCACCTGGTTGACCGTCGGAGGGACGGTCGACGTAGCCAGTAGCTTCTCCAATTCGGTGGCGCTGAAATTGGAGATGCCGATCGAGCGCGCATAACCGAGCTCGCGAGCCCGTGCCATGCCCGGCCATGCCCAGGTTGGACCGCGCTCGGGCCAATGCACGAGGTACAGGTCGACATAGTCGAGCCCAAGCCGCCGCAAGCTCTCCTCGGCACCGGCCACTGGGTCCTTGCGTCCGGGAAAGAACTTCGTCGTGATGAAGAGCTGGTCCCGTTGGATTCCGCTCGCGCGCAGCGCCTGCCCGACGCTCTCCTCGTTTTCGTATGCCTGAGCCGTGTCGATGTGCCGGTACCCGAGCTCAAGAGCCCACCGCACGGCGTTGACGCAAGCAGCCCCGTTGGGGACCTGCCAGACGCCCAGGCCGAGCATGGGAATCTGAGTGCCGTCCGCGAGGTGGTGTGCGCGCCCATCCGCGGTAACTTCAACGGCGGTCATAGCCGCTCCTCGTTTCACCGGTCCCAGGTGCCGGCTCGGCAACCCCGGGGCCGCTGCAGGTCCGCGGGGGCCCGCGGCCTATCGTCGATAGATGATAGTCGCGGCCTTCCTGGCGGCCGTGATCTCGCTTGTTGCCACGGGACTTCTGGCCTGGACTGCCCGACTTCTGCAAGCGCGCAGCCTGGACAACCTGGCCCTGGCAGCCGAGGCCGGGACGACCGATCCAGTATCTGCGCTGGACTGGCCGGAGCTGCACGTCCGGGCGGTTGTGCCGCAGCCAGATGAGCAGTCTCTGATTCTGCTGCTCGTTGGCTGGCCGGCGCGCCAGCAGAAAGCTGCGACGCTCCTGGTGGCTGTGGACAGCGATGATCACCGGTCCGCTCAGCTGCTCACGCAGTGGTGCGAGACGCAGGCGCCGGTCTCGCCGACCAGGTGCGGCGGAGCGCACCTGGAGTTCCGCCGTCGCCAGAGCCCGGAGCGAGTGCACGCGGTGCTGGTGGCGGAGGACGCCATGCCGGGGTCGTAGATGATGATCTTGAGGGAATATCGGTCAAGGTTGCTCGGTCCAGGGCAAAGGGTGTCGCTCTGGTATGAACCGGATTATCGTCGTCTCATCACACGGCGGGATCCCTACCAGGCGTAGATACGGGCCGGGAGACGACGCATCGGAGCCATTGCGGGCCCGCTATAGACGAGCATGACTGTCAGATCATCGGGGTCGCGCCCCTCGACGACCGTGATTTCCCCATCTGTCCGCGTCTCCCGGTACGCCGAATGACGGCGCAAGGTCTCGGCCAGCTGGTCAAGCTCATCTTTGCTTGCGGTGGTCCACGTGAGGTACTGGGGCCCGATCGAGCCAAGCGCGTGCGTCGCATTCTGGCCGAATGAGCGCAGGACGAGCTGCGATCCATCGTCGTTGAGTAGCAGGGCCGCGGTCGGGCTGCGGTCAGCAACCTGCAGCCCGAGCAACTCTCGGTAGAAGGTCACCGATCTGTCTAGGTTGCGTACGAACATGATGGCTCCGCTGAGCCGGATTCCCTCCGCCATCCGTCGACCTCCGCTCGGGGCACCCTCGGTCGCGCTGGGCGCCAGGCTCGCGTGCTTGTCACCACGATCCGGCGTCCGCCGACGTCGGGACTGGTGGTTACCATCCTGTACGCAAGCGGCCGTCCGAGGTGAGCCTGCTGGCTCAACCGATGCTTTTACGCCGGAGCGCTGGCCGTAGGCTGGTGCGGTGCTTGGGCTTCCGGATGGCATCCGCGGTTGCCTCTTCGACCTGGACGGCGTGCTGACGAAGACGGCTACTGTGCACGCGGCCGCCTGGACCGAGATGTTCAACGAATTCCTGCGCAAACGGGCGATGCAGACAGGCGAGCCCTTCGTGCCATTCGATTCCGTCAAGGACTATGAGCAGTACGTCGACGGCAAACCTCGCATCGACGGGACGCGGTCGTTCCTTGCCTCGCGCGGCATTGACCTGCCCGACGGCCGCGAAGACGATCCGCCTGACGCCCAGACGAGTCACGGGCTCGGCAACCGCAAGAACGAGATCCTGCTCCACATGCTCGCCACGAAGGGTGTGGATGTCTACGAGGGCTCTGTCCAGTACGTGCGGGCTGTGCGTGACCACGGCCTGCGGCGAGCCGTGGTCTCCTCCAGCGAGAACTGCCGTGAGGTGCTCGAGGCCGCGCGCATCGAGGATCTGTTCGAGGTGCGGATCGACGGCATCGTCGCCAAGCGCGACCACCTGCGCGGGAAGCCGGCTCCTGATACTTACCTCGCGGCTGCCCGCGCCCTGGGACTGGAGCCAGCTGCGGCGGCCGTCTTTGAGGACGCGCTGGCCGGTGTTGAGTCAGGCCGGGCGGGCGGGTTTGGCTACGTGATCGGAGTTGACCGGCTGGGTCAGGCGGGCGCCCTGCACGAGCACGGAGCAGATGTCGTCGTAACTGACCTGGCCAAGATGCTCAGCCAACGATAATGCCGTCATGATCAAGCAAGATGCGTTCAGTGTCGAGCCTTGGTCGCTGCGCGAGACGAGGCTTGATCTCGACCACCTAGCCCAGAGCGAGTCAGTGTTCGCTCTGTCGAATGGCCATCTGGGCTGGCGCGGCTGTCTCGACGAAGGCGAACCGCACGGCCTGCCAGGCACGTATCTCAACGGCGTCTACGAGGTGCGGCCGGTGCCGTACGCCGAGAGCTCCTATGGCCGGCCGGAGTCAGGACAGACGGTGATCAACGTCACCAACGGCAAGCTGATCAGGCTGTTCGTAGATGACGAGCCATTCGATGTCAGGTACGGGAAGCTGGATTCTCACGAAAGGATGCTGGACTTCCGGGCGGGCGTGCTGACTCGGCGCGCCGAATGGGTCTCGCCGGTCGGCGGGTCGGTCCGGGTCACATCTACCCGGCTGGTGTCGTTCCCGCACCGGGCGGTCGCAGCCGTCTGCTACGAAGTTGAGCCGCTCAGCGGTCGGCAGCAGCTATCTGTTCAGTCGGAACTGCTAGCAAATGAGCAGCTGCCTCCGCCCAGCGGGGATCCCCGGGCTTCGGTGTCGCTCGATCACCCGCTAACGGCTGAGTATCAGGCGAAGGACGGGCACGCGGTCGTCCTGGTGCACCGTACGGAGCGCAGCGCGCTGCGTGTCGCCGCCGCCATGGATCACCTAATCGACTGTCCAGCCAGCGCCCTGACCGAGACGCACGTTCATGAGGACGGAGGCCAGGTCACGGCGTCGGCCGCGCTGGAGCCAGGGCAGCGACTCCGGCTGATCAAGTTCGTCACCTACGGATGGTCGAGCGCGCGGTCGCTGGAGGCCCTCCGGGATCAGGTGTGGGCCGAGCTGATCAGCGCCAAGCAGATTGGCTGGGATGGCCTGGTGGCTGACCAGCGTGCCTATCTCGACGAGTTCTGGGACCGCGCGGACGTGGAGATCGACGGTGATGTCGAAATCCAGCAGGCCGTGCGGTTGGGCCTCTTTCACGTAATCCAGGCAGCCGCCCGTGGCGAAGAACGTCCGATCCCGGCGAAGGGCCTTACCGGGTCCGGGTATGACGGCCACGCGTTCTGGGATACCGACATCTTCGTTATAAAGCCGCTGATGGTCACGGCTCCGGACGCGGCCGCCAGTGCATTGCGGTGGCGGCACAGCCTCCTTGGACCCGCCCGCGAGCGGGCAGCCGAACTAGGCTTCGCTGGGGCTGCCTTCCCCTGGCGCACCATCGCCGGGCAGGAGTGCTCGACCTACTGGCCCGCCGGAATGGCCGCCGTGCACATCAACGCGGACATTGCCCATGCCGCCATGAGCTACGCAGACGTGACCGGTGACGCGGACTTCGAACGCGGACCGTGCATGGATCTGCTGGTTGCCACCGCGCGCCTGTGGCGGTCGGTCGGTCATCACGACAGCGAGGGCCGGTTCCATATCGACGGAGTGACCGGGCCCGACGAGTACAGTGCGATCGCCGACGACAACGTCTACACGAACCTGATGGCGAAGCAGAACCTCGAGGCCGCCGCGGCACTGGCAGATAAGTACCAGGAGCGCGCCAAGGAGCTCGATGTCGACCCCGAGGAGTCCGCGAGCTGGCGCGACGCGGCCGATGCCATGTTCGTCCCCTACGACGACGCGCTTGGCGTGCACCCGCAGGCGGCTGGATACACCGATCATCAGGTCTGGGACTTCGCCGGCACGCCGCCGGAGCACTACCCGCTGATGCTGCACTACCCGTATTTCGACCTGTACCGCAAGCAGGTAGTCAAGCAAGCCGACCTCGTCTTGGCATTGCAGTTGTGCGGTCACTCCTTCACCGCCGAGGAGAAGGCACGGGACTTTGATTACTACGAAGCCCTGACAGTCCGTGACTCATCGCTGTCGGCTTCTACCCAGGCGGTCATCGCGGCCGAGGTCGGCCATCTCGATCTGGCCTATGACTACCTGGGTGAGACCGCGCTTATAGACCTGGATGATCTAGAGCACAACACCAGGGACGGCTTGCACATCGCGTCCCTTGCAGGTACCTGGTTCGTGCTCGTCGGTGGCTTCGGCGGAATGCGCCACCACCACGGTGTCGTCGAGTTCGCGCCCCGGCTGCCCGACGGTATCGCCAGGCTTGCTTTCAACCTCTTGATCCGGCAGCGGAGGCTCCGGGTTGAGATTACTCAGGCGACGGCACGCTACCTGCTTGCTGAGGGCGACCCGCTACAGATCCGGCATCATGGCGAGGAGCTCGAGCTCACCGCCGAGCAGGCGCAAGAGCGGCCGATCCCGCCGATGCCGCAGCGGCCACGTCCCAGCCAGCCGCCCGGCCGCGAACCCGCTCCACGCAGGCGTAGCGGGCAAAAGGTGAAGTAATTCGAAATTCCGCTCGGCAGGGCAAGGCAGGCCTGCTCGTGCAGTTCCAGCACGCGTCCCTGAGGTGGCGTTTTATCGCCGGGCCGTGACGATGAGTGACGTTGCCATGTCGACGCGTGATCGCTCACGAAACTCCATGGCCGGGCGACGCGGTATCACGCGCAGATCACGAAACTCATAAATCGTCGGTAGCCTGCGCTCTGACCTGCGCGAACGCAGGATTCGCGGCGCACGGCGAATGCTCGCCGGATCCGCTGGATTGCGAACTGCGGAGTTCCTCCCGTGATCCCGTGAAGTAATCGAATTCACAGCGAATGCTGCGGAAATTCTATTGAATCCGCCACCCTGGGCCGAGAGTTCCGTTACTGTCACGGACTGTTCTTAGCTGTATGTGACTCCATACCGGAGCCTCATGCGGCACCCGCCGAGTCCCTGGAGGCCAGGGAGCCGGGGACCCATCACGTAGTCCCTGGGGTGAATCGGCGGGCCGCGTTCGCACCGAGCGGCTGCGGCCTGCCGTAGGGCTACTCCGGCCCGAACCCGTCAGCTAACCCGGTAGGCGGCCGAGGAGAAGGGTTACGGCATGGGCGCCCTGGGGCCCGGTAAACACTCAGCAGGCTGGACCGGCAGGCACTCGGCAGGCTGGAACGACGACTGGGCCGCCAGTGGTGGCCCGCCTCGAGGTGCTCGGCATCTGAGGCCTGGGCATGGCCAACGGCATCGGTCAGGATCTTTTAGGAAGCGTCTGGCCTGGGCTACTGCCGCAGCGACGGCCTCGGCGCTCGTCGCAGCCGGCCTTGTGCTTTCCTCACGCCCGGCCAGCCAGACGGCAGTTCTGCTTGCGTCGAGGGCGCCGGTCGGCACTGAGTTCGGAGCTTCCGTCTCCGGGCGCGCCGGCCTCAAGCTCGCGACCAGGGACTTCGGGCACATGCCCATCATCCGCACTTCGTACTCCGGACTGCCAGCCGCGAACGCCTGGTCGACCGGCCCGGACGCGGTCAACAAGTCGGCGGTCGTCGTCAGCTTTGCCGCAGCGCCGGCCGCAGTCCTGTCCGGTGCTGACGACAGCGCACTGTCAAGGTTCTTCGACAGCGCCCCCGCCGGGCACCGCATCTACTACGCCTACTACAGCGAACCCGAGGCGTACGTCAGTCGCCATCAGTTCACCGTGTCGCAGTACCGGCGCGCATGGCTGCACATCGCGGCACTGGCGAGCAAGGCCGGGAACCGTGAGCTGACTGCGACCCTGATCCTGCGCGCATCAGACCTCAAGGCGCACTCCGGCGTGAACTGGCAGAGCTACCTGCCTGGCCGGCACGTCGTCAGGACCATAGCCTGGGACGCGTACCCGACCGGAACACTGACCGGACACAACCCGCGGCTCACGCCGCCTGCCGTCTTCATGGGCCCCGCGGTCGCCGCCGCGAAGCAAGCCGGCCTGCAGTTTGGCTTCGCCGGCTTTGCGCTCGCGACGGCGAAGGGCCGGCCGATGTGGCTCAAGCGCGTCGGCGACTACCTGATGAGCAGCGGCGCGCTGTTCGGGGTGCTGACCAGCCGGTCCGCAGTCCCGGCGACTGAGCTCACGGACTCCGCTTCCATCAAGGCGTGGCGCGCTGTGGTAGCCAGGTCCGGTACGGACCAGCGGATCCCGATCGGCCGGGCGCCATTGCCGCCGGCCCCGAGCAAGCCGGCCCCGAGTAAGCCGGCCCCGAGTAAGCCGGCCCCGAGCAAGCCGGCCCCGAGTAAGCCGGCCCCGAGTTCGCCCGCACCGAGCAAGCCGGCTCCCACGCAGACGCCAACACCGGCGAGCGTTCCATCCGGCACCGCGGCCGTATGCGGCCAGCCGATCCTGAACTCTCCGTACAACTACGACGGAGCGGTAGGCGCGTACTCCAGCGGCACTGCCGGACTGCCGACCTTCGGCACTGCGGGCTCGGACTTCCCGAAGGACACCGCTGGCGTGGTACTGCCCGCGGGCACAAAGGACTACGAGTCCTACCAGCTCAGCCCGGACACCGTTTACTACCTGCTGCCAGGAACGCACGTCGGAAGCTTCCAGGCAGACACGAACGACGCCTTCGTTGGCGGACTGGCCAACGGCACACCGACCGTTCTGTCGGGCAACTATTCCGCATCTGAGCCCTGGGCTATCGACTCCAACTCCACGCTCGGCAACCAGCCCGGCGTGACGATTGAGTACCTCACAGTCGAGAAGTTCACGCCCACCCAGAACGCCGCTGCCATCAACCAGGACACCAACACCGGCTGGACGATCCAGAACAACACCGTCACGCTGAACGTGCCCGGTGCCGGCATTTTCGCCGGTAGCGACAACACGATCAAGGACAACTGCCTCACCCTGAACGGGCAGTACGGTTTCCAGTCGTCGCTGGTGGATTCCTGGGGCGCCGACTCGCTGACCGGTGGTCCCTACGACATCACGGTCGCGGATAACGAGATCAGCTACAACGACACCTGTGACTACTCCGGCTTGCTCAACAACTCCGCAGTTGGCTGGAGCAGCTACGATCCGGTCGCGGCCGCTGACAGGAACCCGAACTGTGGCACGGTGACGCCGGACGGCGACCAGGGCGGCTTCAAGCTCTGGCATACCGATGGTGTGACGATCAAGGACAACTACATACACAACAACTGGGGCCCGGGCGCGTGGATTGACACCGACAATGCCAACACCACGATCACGGGCAACAAGTTCGTCGCTAACGAGGGTCAGGCGGTCTTCGAGGAGATCTCCTACAACTTCTCGATCACCGACAACTACATGGCCGACAACAACTGGACCGACGGGCTTAGCAATCCCAACTTCCCGGGCTCCGCCATCTACGTCAGCGAGAGCGGCAGCGACACGGCCGACGGCTCAGTGCCCGCCTGCCCGGAGGCGTCGTGCTCAGGCCAGGGCGCATATCCGAGTCAGTCGGTCATTCACGGGAACACGCTCGTCGACAACGGCGGCAACATCTTCCTGTGGCAGAACTCCAACCGGCATTGCAGCGATGGCTCGGACGGCGCCTGCACGCTGGTCGGCGGATCGAACAGCCCGTTCACCATGGCGGCGTGCGCCAAGAACCTGCCCACCGCCACCGTCAACACCACTACCTACGCAGGCAACAAGACCGGCTCGCCCGCTGAGGACTGGTGGGACGGCTGCCAGTGGCAGACGGCGAACGTCAGCGTCACGAACAACTTGATCGACTTCAACCCGGCCAACGTCCCGGACTGTAACTCCAAGGACTGGGCGGACTGCGGCGCTGGAGGCATCTTCAGCGAGTACGGCGGCCCGAACAGCAAGGAGCCGGACTGGGCAGTACCCAGCCAGCTGACGTTCTTCCAGAACGACGTGTGGGCGGACAACACCTACAACGGTCCGTCGACCTTCATGGCCTGGAACCAGGGCAATGGCGACAAGATCACCTGGGCCGACTGGACCGGGAACGTGACGAAGGGAGACAAGTGCAGCTCGTCGGCCGAGCAGTCCAGCGGGGCCTGCACCGGCCCGTTCGGTCAGGACGTCGGCAGCACGTACAGCGCCACCCCGGTGGCTACCAACCCGACGGGCACGTCACCTTCGGGCCCGACGACCTCGTCACCAGCGCCGTCGTCGTCGCCAACAACCTCGTCGTCGCCAGCGCCGTCGTCGTCACCCACGACGTCCTCGTCACCACCGCCAGTGTCGTCGCCGACTAGCTCGGTTTCGGCTGGCAACGTGGCGTGTAACTACGGCAACGACACCTGGTCGGGTGACGCGAGCAGCGTCGGGTACTCGGTGAGCGAGAAGCAGGCGAGCAACGGT
>Ga0335073_10004009_pt1 | contig 20549 bp, 25 predicted proteins | sample Lox_Sample_22_FD_207093 | JGI IMG/M metagenome (GOLD analysis project Ga0335073, IMG submission 207093) | Soil microbial communities from Loxahatchee National Wildlife Refuge, Florida, United States - Lox_Sample_2.2 | ecosystem: Environmental > Terrestrial > Soil > Wetlands | place: USA...
CACCGTAGGAGTCCACCGCAACCTTGACCGCGTGTTCGTTCGCCTCCCGCGTGACGGCATCGCCCTCGATCACCGGGACGCCGGGCAACTCCTCGCGCAACGCGTCGCACTTGGCCCGGTCACGTTCCAGCACAGTGATTCTCGCGCCCTCGGCGCGAAAGGTATCGACGACGGCGCGCCCGATCCCGGATCCGCCACCCACGACCAGGGTGCGTTTGCCGTGCAGCCAGTCGGTCATGCGTCCTCATCGGGTAGCAGCGGTCCCTGCGAATGGCCGACCATGGCCGTCAGCGTACGGGCGTTCTGCCGGGTCAGAGCTTCGACCTCGAGCGCATCCAGGCTGATCCACTGCCCGGTCCGGGGTGCGGTGATCAGCAGCCGCGATCCGTTACGGGTGTCCACCCGTCGCACCTGAACTTCGGCGAATTCGTTTGCGATGGTGATGGGTTCGTCGTCATTCACAGGAACACCGCCAAATTCTGCATGCGCAGCACCGCCTCGTCGGTGATGATGTGGCGCCGGGCCAGTTTCCAGCGATCGCCGCACCGGCGCAACAGGTCTTCGCGGCCGCAGGACACCAACGCGCTCTCGTTCACGTCGCCGCGGCTGCGGAACAGCAACTCCGCCGACTCGACTTCCAGCTGGGTGTCGTCATCGGTGGCGAAGGTGCGCACGTTGGTGATGAAGTGCCGCAGCCGCGACGGCGGATCCTCGGTCCAGGCGTGTTCGGTGGCAAACCGCGCGACGCGTTGGGTCAGCGAGTATTTGTCCTCGTCGAAGTGCGCCATCCCCGGGGAGTTATCGAAGCCGGCGCCGCGTGCGGTGGTCACGCGCACCGGCATGACATAGCGGATGTCGTCGGTCAACGTGTCCAGCCACGGTTCGTAGGCCTGGGCGTCCAGCAGGTAGGCCTCGTCGACCAGGAACTGATGCGCCGCTAGGTGGCGAATGTCGTTAAACGGCAACGGTTTTCTCATGCCAGGTAGTCCGCCCACAGCTTGAGCAACTCGCGCTGGTTGTGCTCGTTGTAGCCGACCTGCGCGCGGCCCGGTCCGTGGAAGGCGTCGGGCGGTAGCGCCTCGATGACCGGACGGTCGTCGCCCAGCAGGCCCATTCGGCTGTTCAGCAGCAGCCGTCGCGCCATCGAACCGCCGGCAGTGGTGGTCAACGACACCCAGTTCTCCACATCGTCCTGTTCGAACATGCCGGTCGACCCGAAACACATCAAATAGGCCTTGTATGAGTCCTTCTTGTACTGCTCGGGTGCGGCGGCGTCAACGGCGAACCACGAACATACCTCGGTCTCGTTCGCACTGATCGGCTGCCAAAGCCGGATCGAGATGAACGGCAACACTTCGTCGTTCCTGGCGTGAACCTTGGGCCAGTTGTGCACGAAGCTCAGGTTCGGAAAGCAGGTGGCGGCCGAGATCATGAACCCGTCGTCGCCGACCACCTGTTGTTGGCGCGGCGTCCAGACATCTTTGATCCGGGCGATCATCTCGTCGGGGTAGCCGACGTAGCTCATCCGCTCGTCGAAGCCGCCGGGCGGGAGCTTGTATGTGGTGCCGCCGCCGCGGTGCGCCCAATAGGTTGCGCCGTCCTTGCGCTTCTGCGCCTTCGGTTCGCGGAACAGGCCGATGTCGACGATCGAGGCGTGGGTGTGCGGCGTGTGATACATGTCGCCGGAGAAGTTCTCGGCGCCGATCTTCCAGTTCGCTTTGATCCGCCAGCGCTGCGGCCCGCGCAGCTCCACGCCTTGCGGGCTCTGTTTCGTGTAGTAGTCCAGATAAAACCTGAAGTCGCCGAGGAATTCTTCCAGCGGCTCGGCGTTGGGGTCCATGTTGATGAACAGCAGACCGTTGTAGCTCGCGAAACTCGGCGCGGGCAAAAGACTTTGGCTGTCCTTCGGAAACCCGTCGTTGCCGCCGTAGGCCTCGCGGTGGAACGGAAGCCCGGTGAGCCGACCGTCGTTGCGGTATGACCAGCCGTGGTAGGGGCAGCGAAAGTTGGAGGCGTTGCCCATCTCCGCGCGGCACACCTGCATCCCGCGGTGCAGGCACATATTGAATAGAGCCCGCACGTCCCCGTTCGAGTCGCGCGTGATGATGAACGAATCGTTGAGTACCCGGCGCACGACGTAGTCGCCGTCCTGCGGGATCTCGGATTCGTGGCCCACGAACATCCACGTCCGGCTGAACAAGCGCTCCTTCTCGCGCGTGAACAGCTCGTCGTCGTTGTAGATGTGCGCGGGAATCATTCCCCGCCGCACATTCTCGAACAGCTCGGTCGCCGGACCCACGCGTTCTATTCTGCTATACAGAATCAATTTCTGGCTAGTAGAGCTGCCCTGTTGGAATAATTTCCACAGTGGTCTTTGTGCAAATTCACAGCTCACTTCCAAAGATGGCCCCTGTGCTGCGGATACGTTGGTGGTGTTGAACCCTCGCGCGGGTAAGCGCGTGACTGCAACGAGGGGTAATCGCCGATTCGGCGGGTATTCGCCGAATCTGTGGTGCAGAGAGGACTGTGTGGTGGCGGATCGGTCAGGGGGCGGTCGATTGAGGAAGCTCGGACCACAAGTGTTGTCCGCCATCGGGCGTCAGGAGTGGCTGGATCGGCCGAGCTATCGGCTGGAGCACACGCTCAGCTTCGCCTACAACGCGCTGGGGGGTGCGCGTAACACCGTCACCAATGCGCTCAACGGCGTGTGGCTGGGGCATCCGGTGCATCCGCCGCTGGCGTCGCTGACGAGTGGGGCCCTCGGCACGACGGTGGCCCTGGACGCCCTGAGCCTGCTGCCGGGCCGGCCCGCCACCGACGTTCTCGACGCCTCGCGGTTTGCGTCGCGGTCCCTTGGGCTGGGGATCCTCGCGAGCGTCGGCTCTGCCGTCACCGGTGTCACCGATTGGCAGCACACGCACGAGGAGGACCGCCGCGTCGGGCTGGTGCACGGCATCGTGAATCTGGTGGCGACCGGGCTGTACGCGGCGTCCTGGTGGGACCGGCGTCAGGGCCGCCACGGGCGGGGCATCGCGCTGACCGTGGCGGGCTATGGCATGACGATGGCCGGCAGCTATCTCGGCGGGGCTTTGGTCTTCGACTCGGGTGTCGGCGTCGACCAGTCGGGGGCGCGGTTGCGCACCAAGGAGTGGACGCCGGTGCTGCCGGCCAGCTCGCTGAACGGAAAGCCGGTGCGGGTCGAGGTCGACGGGGTGGGACTGGTGGTGTGCCAGACCAAACCCGGGGAAGTGTCGGCCTTTGGTGAGTTCTGCCCGCACCTGGCGGCCCCGATGGCCGACGGCTGGGTCGACCGCGGCCGGATCGTATGCCCGTGGCACGGTTCGTGGTTCGAGACCGAGTCGGGCGACGTGCTGCGCGGGCCGGCCGCGGCTGCGCTGCCGTGCTACGAGGCTCGGTTGGTCGACGGAATGGTCGAGGTGCGCGGCGACGGAAGTCGGGCGCCGCTCGGTGGAGTGGTCGGAATCGGACAGGGGGGAGCGAAGTGAACGCCTACGACGTACTCAAGGAACACCACATCGTGATCAAGGGGCTGGGCCGCAAGATCAGCGAGGCGCCGGTGAACAGCGATGAGCGGCATGCCCTGTTCGACGAGATGTTGACGGAACTCGACATCCACTTCCGCATCGAAGACGACCTGTACTACCCGGCGCTGGGGACGGCCAGCAAGCTGATCGCGATCGCCCACGCCGAGCATCGCCAAGTGGTCGACCAACTTTCGGTCCTGCTGAAGACTCCCCAGAGCGCCCCCGGTTACGAACGCGAGTGGAACTCCTTCAAGACCGTCCTGGAAGCGCATGCCGACGAAGAGGAACGCGACCTGATTCCCGCTCCTCCGGAGGTGAAGATCACCGACGCGGAGCTTGAGGAGTTGGGCGACAAGATGGCCGCCCGCATGGAGCAGTTACGCGGGTCCACGCTGCACAAGCTGCGGACCAAGGGGCGCGCAGCGCTGGTGCGCGCTTTGTAGAACGGTCAGCTGGTTACGTTCAGCGGCAGCGACGTCACGCCGGCGCCGCAGGTGACCACGAAAACCCAGCGGCCATCGGTGGGCAGGCGTACCTCGACGTTGAAAAACGCGAATCCGATTTCTCCGCCGGCCGCCGCTTCCGGCAGCTCGTACTCGATGGTCAGCGGCTCGGCATCGGTCGGCGGCATGATCTCAACGTCCACCTGGCGGACCGGACTGTCGGTCTCGCTCTGGGTCAACAGCACCAGCATGAACTTGACTTGCCGGTCCGGCCCGACCTTGAATCCGGACAGCACTCCACCCGACACGCTGAGTTTGTTGTTCACCACCGACGCCGATTCGGCGAGGAGCGCCCCGGTAATCACAGCGCCGAAGCTACCGCGTCATCCCGAGTACGCAAGCGGGAAGGGGGTACCGTCACGGTTCGTGAGGGCCGCACCGGAGCGTGGCGCGTCGCAAGACGAGATCACGGCGGAGATCGCCGCCGTCGCAGCCGAATATCAGCGCACCGGTGATGGAGTCGCGCCGCGGCTGGATTACCCGCCGTATCGCAGCAGCGCCCTGCGTCATCCGAAACGCCCGCTGGTGAACGTCGATCCGGATGAGGTCGAACGCTGGGCACCGTGTTTCGGCCACCAGGACGTCGACCCGCGCGACGCCGACCTGACGGTCGGCCACCCGGGAGAACCGATCGGGGAGCGCGTCATCGTGGCCGGGCGGGTCCTCGACGACGTCGGCCGGCCGGTGGCGGGCCAGTTGGTCGAGATCTGGCAGGCCAACGCCGCGGGGCGTTACCGCCACCAACTCGACCAGCATCCGGCCCCGCTCGACCCGAACTTCACCGGCGCGGGCCGCTGCCTGACCGCGCCCGACGGCAGCTACCGCTTTGTGACGGTCAAGCCGGGCCCCTACCCGTGGCGAAATCATCGCAACGCGTGGCGGCCGGCGCACATCCACTTCTCGCTGTTCGGAACCGCTTTCACGCAGCGACTGGTCACCCAGATGTACTTTCCGGGCGACCCGCTATTCGACCTGGATCCGATCTTCCAGTCGATCCTGGATCCCGCCGTGCGGCAACGGCTGATCGCCCGCTACGACCACGACCTCACCGAGCCTCAGCACGCGACCGGCTATCGGTGGGACATCGTGCTCTCCAGAGGCGGACATGACTGAATTGGCTTGCACGCCAGGGCAAACCGTGGGGCCCTTCTTCGGCCTCGGGTTGCCGTACGCCGGCGACGGCGATGTGGTGGTTCAGGGCGACGGTGTGCGGCTACACGGCGGCGTGTACGACGGTGCCGGTGAGCCGGTCCCGGATGCGCTGATCGAACTGTGGCAGCCCGACGAGACCGGTCGCATCCCGCGCGCCACCGGCGCGCTGCGGCGCGACGGCGCAGCCGGATTCACCGGATTCGGCCGCGCCGCAACCGATGCCGACGGGCGCTACGCCTTCAGCACGGTAACACCCGGTCGGGTGGGCGGGCGGCCGCCGTTTTTCGCGATCACCGTGTTCGCGCGAGGGTTGTTGGACCGGCTGTTCACCCGCGCCTACCTGCCCGGCGGTGACCTGGACGCCGATCCGCTGCTGGCCGGTATCGATGCCGGACGGCGGGCGACGTTGGTGTGTGTTGCCGAAAGTGCCACGGCGCGAACGGGTTATCGCTTCGACATTCATCTGCAGGGGCCGAACGAGACCGTGTTCCTGACCTACCGGGACGGCGGGCGATGACGAACCTGTTGTGGCCGGGGGACCACCGCGCCGCCGAGCACATGACGGATCAGGCGCTGCTACGGTCGATGGTCGCGGTGGAATCGGCATGGTTGCGCGCCCTGTCCGGGGCCGGCTTGGCGCCCGGCGATGGCGGCGGCGACCTGTCACAACTGGTCGGGGAGCACGATTGCGAGCAGCTCGCACTGATAGCCGAGGACGGCGGCAACCCGGTCATCGGGTTGGTCGCGCTGCTGCGCGAGCGGAGCATGCCGGCGATCGCCCAGTGGATCCACCGCGGACTGACCAGCCAGGACGTTGTTGACACAGCGCTGATGCTGGGGGTGCGCGCCGTCGTGGACGATTTGAGTGTGCAGCTCCGCGAACAGGTTTCGACGCTGTCGACGCTCGCGGCCGCCCATCGCGCCACGCCCATGGTCGCGCGCACCCTTACCCAGCCCGCGGCGCCGACCACCTTCGGCGCGAAGGCTGCCGGCTGGTTGAATGGCGTCGTCGACGCGTGCGAGCGGCTCAGCGCGCTGCAAACCCCGGTCCAGATCGGCGGCGCGGCCGGGACACGGGCCGCCCTCACCGAGTTGGCGTCGCTGACGGGGCATTCCGGTGACGTAATCCAAAACACCGCAAGCATATTGGGATTGCATACCAGAGCGCCATGGCACACGACGCGCACACCGGTCACCGTGGCCGCGGACGCCTTCGTCACGTGTACCGACGGCTGGGGCCGGATCTCCTCGGACGTCGTCACCCTGGCCCGCCCGGAGATCGGCGAACTCAGTGAGCCCGTCACCGCGACGCGGGGCGGATCCTCCTCGATGCCGCACAAACGTAACCCGGTGCTGTCCATCCTGATTCGGCGCGCCGCCATCTCGGCGCCGCAACTGGCCGCGACCCTGCACACCGCCGCCGCGCTGGCCAACGACGAACGCCCCGACGGCGCCTGGCATGCCGAGTGGGACACGCTGCGCACACTGGCCAGGCGGACCGTGGTCGCGGGCTCACAGTGCGGCGAACTGCTGGCCGGGCTGCAGGTACACGCCGAGATGATGGCCGAAAACCTCAGTCGTACCGATGTTCTCGGCGAGCAGCGCGCCGTCGCCGACCTGGTCGGGAAGACGCCGTCGGCAACCTATTTCGGTGCCGTCGACCACCTGATCGACGAGGCGATCGACCGCGCTAGCCGGGCTTAGTCGCGACGATCGCGACCGCGGCCAGTTGCTCGCGGTGCTTGCGGAACGTCGCGCGCATCGCGAGTACCCGCTTGCGGGCGTCGCGTTGAACGAGCAGGTTCCTGGCGAACCGCAGCGCACCGATCACGCCTTCGTCGGCGATGATCCGCCGCGGTTGCAACAGCGCCATCGGCACGGTCGCGACATGGTCGACGACCAGTCCGTGGCCGGCCAGCAGTTGCGACCATTCGGCCACGGTCAGCGGGCGCGCGTTGACTTTGATCGCCCGGGCCAGTGCCTGACGGATATCGGTGCTGATCTCCTCGGGGATGGTGTCCGGCGTCAGGGCGAGCTCGTGGATCGCGTAGCGCCCGTTCGGCCTCAACACCCGCGACACCTCGCTGACAATGGCGTGCTTGGCGAGGTCGCCCTGCATGGTCAGCATCGCCTCGCCGATCACGACGTCGGCGCTGGCGTCGGGCAATCCGGTGTCGGCCGCGTCCCCGACCCGGACCTCGCCGTGCCCGGCCACCACACGCCGCACCGCGTCGGCGGCGTCGGGGTCGCCCTCCACGCCGATGTAGGTTCGGGGGCCTTTGGGCAGGATCTCGGCCGCGGTGCGGCCCAGGCCAGGGGCAAGCTCGACCACATCGGCGCGGGACACGTCGGCACGCAGCAGCAGGGTGCGGGTGAGTTCGACACCGCCCGGGCGCAGCACGCGCTTGCCCAGCCGCGCCAGCAGCCAGTGTCCCTGCGCCGCGTCGTCGGACCGATCAGCCCCGGGCAGCTGGGCACCGCCTTGTCGACCGGTCATCATCTCCTGCCGCAAAAGGTTTTTCGGGGTGTCAGGCGATTTTAGTACAGCGCTGAGTTTGCTGATCCGGATCCGCCAGGCCTGCGGACCCTGTTCCAGGTATTCCCACCCAGAGATATCGGGGCTATCGGGGTAGTCGATATCGAACTCGGCACCCAGGTGCCTGGGGTCGTGGTTGTTCGCCAGCACGAACGATTCGCCAACCGCCGGGGCGGCATAGGCGGTGAAGATCGTCGGGTGTTTGTCCGGCTTGCGCAGTTGCCGGACGTCGGGCTCGTAGGTGCTCATGCGGGCGATCGGCTCCCTGCCATTTTGTCACAATTGTACTTGTGTAAACTGTGCGATCGGCGAGTGTGTGGCAAACGCGGCATGTGCGCGGCACGTGGTCGATAATGAGCTGAACTAGCAAATCTGCCGAGGTCGGTCCGCGGGCCGACGATGCTCGAGGAGCGTGACGAGATCGAGTCGATCGGAGAATCCGCCGGGCGCCGCCGTGAGGTGCTGCGGCTGTTGCGGGCGTCGTCGAATCCGATGAGCATCCTGGCGATCGCCGACGCGCTGGGCGTGCATCCCAACACCGTCCGCTTCCACCTCGACGTACTCGTCGGCGACGGCCAGGTGGAGCAGGTGGCGCCCGGCCGCAAGGGCCCCGGGCGCCCACCGTTGATGTTCCAGGCGGTTCGGCAGATGGATCGCGGAGGAACGCGTCACTACCGGCTGCTCGCCGAGATCCTCAGCACAGCGCTCGCCGCCGAACGGAATTCGACCGAGAAGGCGCTGACCGCAGGACGGACGTGGGGCCTGCGGACGGAGCTGCCATCGGACGGTGACGTCGGCGCCGAGGAGGCCGTCGACCGCTTGGTCGACATGCTCGACGACCTCGGGTTCGCGCCCGAGCGCCTCGCCGCCAACGGCGACCAGCAAATCGGTCTGCGGCATTGCCCGTTCCTGGAACTCGCCGAGAACCGGACGGCCGTCGTGTGCCCGATACACCTCGGGCTCATGCAGGGGGCGATGGAAAGTTGGGGGGCGCCGGTCACGGTCGACCGGCTCGAGGCATTCGCCGAACCGGATCTGTGTGTGGCCCATCTGAGTGCGGGGGAAGCGGCAGAGGGCATCGCCGGGTGAGCACGGGGTCGGCGATCGCCGTCGCTTTCACCTTCGTCTGGCTCGGCATGGTCCTGGCCATCTCATTTCTGGAAGCTCCACTGAAATTCCGGGCGCCTAACGTGACGCTTCAGATCGGTCTGGGCATCGGCCGCCTGGTATTCCGCGCGCTGAACACCGTGGAGGTGTGCTTCGCCCTGGTCATCCTGGCGATCGGGGTAGCCGGTCCGACACCGGCGCGGATCGCCGCGGCGTATGGCGTTGCGCTGGCCGCTCTGGCGGTCCAGCTGATTGCGGTGCGTCCGCGGTTGACCCGCCGATCCGACCAGGTACTCGCCGGTCTCGACGGGCCGCGTTCGCGGGCGCACTACATATACATCGGTTTGGAGACAGTCAAGGCGATTGCGTTGGTCGCGGCGGGGATACTCCTACTTGCCGGATCACACTGACCAAAGGAACCGATGATGGAATCCCTTTCGCTCACCAGTTTGGCGTCCGAAAAGTTGGCGGAGGCGCAGCAGTCGCACAGTGGCCGCGCCGCGCACACCATTCACGGCGGTCACAACCACGAACTTCGCCAGACCGTGCTGGCCTTGCTCGCCGGCCACGACCTGTCCGAACACGACAGCCCGGGTGAGGCCACGCTGCAGGTGCTGCAGGGCCACGTCCGCTTGACGGCCGGCGCTGACGCCTGGGACGGCAAGACCGGCGACTACGTGGCGATTCCGCCCCAGCGTCACGCACTGCACGCGGTGGAGGATTCGGTGATCATGCTGACGGTGCTGAAAACCATTCCCGGCGCAGCCCCTTCATGACACTAACCACCGGCTGGGCAAGGGATTTCGGCTTGCGGGTGCCGATCCTCAACGCGCCGATGGGCGGGGTGGCCGGTGGCCGGCTGGCCGCCGCGGTCAGCGCTGCCGGCGGTCTGGGCATGGTCGGGATGGGCAGCGACGGAAGCAGGGAGGCGCTTCAGGCCCAGCTGCGGCACGTCGACGGACGGTTCGGAATCGGCCTGGTGGACTGGGTGATGCGCAACGAGGCCGGACTGCTGGACGACGCGCTGGCCGCGCAACCGATCCTGTTGTCCGTCAGCTTCGGTACCGATCTGTCCTGGGTCGCCAAGGCGCATGACGCCGGAATCCCGACCGCCACACAGGTATACGACGGCGCGGGCGCGCGCCGGGCGGTCGACGCCGGCATTGACATACTGGTCGCGCGCGGCTCCGAAGGCGGCGGACACGGGGACGTGCGCCTCGGCACGCTGCCGCTGCTGGACACCGTGTTGGACGCGGTGTCGGTGCCAGTACTCGCGGGCGGCGGAGTCGCTTCTGCCCGAAGCCTGGCCGCGGTGCTGGCCGCCGGCGCCAGCGGAGCCTGGGTCGGCACTCGGCTGGCCGCGTGCCCGGAGGCGCTGACCGGCGACGGCAGCCGTCGGGCCCTGATCGCGGCGCGCGCGACCGACACCACCATCACCCGGGTCTTCGACGTCGCCCGGGGCCGGCCGTGGCCGGAATGGTTCCCGGCGCGGGTGCTGACTAACGACTTCGTCCAGCGCTGGACGGGCAACGAGGATGCGCTCGCTGACGATCAGCCGGCCCGCGCGGAGCTGGCCGCCTCGATCACCGCCGACGACCGCCGGATCGCCCCCGTCGACGCCGGCCAGGGCGTCGGGATGATCGGCGATGACGCTTCGGTCGCCGAGGTCATCGAGTCGATGTGCTCGGGCGCCGAGCGGCTGCTTGCCGGCTGGGGTCAGACGGCCCGGACGTAGCGCCTGGCCATGAACCGCTGCAGCACCCCCACGAACGGCCCCCCGGCCTTGGTCAGCCAGGACCCGGGCCGGGAGAAGGCCGTTATTTCGGCGAACACGGCGGACGTGCTGGGGTCGCGGCGCACCACGAACCGTTCCTCGCCGGACTCCGGGTGGCCCGGCAGGGTGCCGTAGGCGAATCCGCGGATATCGGGTTCGTCGACGACGTACACCACGCGACACGGCGCCTGCAGCAACCCCAGCATCTTGACCACCACGATCGCGGACACTTCGACTTTCTCCGAGCTGGCCTGCACGCGGAGACCGGATCCGTGTTGCATGCCCCAGTGCATGACGGAGTCGGCCGCCCGCTCGAATCGCTCGTCGCCCGAACCGATTTGGTGCTCGAGGCGGAGGTGGTCGTATCCCGCCGGCAGTTCGCCGGACGCGGTCGCGCCCACCTCCGAGTAGGTCAGCGGAAGTTGCTCCAGCGCTGTTAGGTCCATCTGCTCAGCTTGCCACGCCAAGATGCTCAAGATGCGCCCAAGCCTTTGCGGCGTACGGTCGGAGAAGTGACCACACAGACCCTCGCTTCGGCATCCGGCACGTTCACCCTCGGCGGCGACCTGACCGTCAACCGACTCGGCTTCGGCGCAATGCGGCTGACCGGCAAGGGCGTGTGGGGCCCGCCTACCGACCGAGACGAATGCGTACGAGTGTTGCGGCGCGCCGCCGAATTGGGCGTGAACTTCATCGACACCGCGGACTCCTACGGCCCCTACATCTCCGAGGACATCATTCGTGAGGCGCTGTATCCCTATGACGGGCTGGTGATCGCGACCAAGGCGGGACTGCTGCGGACCGGTCCCGACATTTGGATCCCGCTGGGCAATCCGAGCTACTTGCGCCAGGAACTTGAGATGAGCCTGCGCCGCCTGGGCGTCGAGACCATCGACCTGTTCCAGCTTCACCGCATCGATCCCAACTTCCCGTTGGCCGACCAGGTCGGCGAGCTGCTGACGTTCAAGAACGAAGGCAAGATCCGCCACATCGGCCTGTCCGAGATCGATGTCGAGCAGCTCAAGGCGGCCCAGCAGGTCACCGAGATCGTGTCGGTGCAGAACATGTACAACCTGTCGGCGCGTAAGTCCGAGCCATTGCTGGACTACGCCACCAGCCAGGGCGTCGGCTTCATCCCGTGGTTCCCCCTGGGCGGCGGGCCACTGTCCGCCCCCGACAGCCCGCTGCAGCGCATCGCCGCCGACCACGACGCGACGGCGGGGCAGCTGGCGCTGGCGTGGTTGCTGAAGCGCTCGCCGGTGATGTTGCCGATCCCGGGCACGTCGAAGGTGGCGCACCTGGAAGAGAACATCGCCGCGGCCGAAATTGCGCTGTCCGACGACGAATTTGAGACACTGGCTGCCGCCGGAGCCAAGTAGGGCCTAATTAGGGCAAGCCGCCCGAGCAGCAAAACAGGGAGACCTCCCTATCGCCGTGACTGGGCCGGCGGAACCACACTTCACCGTGACATCCGGTGAAGGTGTGAGAATCGCATGAAAGTCACAGGCTGCTGCGGCGGTGGCGTCGTGCCCGGCTTTGCTATGGACGCGGGGGATCGTGCCCGACGGCAGGAGGCGTGAAGTCCTTCGCAATTGCGGTGCCGGAATTCTCGAGCGCGGCGACCACGGATTTGGAGCACATCGGCTCTGTACTCAACGCGGCGAACGTCGTGGCAACGGCGGCACCGGCACTGGCAGCGGCGGCCTTGGCAATGCCGGCGTCGGCGCTCCCAGCTCGAGCGCGACCGGCAACAACGGGTGCACCGGCGGCGGGGGCGGCGGCCTTCGCGACCTCGGCCTCAACGGCCGCGGCAAGGGCTCGGACGGCCAGCACGCGTAGCACCTAATACGGTGTCCTGGTGGCCGGTGACCATCACAGACACCCTGGCGGCGGGTTCAACCCGCCCGAACCGACGACGAAGGGCGGGCCCGACTACGGCCGCTTCATCGACGAAGTGCGCAAGATGCAGGACCACGCCCGCGCCGTCGACGCGCCCGACGAGATGATCACCCAGGCCGCCGACATGCTGGCCAAGGTCTCGGAGCTGCTCAGCCCGTTCGACGCCGACGAGTGGGCTTCGCCGTCGGGCCGCCGGATGGACCTGCCGGTGCGCGGCAATATCCTGACCATCCCCTTATCCGCCCACAAGACCGAGGACGGCCGGGTCGCCGGCTGGGCCCGGTTCGCGCGGTTTCACCTGGGCCGCAACGGCGCCGTGCACGGCGGATCCCTGGGAATGCTGTTCGACACGGTGCTCGGCCTGACGGGAGTGCTGCTCACCGGCAGCCGCCGCCAGCGCACCGCCTACCTCAAGATCGATTACCGCCACATCGTGCCGATCGAAAAGGAACTGCAGATCGACGCCGGAATCGACCGCGATGAGGGTCGGAAGATTTTCGTGTCGGGCCGGTTAAGCGACGGCGACACCTTGCTCGCCGAAGCCGAAGCATTGTTTGTGCGGCTCAAGCCTGGTCAGCCCTGAGGCATGCCCCCCGATAGCATTGCTTGAGCCAAAAGACACTCGAACCCCGTGGAGACCCAACCCAATGAGCGCCCCCGCAGACTCCGTCCAGGCAGCCCCGATCCGGGTTCCCGCCGGGACGACAGCGGCCGCCGCGGTGGGCGAGGCAGGGTTGCCGCGGCGGGGCACGCCCGACGCGATCGTCGTGGTGCGTGACGCCGACGGGAAGCTGCGGGACCTGAGTTGGGTGCCCGACTCCGATGTCGAGGTCACTCCGGTGGCGGCCAACACCGACGACGGTCGCAGTGTCATCCGGCATTCGGCCGCGCACGTGTTGGCCCAGGCGGTCCAGGACCTGTTCCCGCACGCCAAGCTCGGCATTGGACCGCCGATCACCGACGGCTTCTACTACGACTTCGACGTCGACGAGCCGTTCACGCCAGAGGACTTGACCGCGCTGGAAAAGAAGATGCGCCAGATCGTCAAGGACGGCCAGTTGTTCGACCGGCGCGTCTACGAATCCAAGGAGCAGGCCCGCGAAGAGCTGGCCGACGAGCCCTACAAGCTCGAACTGGTCGACGACAAATCCGGCGACCCGGATGTGATGGAAGTCGGGGGAGACGAGCTCACCGCTTACGACAACCTCAATCCCCGCACCCGCGAACGGGTTTGGGGCGATCTGTGCCGCGGGCCGCACATCCCGACCACCAAGCACATCCCAGCGTTCAAGCTGACCCGCAGCTCTGCCGCGTATTGGCGCGGCGACCAGAGCAACGCCAGCCTGCAGCGCATCTACGGCACCGCCTGGGAGTCACAGGAGGCGCTCGACAAGCACATGGAGCTCCTCGAGGAAGCGCAGCGCCGCGACCACCGCAAGCTCGGGGTGGAGCTCGACCTGTTCAGCTTCCCCGACGAAATTGGTTCCGGCCTAGCGGTTTTTCACCCCAAGGGCGGCATCGTGCGCACCGAGCTCGAGGATTATTCGCGCCGTAAGCATCTCGAGGCGGGTTACCAGTTCGTCAACACCCCGCACATCACCAAGGAGCAGCTGTACATCACGTCGGGGCACCTCGAGTGGTACGCCGAGGGCATGTACCCGCCGATGCACATCGACGCGGAGTACAACGAGGACGGCACGGTCCGCAAGCCCGGGCAGGACTACTACCTCAAGCCGATGAACTGCCCGATGCACCACTTGATCTACAGGGCCCGCGGCCGCTCGTATCGCGAACTTCCGTTGCGGCTCTTCGAGTTCGGCAGCGTCTACCGGCACGAGAAGTCCGGGGTCATCCACGGGCTGACCCGGGTGCGCGGCATGACGCAGGACGACGCGCACATCTACTGCACGCGCGAGCAGATGCGCGACGAGCTGACGTCGTTGCTGCGTTTCGTGCTCGACCTGCTCGCCGACTACGGCCTCGACGACTTCTACCTGGAACTGTCCACCAAGGATCCGGACAAGTACGTCGGCTCCGACGAGATGTGGGAAGAGGCCACGCAGGTTTTGCGTGAGGTCAGCGAGGCCTCCGGTCTGCACCTGGTCCCGGATCCCGGTGGCGCGGCGTTCTACGGGCCCAAGATCTCGGTTCAGGTCAAGGATGCGCTTGGGCGCAACTGGCAGATGTCGACGATCCAGTTGGACTTCAACATGCCGGAGCGGTTCGAGCTCGAGTACACGGCGTCCGACGGGTCACGACAGCGGCCGGTGCTAATCCACCGCGCCCTGTTCGGGTCGATCGAGCGGTTCTTCGGCGTGCTCACCGAGCACTACGCGGGCGCGTTCCCGGCGTGGCTGGCCCCCGTTCAGGTGGTCGGCATCCCTGTCGCAGACGAACACATCGCCTACCTGGAAGATGTTGCCGCGCAATTGAAGTCGCACGGGGTGCGGGTCGAGGTGGATTCCAGCGACGACAGGATGGCCAAGAAGATCGTCAATCACACCGCTCAAAAGGTGCCGTTCATGTTGCTGGCCGGCGACCGCGACGTGGAGGCCAACGCGGTCAGTTTCCGCTTCCGGGATCGCACGCAGCTCAACGGCGTGCCGCGGGACAACGCGGTGGAGACCATCGTGCAGTGGATCGCCGACCGCGAGAATGCCTCTCCCACAGCCGAACTGGTGAAGGTACCCGGCCAGTGACCGAAGAAGACGGCATCCTCGACAGGGGCGTAGGCGAGAGTGATCGCCTGCAGCGGTTGTGGACGCCGTACCGGATGACGTACCTGGCGGAAGGCCCGCTGAAAGGCGATAACGGCAAAAGCGACCAGCCGTTCACCGACATCCCGCAACTGCCGGACGAGGAGGGCCTCGTAGTGGCCCGCGGAGAACTCGTCTATGCCGTGCTGAACCTCTACCCCTACAACCCAGGGCACCTGATGGTGGTGCCCTACCGGCGGGTGTCCGAGCTGGAGGACCTCACCGGCCCGGAGAGCGCGGAGTTGATGGCGTTCATCCAGAGGGCGATTCGCGTCATCAAGGGCGTGTCCCGGCCGCACGGTTTCAACGTCGGTCTGAACCTCGGGACGTCGGCGGGCGGTTCGCTGGCCGAGCATCTGCACGTGCACGTGGTGCCGCGCTGGGGCGGCGACGCCAATTTCATCACGATCGTCGGCGGCTCCAAGGTGATTCCGCAGTTGCTGCGCGACACTCGCGAGCTCCTCGCAACCGCGTGGGCGGATCAGGCATGAGCAACCCATGAGCAAAATGCCGTTCCTGTCCCGGGCGGCGTTCGCGCGGCTCACCGAGCCGACCGCCAGGGCGGCGCTGCGGATCGGTCTCACCCCGGATGGCGTCACCATCGTTGGCACCGTCGCTTCGGTCGCCGGAGCGCTGATCCTGTTCCCGATGGGCAAGCTGTTCGCCGGCGCCTGTGTGGTCTGGTTCTTCGTGGTGTTCGACATGCTCGACGGGGCCATGGCCCGGGAACGTGGCGGCGGCACTCGATTCGGTGCGGTGCTGGACGCGACGTGTGACCGGATCAGTGACGGCGCGGTGTTCTGTGGGCTGTTGTGGTGGATCGCGTTCCACATGCACGACAGGCTGCTCGCCGCGGCGACGTTAGTGTGTCTGGTCACGTCGCAGGTGATCTCCTACATCAAGGCCCGCGCCGAGGCCAGCGGGCTGCGCGGTGACGGCGGCATCATCGAGCGGCCCGAACGGCTCATCATCGTGCTCGTCGGCGCCGGTGTTTCCGACTTCCCGTACGTGGCCTGGCCGCCGGCACTGCCGGTGGCGATGTGGGTGCTCGCGGTGGCCAGCGTGATCACGTGCGGCCAGCGGTTGCACGCGGTGCGGACGTCGCCCGGTGCCTCGGATCGGATGGGCGCGCAGTGATTCCGGCTCGCGTGACCGACTGGGCCTACGCGGCGGGCTGGCTCGCGGTGCGAACGATGCCTGAATTCGCCGCCCGCAGGGTCTTCGACACCGGCGCGCGCTACGCGGCCCGCGGCGGCGGCCCCGAACAACTGCGCAAGAACCTGGCCCGCGTCACCGGTGTGACGCCCACCGAGGTGCCGGACGCGCTGATGCGCGCCTCGCTGGCGTCGTATGGCCGCTACTGGCGTGAGGCGTTTCGGCTGCCGACCATGGACCACCGCGAACTGGCGCTCAAGCTGGACAAGACGTTTCGCGGTGCGCACCACATTGACGAGGCCGTCGCCGCCGGGCGCGGGGTTGTTCTGGCGTTGCCGCACAGCGGCAACTGGGACATGGCCGGGGTGTGGCTGGCGCAGACGCGCGGCACCTTCACCACCGTCGCCGAGCGACTGCAGCCCGAGTCGCTGTACAAGCGGTTCATCGATTATCGCGAGAGCCTCGGCTTCGAGGTACTGCCGCTGTCCGGCGGCGAGCGACCAGCTTTCGAGGTGCTGTGCGAGCGGCTGCGCGCGAACCGGGTGGTGTGCCTGATGGCCGAGCGCGACCTGACCCGCACCGGTGTCGAGGTCAAGTTTTTCGGAGAGCCAACCCGGATGCCGGCGGGTCCGGCCAGGCTCGCGATCGCGACCGGGGCGGCGCTGTGTGCGGCGCACGTCTGGTATGAGGACAACGACTGCCCGATCGAGATCCACCCCCCGCTGGACACCTCCAGCGGCGACGTCGGCGTCATCACCCAGGCGCTGGCCGACCAGTTCGCCACGAACATCGCCGCCCATCCCGCCGACTGGCACATGATGCAGCCGCAGTGGCTCGCCGATCTGTCCGATGCCCGACAGGCGCGACTGAGGGAATCCTGATGCGGATCGGGATGGTCTGTCCGTACTCGCTGGACGTGCCGGGCGGGGTGCAGTCACATGTGCTGCAGCTCGCCGAGGTCATGCTGGCCCGCGGGCAGGAGGTCAGCGTGCTGGCGCCCGCCTCGCCGGACACCCCGCTGCCCGACTTCGTCGTCTCGGCCGGCAAGGCCATCCCGATTCCCTACAACGGGTCGGTATCGCGGCTGCAGTTCAGCCCGGCCGTGCACGGCCGGGTCCGAAGGTGGCTGACAGACGGCGAATTCGACGTGCTGCACCTGCACGAACCGAACGCGCCCAGCCTGTCGATGTGGGCCCTGCGGGTGGCCGAGGGCCCGATCGTGGCGACGTTTCACACCTCCACCACCAAATCGCTGACTCTGACGGTGTTCGGAGGCTTGCTACGGCCCATGCAGGAGAAGATCATCGGCCGCATCGCGGTCTCCGACGTGGCCCGGCGCTGGCAGATGGAGGCGTTGGGGACCGACGCGGTGGAGATCCCCAACGGGGTCGACGTGACCGCGTTGGCGTCCGCGCCGCTGCTGGACGGGTATCCGCGGCCCGGCAAGACGGTGCTGTTTTTGGGCCGCTACGACGAGCCGCGCAAGGGGATGGCGGTGCTGCTCGAGGCGCTGCCGAAAGTGGTGGAACGCTTCGGCGATGTTCAGCTGCTGGTCGTCGGCCGCGGCGATGAGGACCAATTACGCGCCCAGGCAAGCGAATTGGTGGGAAACATTCGTTTCCTCGGCCTGGTGGACGACGCCGACAAGGCCTCGGCGATGCGCAGCGCCGACGTCTACTGCGCGCCCAACACCGGCGGCGAGAGCTTCGGCATCGTGTTGGTGGAGGCGATGGCCGCCGGCACCCCGGTAGTGGCCAGCGACCTGGATGCCTTCCGGCGGGTGCTGCGCGACGGCGAGGTCGGCCGCCTGGTGCCGTTGGGCGACGGCGCCGCGCTGGCCGACGCGCTGATCGCGATGCTGGAAAACGATGAGCTGCGTGCCCGTTACGTGACCGCCGCCCGCGAGGCGGTCGGCCGCTACGACTGGTCGGTGGTGGCCAGCCAGATCATGCGGGTCTACGAGACGGTCGCCGGCTCGGGCGCAAAGGTTCAGGTGGCCAGCTGATGACGTGGCTGATTGTCGCGGCGATCACGCTGCTGGTCCTGGTACTGGCGGTCGTCGGTTCCTGGGCCTATCGCACAGCGAACCGGCTCGACCGGCTGAACGTCCGCTACGACCTGTCCTGGCAGGCGCTGGACAGCGCGCTGGCGCGCCGGGCGGTGGTGGCGCGCGCCGTCGCGATCGACGCCTACGCGTCAACCGATTCCGCGGGCAGGGCGCTGGCCGCGCTGGCCGACGCGGCGGAGAACGCGCCCCGACAGGAGCGCGAGCACGCGGAAAACGAGCTCTCGGCCGCACTGGCGGTGGTCGACCCGGCGTCCCTGCCGGCCGGCCTGATCGCCGAACTCGCCGACGCCGAAGCCCGCGTGCTACTGGCGCGCCGGTTCCACAACGACGCCGTCCGGGATACCCTCGCGCTGGCCGAGCGGCCCCTGGTGCGCGCCTTGCATCTCGGTGGAACCGCCGCGCTGCCAAGCTATTTCGAGATCGTCGAGCGGCCGCACGCGCAGGCGCACTACGATCACGGCCCGCCCAGCCACCGCACGTCGGCGCGGGTGGTCCTGCTGGACGAAACCGGCTCGGTGCTGTTGCTGTGCGGTTCGGACCCGGCGATAGTCGATAGGTCCGCTCCGCGCTGGTGGTTCACGATCGGGGGGGAAGTCCGGCCCGGAGAGCGGCTGGCCGCGGCCGCCGCGCGGGAGCTGGCGGAGGAAACCGGTCTGCGCGTCACCCCCGCCGACATGGTGGGACCCCTCTGGCGGCGCGACGAGGTCTTCGAGTTCAACGGCACACTGATCGACAGCGAGGAGTTCTTCTTCGTCTACCGCACACCGCGGTTCGAGCCGAACCTGTCGGGCCGCACCGAATTGGAATGCCGCTACATTCACGGACATCGCTGGTGCGCGGCCGCCGACATCGCGCAACTGGTCGCCGGCGGCGAGACGGTGTACCCGCTGCAGTTGTCCGAGCTACTCACCGAGGCGACCGCGCTGGCCGACAACCCGGCGCGCGGCCGCCAGTTCGCGTTGCAATCCATTCGCTGAGGTGACCGCGACGAAACGCCCTGGACAACGGCCGTTACGCCTACTTCTATCTCGAGCGGGTGTGACGGCCTGCGCTCGACTTTGGTGAGCGGCAGGCGGCCTCCTAGACTGGGCTGACACCAGTTGAAGGAGATCAGCAGTGAATACTGCCGCTTCACCGAACGGCAGCGGGCAAACCGGCACGGCGCGCGTCAAGCGCGGTATGGCCGAGATGCTCAAAGGCGGCGTCATCATGGACGTCGTCACCCCGGAGCAGGCCCGCATCGCCGAGGGCGCCGGCGCAGTCGCCGTGATGGCCCTGGAACGCGTGCCCGCCGACATCCGCGCCCAGGGCGGGGTGTCGCGGATGAGCGACCCGGACATGATCGAGGGCATCATCTCCGCGGTCACCATTCCGGTGATGGCAAAGGCGCGCATCGGGCATTTCGTCGAGGCGCAGATCCTGCAGAGCCTGGGCGTGGACTACATCGACGAGTCCGAGGTGCTCACCCCCGCCGACTACACCCACCACATCGACAAGTGGAAGTTCACCGTGCCGTTCGTGTGCGGGGCGACCAATCTCGGTGAGGCGCTGCGGCGCATCAACGAGGGCGCGGCGATGATCCGCTCTAAGGGCGAGGCCGGGACCGGCGACGTCTCCAACGCCACCACCCATATGCGGGCCATCGGCGGCGAAATCCGCCGCCTATCGTCGCTGTCCGAAGACGAATTGTACGTTGCGGCAAAGGAATTGCAGGCGCCTCACGACTTGGTCGTCGAGGTGGCCCGCGCGGGCAAGCTACCGGTGACGCTGTTCACCGCCGGCGGTATCGCCACGCCCGCCGACGCCGCCATGATGATGCAACTCGGCGCCGAAGGCGTCTTTGTGGGATCAGGCATCTTCAAGTCCGGCGCCCCGCAGCACCGGGCCGCCGCGATCGTCAAGGCCACCACGTTCTACGACGACCCGGACATGCTGGCCAAGGTGTCGCGCGGGCTGGGCGAGGCGATGGTCGGCATCAACGTGGACGAGATCGCGCAGCCGCATCGCCTGGCCGAGCGCGGCTGGTAATAGTCGTCCGTGGCGATCGAAGAGAT
>Ga0335073_10004010_pt1 | contig 20548 bp, 20 predicted proteins | sample Lox_Sample_22_FD_207093 | JGI IMG/M metagenome (GOLD analysis project Ga0335073, IMG submission 207093) | Soil microbial communities from Loxahatchee National Wildlife Refuge, Florida, United States - Lox_Sample_2.2 | ecosystem: Environmental > Terrestrial > Soil > Wetlands | place: USA...
TTCGCATGCAGGTTGTCACTGCCAACGGCAGTCATCGCCATGGGATTCGCGCCTCCTGTCTCAAAAGACTCTACCCGGGAACGGAATGTTCCCGAATTTGAACCGAGCAGTTCCATGGACGGGATGGCTCGGCGGTTTTTGTGAACCGTTTCCATGCATCGCGATGAACTGCACATGCTTCATATGCGGGAAAAGCTTGTCCTGAGGATTCTTGTACCCACGCTGGCGACCGTCATGTCACTAATGCTGTTGCTGGCAGTGCTGGCTGCGCACATTGTGGTGTCGCAGATTCGGGGGACAACAGCGGCGCAGGTTGCCGAGCAGACCGATCGTCTGACCGATTCGCTTGCAACGGTGGACGCGCTGAGCTCGCAGACGGTGCATGCTGCGATGCAGGTGCTCCGTTCGGAGGGGCAGCGGGTCGGGGAGCCTTCGCTGGGGGCGGAGGTGGAACTGAATGGGCAGGGCGTGCCGGATCTGCGACTCGGCAAGAGTTCGCAGACCGGGAACTTCGAACTTGTCGATCGCGTGAAAGAGCTGATGGGCGGCACGGCGACGCTGTTCGTGCGCCGGGGCGATGCCTTTGAGCGCGTTTCGACGAACGTTCTGCGGCCGGACGGAGGGCGGGCGGTGGGCACGGTGCTCGACGCGAAAGGCGCCGCCTGTCGGGCGATCCGCCAGGGGCAGGCGTTTTACGGGGTGGTGGACATTCTCGGGAAGCCGTACATGACGGCCTACGAGCCGATGCGCGACGTCCATGGACAAGTCATCGGCGTGTGGTACACGGGCTATCCCTTGTCGACGCTGGGCGGACTGGGAGATCACATCGCACAGGTGCGGATTCTCGATCGCGGCTTTTTGACCCTGCTGCGGCGTGACGGGAGCGTGGTGTTTCATCCAGCGGGAGTCGACGAGCAACTGTTGCAGCAGGTTCTTTCCGGAAAGGCGGAAGGGTGGGACACATCGACGAAACAATTCGATGCGTGGGGATATCGCGTGGTGGCGGCCTGGCCGAAGGGCGATATTTCGGCGCGTATCATACGGCTGGAAGTTTTGCTGCTGCTGTGCGCGGCGGCGCTCGCGGCGCTTCTGGTGCTGGTAGTGTGGCTGATTCTGCGAACGCTGGTGTTGCGGCCGGTGAACGATTTTGTGGGCCGGCTGGACAATGCGGATCTGAACACGGTGCTGGGCACGCGGCGCACAGACGAGATTGGAAAGCTGGCGACAGCATTTGACCGGTTCGTTTTGCGGCTGCGCAGGACGCTGCTCGAGGCGGAGGAGGCATCGCGGCGGCTGACTGAATCGGCGGCGGCAATGTCGGCCTCTGCGGCGGTGCAGGCATCGGCTTCGGCGGAGGGCTCGGTCGAGGCCGATCAGATGGTGCTGGCCATCGACGAGGTTTCGGCCACGATTCGCGGCGTTTCGGAAAGCTCGACCGGAGCGGCGACCGCGGCGCGGCAGACTGTGGAGCTGGCGCAGGCGGGGCCGGAGAGTGCGCAACACAGCGCTGCGACGATGCAAAACCTGGCATCAGAAGTGGCAGAGACGGCGCGGCAGATCGGGGCGCTGGAGACTCAGTCGACACGGATCGGCAGCGTGCTGTCAGTGATCGACGAGATTGCGGAGCAGACCAATCTGCTGGCTCTCAACGCGGCAATCGAAGCAGCGCGATCGGGCGAGGCGGGGCGCGGCTTTGCAGTGGTGGCCGGAGAAGTGCGGCGGCTGGCAGAGCGAACGACGGCGGCAACGCGGGAGATCGAAGAGGTGGTGCGTTCGATTCAGGGAGAGGCAAAACGCGCCGTTGAGGCGATTGCGTCGAACGAGGCGGCCGCCGGAAAGGAGCGGGCCCTCGCCGGTGAGACAGGTGAACACCTGAGCCGAATCACGGATAAGGCGAACCAGGCCGGGGAACAGATTGTGCAGATCGCGGCTGCGGCAACCGAACAGGCTGCGAGCATCGCGCATATCCGGGAGAATGTGGACCGGATGGCGAAGCTGGGTGAGTCGACCGCAGCCGAGGCGCGATCGACGGCTGAAGCATGCTCCGCCTTGTCGACTCTTGCCGGGACGCTTCACGAACTGATCGAGCAGTTTCATTTAGGGGAACAGGGAGTGGCGGCGTAGGAAAGGACCCACTCTGTCCACGACAAATACTGCAGACAAGGGTGGGGCACCGGAAAGCCTGAGCCGGCGCCTCGCCCGTATCTTACCTATGCGGATAGCAGCTGCCGCAGACGGCGGATGGCGGCGGGCATCTGGTCTTCGGGGGTGTTGCCAAAGCCGAGGATGAACCCCTGGTGCGATTTTCCATTCGTGTAGCAGGGCGAGAGCGGCCAGAGCCAGAGTTTGTCTTTAGCGGCCCGGTTAGCGATGTCGATGTCGGACAGAATGCCGGGCCTGAAACTTTGCGGCAGCGTCACGGTGAGATGCATGCCGGCTTCCGAGCCGTGGATTTCGAGGAAGTCGCCGAATTCGGCGCGGAGGCATTCGACCAGAGCGGTGCGGCGGCCTTTGTAGAGCGCCCGCATGCGTCGGATGTGCCGCGCGAAGTGGCCGTCCTGCATGAAGTCGGTGAGCGCTTCCTGGAAGAGATACGAGGGGAAGATGTCCATGGAGAAGCGCACGGCGGCGAAACGATCGACGAGGTCGGCGGGGATGACGATGTAGCCGAGGCGCAGCGAGGGCCGCAGAACTTTGCTGAAGGTTCCGATATAGATGACACGGTCGCAGGGATCGAGTCCCTGGAGCGAGGGAATGGGCATGGTGTCGAAGCGGTATTCGCTGTCGTAGTCGTCTTCGACGATCCATGAGCTGGCCTGGCGAGACCACTCCAAAAGCTGGAAGCGGCGCGAGGCGCTCATCGTGACGCCGAGAGCGTAGTGGTGCGATGGAGTCACGAAAGCAGCGCGAGCGTCAGCAGCGAGGCGTATGCCGGCTGTGACGTCGAGGCCTTCCTCGTCGACTGGAACGGGAATGGCGCGGCAGCCAGAACCCACGAGCAGGGAGCGGACAAGCGGATAGCAGGGTTCTTCCATCCATGCGGCGTCGCCGGGATCGAGCAGGACGCGCGTGACAATGTCGAGGGCCTGCTGGGAACCGGAAACGACCATGATCTGGCCGGGGTCGCAGCGCACGGCACGAGCGGTGCGCAGGTAGGAGCAGATGGCCTCGCGGAAGGGCTGGAGGCCAAGAGGATGCAGGTTGTTATTGGTGTGCATCCGCAGCGTGCGGCTGTGGCGGGAGAGCAGTTTCGACCACAGGTCGAAGGGAAAGTGCTCGAGGGCGGGCTGATGGACGCCAAAGGCTCCCCACCCATGGCGCCACGGGAACGGCTCATAGGATGGGAACAGCATGGAGCGGCGCGAAGTGCGACGCGACGAGGGCGCTTCTTCGTTGGGACGCTTTGCGGTGGCGGCGCGATGAGGCATCGACGAGGCGACAAACGTGCCCGCGCCGACGCGGCTCTCAAAAAAGCCTTCGGCGAGCAGCTGGGCGTACGCGTCGAGGACGGGGAAGCGTGAGATTTCCAGTTCGGCTGCGAGCGCGCGGCTGGAGGGAACCTGCTGCCCGGCGGCGAGATCGCCGCGGAGGATGGCGTCGCGAAAACCGGCATAAACCTGGCGGTGGAGTGGCGCGTCGGCTTCGCGATCGATGGGGATGACGGGGACGATACCTGCGGAGACGTCGAGCATGGAGAGAATCGTAGTGGTTATGCATAAAGTTGCGCAAGTTGTCATGCAGAGATACCACTTTTGGGAAAAATTGGCTATGGTCCTGCTCCGGAAGAACCCGGTAGCCGCTAGCCGGTAGCCGCAGCCTGACTCAGGAAGGAAGAAGCGATAAGAACCGCATCAGATCGGCCCGCTGGATTGGTGTCTCATGCTGCTAACGTGCGGAAGGCCAGATGGGATCCCGCTTTTCCAGAAAGGCCGTCACGCCCTCCTGGAAATCAGCGCTGGAGCGGGCGTCGACACTGGCCTTGATGGCGGCTTCGATATCGTCGGGCAGGCGTCGATCTGTAAAGCTGCGCAACAGACGTTTTGTGGATTCCATGGCGGCGGGACTGTTGCGCAACAGGCGCTGCGCGAGCGCTTTGGCTTCGGCGAGAAGGTCCGGTTCGGGAATAATGCGAGTAACGAGGCCGAGTGCGAGCGCTTCCTCTGCGGAGAGGATACGACCGGTCAGAAGCAGGTCCCGGCACGCTTTGTCGCCCAGTTGTGTGCAGAGGAAGGCGGATACGATGGCGGGGATGAAGCCGATGCGGACTTCGGTATAGCCGAATTTGGCTTCCGGGACGGCAAGGGTGAAGTCGCAGAGCGTGGCGATTCCCATGCCGCCGGCGATCGCAGCGCCGTTGACTGCGGCGATGCTGGGTTTGGGCAGCGTGTAGAGAGTGCGGAAGAGTCCGGCGATGCGCTCAGCGTCGAGGCGATACTCCCGGATGGCGGCGGCTCCGGAGTGCTGGATCATGGTGCGAAGGTGTTCCAGATCGAGACCGGCGCAGAAGGCGGAGCCGGCGCCGGAGAGGATCACCACGCGGCAGGATGAACTGGTGGCGAAGGCCTCGAGTGCGCCGGTCAGCTCCGCGATGAGCTCATGACTCAGGGCGTTTCGCTTTTCTGGTCGGTTGAGAAAGATGGTGTGAATACCGGAGTCGGTGTGGGTGTGAAGGGTGACGTAGTGAGGCATGGCAGTCTGGCCTGACAGGGCGCAGGGTACAGGGTACAGCGGACGACAGAAAGCAGGAAGCAGGTTTCCTGGCCAATGCGTCGGTGAAGCGAGTGAGAAGGTGCGCCGATATCGATCGGAAAAACACGAAGCCCGACCCGGACTGGGAGACGGGTCGGGCTTCGAGAGATTAGTTGTGTTTCAACCGCGCCAGTGGCCTTCGACCCAGTACCAGCCACCGGCCTCATGACGCCAGTGACCGGGGACCCACTCGGCGTGGCGGCGAGGCGGCTCGACCCAGTGGCCGGGAACCCAGACGTAGCGAGCGCCGTCCCAGCGGTGATAACCGCCGACCCAAACGAAGCCTTCATGGGGACGGGGACCAGGATGTTCGACCACAACTGGCGGAGGGCCGATGCGGACGTAGACGCGCTGTGCAAATGCTGACGAGAAGCTGGGAATGCTGAGGAGTGCAGCCGTCGCAACAATCAGCAGATTCTTTTTCATGGAGTGGGATTCTTCCTTTCGGAGGACTGAAATAGCACCGCATGCGGCTCTGATTTTGAAACTCGCCGCACAGTCGATGGAACCCGGCTGGGGAGCGCGGGTTGCGGAGAAAATCTTCTCACGAAACCGAAGTGTAATGGTTTGTGGCGGATCAAAATGGGGGGCCGGGGATCAGCCCAGGAGGGCGAAGGCCACGAGGGTGCTGCCAGCACAGCCGCTGGCCTTCTGTGCTTCGGCGGTGAGTGTGGATTCGAGACCGTCGGCCTCGATATGAAGTTCGCAGGCCGCGATTTCTTCCGGCGCTACGCCGTGGTAGCAGAGCTCGCAAACGCCGACGCCGCCTTCGACGCGAAGCGGAGGGCCGAAGACCCGGCACGTCATGGGGCGCGCGGCATAGAGATCGCAAAATCCCGTTGCCGGATCGAGCGCGGGGCAGGGTTCGTCGTTGGCGAAGTCTTCGAGCAGGTCCTCCGTGGATTCATCGAGTACGCCGGTGTTCGGATCGCCGGGGAATTCCGTCGAGAGGCGAGAAACCGACTGCCGCGCGCGTTCGCGAACGGCAGCCGCGCGTTGTGGATCGGCCGCGTTGAGAGCAGCGAGACCCTCGCGAAGGCGAGCGGCATCGAGCTGCGAGATGGGAAAGACGCCGATGCAGCACTGCGTGCATCCGGGAGCGCACAGAAGCCAGGCTCCCGAACGCCGGGCGGCGTCGCGCACTGCTGCATCGACGATCTGGACCAGTTGCGCGTCGCCGGCGGGAAGCATGGAATCAGGATAGCCGTTAGCCGAGCTTTTTAGCACCAGCTGGTAGCCGGCATCTGAAGCAGGAAGCGCGGCGAGTTCAGGGCTCAGTGACCGGAGTGTGAGCGCAAAATACAAATATGTAACGGCAGATGTTACATATGGAGAAGTTGAATGACAAGCGGGCGGGAAACCATTCACGTTGGTCCCGAGGACCGTGTCTTTGTGCTGACCGGCGCAGGCGTCAGCGCCGAAAGCGGTCTGAAGACCTTTCGCGATCAGGGTGGACTATGGGAAGGGTATCGCGTCGAGGACGTTGCCACGCCCGCAGGCTGGGTCGCGGACGCCGGCCGGGTTTGGCGCTTCTACAGCGAACGCCGCACAGGTGCGTCGCAGGCGCAGCCCAATCCCGCCCATCGCGCCCTGGCCGATCTGGAGGAGAAGCTCGGAGATCGGCTTTTCCTGGTGACGCAGAACGTCGACGATCTGCACGAGCGCGCCGGCTCGAAGCGCGTGGTGCACATGCACGGAGAGCTGTTCATGTCGCGCTGCGAGCACAGCGGACTGGGCGGAATGCCCGGACTCGGCTGCGAGCGGCCGCCGTTTCACGATGAGGCATTGTACGAGACGGAGGCGGCGATTGCGCGGTGCGCGTGCCGAGGGCGGATCCGCCCACACATTGTGTGGTTCGGAGAGATTCCGCTGGAGATGGATCGCATCCAGCGAGAGATCAATCGGGCAACCGTGATGCTGGTGGCAGGAACTTCAGGCGCCGTATACCCGGCGGCGAACTTCGTACGCTGGGCGGGGCCGCGAGTGCGGAAATACTACATCGGGCCGGAGGAGCCGATGAATGCGTCTGCGTTCATGCGACTGGTGCCGGGCAACGCAGGGGAAGTACTGCCCGGACTGATGGAAATCGGGGAATAAGAAGCCGGCAATAGCGGGTTGCCGTGGCTAAGGATCGTGGTGCTCGAGCGGCGGGGTTTCTTTCAGGGCGGAACGAACCCGCGCAATCTCTTCGCTCATCAGGCGCATGGCAATCATGCACAGGCGGGGCGAGACTTCGAGCATTTCGGTCACTTTGGGGCCCGGAACAAAGCCGAGTTCCGATTCCTCAATCACTTTGGCGGTGAGGCTGTAGTGGCCGGTGAGGGTGGCGGGCAGCCCAAGGATTTCGCCGGGACCGGCGGTGCGGGGCGGGTAGATGCAGTTGTCTCCGTCCACTGACAACAAAACGGAGCCTTTGCGGACGACGAAGACCCCGGAAAGGGGGTCGCCCGCGTGGAAGAGAGCCGTTCCCCTGCGCAACGAGACGTTCGAGGCCAGGCGGTCCAGTTCGGCTGCTAACTCAGAGAATTCTTTGGACATACGAGACAACTTGGACCCGGGGAACGAGTCAGCAGGAGGGCCCCTGAGCGCATTTTCGACGGAAAGGAGGCTCCAGGAATGTGATGCACGTCACAATCGGCCAGAAAGTGGCGCGTCCTGGCGCGACAAGAGCCGAACGATCCTCTCCGCGACGATCCGCTAATAGTCCGGCAGCCGAATGCGATCGGCGATGTCGCGCCGGATGGCGAGGTTCGCGATCCATGGGATTTTCATCAGGCTCATCGCCCGGTTGCGGACGAAGAGGGCGAGTTGCGAGCGAGGAGCGAAGAAGCCCGCCAGACGGGGCGCGGCTTTTTGTTTCCCGAGGACGAAGGGTCCGAAGCGCTGCTGATATTCGTGGAAGGCGCGTTCGTGGTCGCCACCGGCCCGGCGCAGTTCGCCGGCAAGAATGTAGGCGGCGATCATCGACAGAGCGGTTCCCTGGCCGGCGAGAAGCGAGACGGCGAAGGCTGCGTCGCCGAGAAGCGTGACGCGGCCACGGGACCACGAACCAGGCGCAGGCCCCATATATATCTGGCTGACGCGATCGATGTATAGGTCGGTTGTCTGATCGAGCGCATCGAGAATCTGCGGTGTTTCCCATCCCATGCTGTCGAACTGGTCGCGAAGGAGTGCCTTTTGCCCGGAGAGTGTTGAGGGCAGGGCGGGATGGTCGTCCTGAAAGGTGAACAGGAACATGGTGCGGTTGTCGCGCATGGAGAAGCGCGCGATCTGACGGCCGACCCCGGTGTGCATCATGTAGACCAGTTCGTCGCGGGGCGCGTAGCTGTGAGCTTCGAAGGCCGCGACTTTGAAGCCGAGATACTTTTCGAACTGCGATTCGTTGCCATAGACCAGCTGCCGAATACCGGAGTGGAGGCCGTCGCAGCCGATCACGAGGTCGAAGTGGCGCGCGGGGCGGGACGCGAAACCGACTTCGACGCCGGAATCGGATTGCTCCACGCGAACGACACGATCGCCAAAGAGGGTTTCGACCTTGCCGTCGAGTGCGGCATAGATGCATGCCGCCAAATCGCCGCGCGGAATACTCAGGAACTGGCCCTGCGTCATCTTGAAGAATGCCAGCGTGGGCAATGATGCGGCGGTTCGACCGCGGTCATCGACGACGCGGATCTCGCGAACGATGTAGCCGTGCGGTCGGATGCTGGGCAGCAGACCCATGCGGTTGGCGATCTCGAATCCGGCGCCCCAGAAATCGATGACATAGCCGCCGGTGCGCAGGTGCGGCGCGGATTCGACGAGGGTCGGGGTGAATCCATGACGGAGCAGCCACCACGCGAGCGTGGGTCCGGCAACGCCGGCGCCAGAAATCAGGATGCGCATGCTGGTTCAGGGTAGCGCCAAATACAGTCCCGGAGGACCATCTGCGTGATGGCATGCAAAATCTGGATAAAGATCGCAGTGCGATGTAAAATAGATCGCAGTGCGATCTTTTAAACCGAGGGCCGGGAGCGGAGTGTGGGAATAAAGGCTGACAAGGACAAGCAGATGATGCGCGAGCTGGCGTGGTTCCGCTACACCCTGCGGCGCTTCCTGCGCTTCAGTGAGAAGGCCGCGCGGGCCTGTGGCGTTACGCCGCAGCAGCATCAGCTGATGCTGGGCATCGCGGGATTCACCCCGGATGGGCGGGCGACGATTTCGGAACTGGCGGAATTCCTGCAGGAGCGCAACAACTCCGTCGTGGGGCTGGTGGAGCGCGCGGCAGACAGCGGTCTGGTAGAGAGGCGCGCCGGGAAGGCGGATCGGCGGCAGGTGGTAGTCACGCTGACGGCGCGGGGCGAGGAGATTCTGTCGACGCTGACCTATCTGCATCATGACGAAGTACGCCGCCTCCGGGCCGGCTTTCTTCGTGACGAAATGAAGCCGCGCCGGCCGGCAGGCAGGCGGATGGCATGAGAGAGAACCCTGGTCCGAATCGGAGGAGAGGCTGGCTGGTCCGGCATCCCCTGCTGCGCCGCTATTTGCCGCTGGTGCATGAGGATTTGGTGAAGGTGTACGCGCGCGATCTGCGCAAGTGGCTGATCGTAGCGCCGATCATCGGCGCGGTAACGGGCCTCGCCATCACCGGCATCGCAATCGTGATCCTGCATAAGATGTGGCCGCCCGTGCTGCGCTTCTACCTGGCGCATCACTGGGCGATCGTGCCAGGCCTGGTGCTGGGGTTCGTCGTGACGGGCCTGATCATGCAATGGTTCACCCCCGATCCGGATGAGCACTCGACCGAGGAGATTATCCGGTCCTATCACGAACACGCCGGCGACATCGACATGCGGCCGTTTTTCGCGAAACTGATAGCCGCAGTAACGACGGTTGGGACCGGCGGCAGCGCTGCACTCGAGGGGCCCAGCATCTATGGCGGCGGTGCGATCGGCTCATGGCTGTGGGCCAGGATGCGAGGTCTGGGGCTCGATGCGCGCGATCGGCGCATCATGCTGATCTCCGGAGCAGCGGCCGGCATGGCGGCGGTGTTTCGCGCGCCGCTGACAGGCATCGTGTTTGCGCTGGAAATGCCCTATCGCGACGATCTCGCCCATGAAGCTCTGGTCCCCTCGCTGATCGCATCGGTTGTGTCGTACGTGACGCTGACGTCCTTCCTCGGCGCCGAGCCCCTGTTCAACTTCATTCACGCGGAGCACTTCACGCGCCACGACCTCTACTGGAGCGCACTGCTGGGCGTGCTGGTGGGGCTCGTTGCCATGGTGTTCGTCGTAACGTTTCGTCGGGCGCGCAGCTTCTTTGTGGGCTGGGGTGTGCCGCACTGGGTCAGAATGGGCGTCGGCGGTCTGCTGACCGGCGTCTGCGGCGTGGTCTTTCTGCACTTCTACAACGGCCCACTGGTGCCCATCGGCGCCAACTATGAAGCCGCAGAGATGATTCTTGCCGGTCACCACGGCACGCAGCAGTTGCTGGCGTTCAGCGGGCTGAAGCTGGCGGCAACCATCTTCTCCCTGGGCGCGGGCGGCGTGAGCGCGATGTTCGTGCCGCTGTTCCTGACCGGAGGCGCGCTGGGCACAGCCTTCGCGCAGACGATCGTCCACAGCCCCGACGCAGGACTCTATGCAGCGGTCGGGATGGCGTCGTTCATTTCGGCGGGATACAAGACGCCGCTGGCGGCGGCGGTGTTCGTGGCCGAAGCGACAGGCGCTCATGCCTTCATCATCCCCGCGCTCATTGGTGCGGCGGTCGCTTACGCGGTGTCGGGCGATGCGTCGGCGTCGGGCGATCAGCGGCTGCACGAAGGCGTGAAGCTGCAGGAACTGACCGAGACGCCGGTGAGCGAGGTGATGCAGCAGCAAATAATCGCAGCGCAGGCGGCAATGACGGTGACGGAGTTTGCGCGCACGCTGTCGCCGCATACGCATCACGACGCTTTTCCGGTGTTCGATGGTCACAAGTTGCTGGGCGCCGTGACGCTGTGGCGGATGATGCAACTGCCACCGGATCGGTGGAAGACAACGCACCTGCGGGATCTGATCGACGCGCGTGTTGGACGAGTCTCGCCGGAGTGCGATGTAACCGAGGCGCTCCGGCTGCTCCTGGGCGAGCACGCGCAGCCCATGCTGCTCGTGGTTTCAGAGGAGGGCAGAATGCAGGGAATCGTGACGAAGACCGACATCCTGCATGCGCTGAAGACGCGGAAGGCAGAGGGCGCGCGGACCGTTGAGGAATCCGTGACGGTGTAGGGTCTCCAGGAAAAAAGACAGGAACAGGAGCATCGAAATGGCGGAATTTCCGATTCCGGAAGCTGCAACGAACCCAGAATTTCAGTCGAGCAGGAAAGGGCAGTTCGGGGTGGCGCTGGAGCCGGAGGTTGTGAAGATCTGCCTCTTCGCGCTGGGTGTGGGCCTGGTCGCTGGCCTGGTTGCGCAGGGCCTGCTGGAACTGATCTACCTCTTCACGAACATCTTCTTCTACGGCCGCTTCTCCTTTGCGATCACGAACCCTGCCGGTAATCATCTTGGCCTCTGGGTGATTCTGATCCCGCCGCTCGGCGGGCTCCTGGTCGGCATCATGATCTATTTCTGGGAGCCCACGCTCAAGGGCCACGGCATCCCGGAAGCGATGGAGTCGGTGCTGTTCGGGCACAGCCGCATGCGGATTCGCGTGGCGATTCTGAAACCCCTCGCAACCGCATTCGCCATCGGAACCGGCGGACCGTTTGGCGCCGAAGGACCGATCATTCAGACCGGCGCCGCATTGGGATCACTGTTCGGACAGGCGATGGGGCTGACCCCTTATTACAGACGTGTTCTGCTGGCATCGGGTGCAGCGGCAGGAATGGCGGCGACGTTCACCGCGCCACTGGCCGGGATTCTGGTCGCCGTGGAGTTATTGCTGTTCGAACTGCGTGCGCGGTCGTTTATTCCTGTCGCCATGGCCGCGGCGGTGGCGACGGGCGTGCGCATTCACTTCGCGGGATGGGCTCCGCTGTTCCCCACGCCCGCCTTCAGGATGACCGGCTTTAAGGAGCTGTGGCTTTTTGCTGTGCTCGGCTTGCTGATGGGGATTGTCGGCGTCGTGATGATCCGAGTGCTGGCATGGCTGGAGAATCTGTTCGACGAACTGCCGCTCAGGCATGCGGCCATCTGGTCGCCGGTGATCGGCGCATTGATCCTCGGTGTGCTCGGCTACTTCTATCCGCAGGTGCTGGGGACGAGCTACGACACGATCCGTGACATGCTGAACGATCGCGAGACCGCGGGTCATTTGGTCGGGATCTCGGTGGCCAAGTTCTGGGCGCTGACGATCTCTCTCGGATCGGGCACTACCGGCGGTGTCTTTGCGCCGTCGCTGGTCGTGGGTGGCGGGCTGGGCGCGGCCTTCGCGATGGGGATGCAGCATCTGTTGCCGACAGTGGTGAGCGATCCGGCGTTTTATGCGCTGGCGGCCATGGCGGCCGTGTTCGGAGGGATCGCGCGCGCTCCATTCACGAGCATCGTGTTCCTTTTCGAGCTGAGCCACAATCCGAACGCGCTCCTGCCTCTGATCGTGTGCGTCATGGTTTCCGACGGATTCGTACGCCTGTGCAGCCGCGAATCGATCATGACCATCAAGCTGGTCAAGCGCGGGCTGATCGTGCTGCAGGACTACTCCGTACCGGTGCTGATGCGGGCGAAGATCGACCAGGTGATGCGGAAGGAGTTCACGCAGTTTTCCGCTGAGGATGAGTTGCGCTCGGTGCTGGAGAAGTATGTGCCCAACGATCACGCCCTGATGCCCGTGATCGATGCGGCGGGCGCGCTGATTGGCATCGTGGAGCCACATGATCTGCTGCGCACCGAGCCGCCGGATCACCACTTCAAAATGCGGGAGCTGGCGCGGCGCGATTATGTCCTTGCGTATCCCGGCGAACTGGTGGACCAGGTGCATCGCGACATGATGCTGAAGAACACCGAGAACGTCGTGGTGGTGGAGGCGCAGGGTCCGCGCAAGCCAATCGGGGTTGCGCGCGCGAACGACATCCTGCAGCTGCGGCGCTGGCTGATGGAAGAAGAGACGCGGGAGCCGAGGAAGGCAGCCCGCAGCCGGTAGCCTGTAGCCGGTAGCAAAGGCAGAATTAGCGCTATGCTGTTGGCCATCCAGTGAGGTGAGGGATGGCCATCGATGTTCGCGGGGTGTGCCCGCTGCTGCAGGTGTACGACATGCCAACGGCGCTGCGGTTCTACCGCGACGTGCTGGGGTTTGAAATCGTGGGGACCTCGCCGGAGATGGGGCCGGATAAGTATCACTGGGTTTGGCTGCGGATGGGCGGCGCGGAGGTGATGTTGAACACGGCGTATGAATTCGACAGCGAGCGGCCGGTGCAGGCCGAGCGAGCACGGGTGGCGGCGCACGAGGATACGACGCTGTACTTTGGGTGTCCTGACGTGGATGGGACATACGAGGCGCTGGTGGAGAAAGGCGTGGCGGTGAAGCCGCCCCAGGTGGCTCCGTATGGGATGAAGCAGATGTACCTGAAGGATCCCGACGGATACAACCTGTGCTTCCAGTGGAAGGCGGAGGAGTGAGAAGTGCAGGGAACAGAGAGTAGGGAATAGGTTCAGGACAAACTGCTCTTTGCCGAAAAACCGGCGGCGGATGGACGAATTTGTGCTGGTCGATCCGGGCGTGCGATTGCTACGATAGCGCAACCCTTCAGTCCCCCAGAGTTCCAGGGTTTCCCGAGTGAGGTTCTATGGCTACGTCAGCACAGAGCTCCCCGGTCGTCTCCGGTGCGAAACGAGTTCCTGGTACGGCGGGGCGGTATTTCTATTTCGGCATGTCGCTGCTCATCGCGGCGGTGGTGATCTATGGCTTCGGCCATACGGTCGATCAGAACCTGATCCACGCAAAACCGGCGCGGCCCGGTCTGCTGTGGCTGCATGGCCTGCTGTTCTCCGCGTGGGTCGGATTCTTCATCCTGCAGTCCGCGCTGGTGCGCACGCGCAACGTGCCGCTGCATCGCGTGCTGGGATGGGTGGGCGCGGGACTGGCCGCGTCAATGACAGTGGTGGGCCTCTGGACGTCGATCGTGATGGGCCGCTTCGACGTAAGCATCCTGCAGGAGAAGTATCGGGCGCAGTTTCTGCTTATTCCCTTCTGGGATATCGCATGCTTCACGACCGTTTTCTGGATGGCGGTGGCGTGGCGGAAGAAACCGGAGCTGCATCGGCGCATGATGCTCATCGCGACCTGCGCATTAACGGCAGCGGCATGGGGGCGGGTACCGGTTCCTCCGGCGGTGGGCATGCTCTTCTACGTGGGCGTGGATGCCCTGATCCTGCTGGGGGTGGTGCGCGACCTCATCGTGATGCGTCGCGTGCATCGGGTCTATCTGTGGGTGCTGCCGATCTTCGCTGTTGGCCAGTTTCTGGTGGTGCTTACCGCTCTCAAAGCGCCGGCCTGGTGGATGAGGATTGCCCACACGCTGGTTGGGTGAGGTTGCCAAGTCTGCTCCGCTCCCGGTAGGGTGGTAAGTTTTTGTGACGGGATCGGGAGGAGAGGATGGCGGAGCTGAAGTACCAGTCGGGTTTCGGAAACGAGTTTGCGACCGAGGCGGTGAAGGGGGCGCTGCCCGAGGGGCAGAACGCGCCGCAGAAGTCGGCGCTGGGGCTCTACACAGAACAACTGAGCGGGACCGCGTTCACCGCTCCGCGGGCGACGAACCGGCGCACGTGGACGTATCGCATACGCCCGTCGGTGACGCACAAGCCGTTCTCGGAGATTCCTGAAGGGCTCGGGCTGTTTCGCAGCGGACCGTTTACCGAGGTGCCGTCGCCGCCGAACCAGATGCGGTGGAACCCGATCCCGATGCCGGAGAAGAAGACCGACTTTATCGATGGCATCGTGACCATGGGCGGCAGCGGCGACCCCGCCATGCAGATCGGCGTGGGGGTTCATCTGTACGCGGCGAATGCGCCGATGCAGGGGCGCTACTTCTATAACGCCGACGGCGAGATGATGATCGTGCCGCAGCAGGGAGCGCTGGCGATTCACACCGAGCTGGGCATTCTCGATGCGAAGCCGGGCGAGATTGGCGTGGTGCCGCGCGGCATCAAGATTCGCGTAGTGATGGAAGGACCATCGCGCGGATATATCTGCGAGAACTACGGCCTCCCATTTCGCCTGCCCGAGCTGGGGGCGATTGGCGCAAATGGCCTCGCGAATCCGCGCGATTTTCTGGCGCCAGTGGCGGCCTATGAGGATCAGGACGGCGACTTCCGGATTGTGGGAAAGTTCCTGGGCCGCATGTGGGAGGCCGAGATCGACCACTCGCCGCTCGATGTCGTCGCCTGGCACGGGAATTACACGCCATATAAATATGACCTGGCCCGGTTCAACTGCATCAATACGGTGAGCTTCGATCATCCGGACCCGTCGATCTACACCGTGATGACTTCACCCTCGCTGATGGCGGGAACGGCAAACGTGGACTTCGCGATTTTTCCACCGCGATGGCTGGTGGCCGAGCACACGTTTCGGCCGCCGTGGTTCCATCGCAACATGATGAACGAGTTTATGGGGCTGGTGTTCGGCGAATACGACGCGAAGGCGGAGGGCTTTTTGCCTGGCGGCGCAAGCCTGCACAACTGCATGAGCGGCCACGGGCCCGACGCGGAGACATGGGAAAAAGCCAGCAACGCGGAGCTCAAGCCAGCGAAGCTCGACAACACACTGGCGTTCATGTGGGAGACAGGATTGCCGGTGCGCCCGACGAAGTTCGCGCTGGAGGCGAAGATTCTGCAGCACGAATACTACGAGTGCTGGCAGGGGTTGAAGAAACACTTTAAGAGCAGCTAAGAAGCGGTTAGCGAGAGGCTGAAACAGAGGTTGATGCGATGAGTGCGGTAAAAGCGCTGCTGGGAAGGATTGTCGACTATGCCGGGTTGTTTCCGCCGGCGGCGCTCGATATGGAGACAGCGGTCCGGAACTACCAGACGTATCTGAACGGCGACGACTCCGCGCTCCTGGGAAATTTTCTTGTTGCTGTGTCCAGGATCGGGGAATTCGAGTCCACGTTCCAGACCGCTTGTTGCGAAGAGCAGGAAGCACCCTGGACGCTGAGCATCATTTGTTCGAGTGAAACGGACAGCGACGCACAGGCGATTGCCCAGTTCCGGCAGGGCGCGGTGTTCATTGGGAGCCTCGAGGCGAAGGCGGCGGATGCGCGCGCGGCGGAGAAGGTGCTCACGCAGCTGCCGGCAGCGCGAGCACGCTACGTGGAGTTTCCGCCGGAGAAGGCGGCGGAGGTGCTGCCCGTGCTCGCCGATCGTGGAGCGCGGGCGAAGATTCGCATGGGTGGGACGAATGCGGCGGTTCCAGACGCAGAAAAAGTCGCGCGCTTTTTGCTCGCATGCGCGAAGGAGCGCGTGGCGTGGAAGGCGACCGCAGGGCTGCATGCTCCAGTTCGTGCGGCGGTGCGCGAGGCCGGCGGGACGGAGATGCATCATGGGTTCGTGAATTTGTTTCTCGCCGGAGCGCTGGCGTTCTATGGTGCGGATGAGGCGGCGGTGGTGAAGACCCTAAATGAAGAGGACGCGCGGGCCTTTCGCGCAGAGGACGATGTGATCCGCTGGCACGACAACATGCTGATCACGGATCAGATCGAGAAGGTGCGGCGCGAATTTGCGATTAGCTTTGGGTCGTGTTCGTTTGATGAGCCGGTGGACGGCCTGAAAGAGATGGGGTGGGTTTGAGTCCGGAACGAAAGCGGAGTTGGGTGGAGTCGGCGAATGATCCGGAGACGGATTTTCCGCTGGAGAATTTGCCGTTCGGGGTGTTTGAGAAAGGCTATGGAGATCGCCGCGTGTGCATTGCGATCGGCGATCAGGTGCTCGATCTTCAGGGATGCAAAAACGCCGGTGTTCTGAGTAGAGATCCGGGAGTAGGGATTGGTCCGACCCGTGGTCTGGGACATATGGAAGCCTTTCGGGCACGGGGGCTTCGGAAAATAGCTGCGGACTTGCTCAGCGATGCTTCGCACCAAGCACAAGTCGAGCCGCATTTGATCTCGCAAAGTGGGTTGCAAATGTTGCTGCCTTTCGGACCGATCGGCGGCATCGGCGACTACACCGACTTCTATGCGTCCATTCACCACGCTACAAACGTTGGGCGGCTGTTTCGGCCGGACAATCCGTTGTTGCCCAACTACAAGTGGGTGCCGATTGGATATCACGGGCGCGCGTCGTCGATTGTGGTGAGCGGGACGGAGGTGCGGCGGCCGTGCGGGCAAACGATGGGACCGGAGGCGGCGGAACCGGCGTTTGGGCCGAGCCGGATGCTCGACTATGAACTGGAGATGGGGTTTTTTATCGGTGAATGCAATGAGCTCGGCCAGACAATTCCGATCGAGCAGGCGAAGCATCACATCTTCGGCCTGTGCCTGTTGAATGACTGGTCGGCGCGCGATATTCAGGCGTGGGAGTATCAGCCGCTGGGGCCTTTTCTCGGCAAGAGTTTTGCGACGACGATATCGCCGTGGGTGGTGACGCTCGATGCACTGGAGCCGTATCGCGTTCCTGCAGCGACCAGGCCCGAGGGCGATCCGAAACCGCTGCCGTATTTGTGGTCGGAGGAGGATCAGGCGCGAGGCGGGTTCGATATCAATCTTGAAGTTTGGATTGCAACGGCGAAGATGCGCGCGGCGGGCGAGGCTCCGGTGCGGGTGAGCCGGGGCAACATGAAGGATTTGTACTGGACACTGGCACAAATGGTGACGCACCACGCGAGCAACGGGTGCAATCTGCGGCCGGGAGATTTGATGGCAACCGGAACCGTGTCCGGCCCAACGCCCGAGAGCGTCGGTTCGCTGCTGGAGCGGACGAAGCGGGGCGCGGAGCCGCTGGTGCTGCCGAATGGTGAGCAGCGGAAGTTCCTCGAGGATGGGGATGAGGTGATTCTGAAGGGCTGGTGCGAGCGCGAAGGCTATCCACGAATTGGTTTTGGCGAATGCCGTGGCGTTGTGAGTCCAGCGAATGGAAATCAATACTCGATTCCGTAAAAGTGCAGGTACCAGCGGATGATGGGCTCACCCCGGAAGATCGTGAATAGCGCAGCCGCGCATAGAAATGATCCAAAGGGCAGGCGAGCGCCGAAGGAACGCTTACTCCGCGAGAGCACTGCGTTCAAAATGCCAAACAGAGCCGCCGCCACACAGGCCAAAAGCAGAACGAGCATGGACGGTGCAGCACCCAGCCAGGCTGCGATCATGGCGAAGAGTTTCACATCCCCGATTCCCAGGCCTTCCCGATGCCGGACCAGATAATACAACCACCGAATCAGGAGCAGGAAAAGCGCTGCTCCTGCAGCGACCATCGTGGAGAGCAACAACTTCCTGGGGAAAAAGTGGTGAAGGTCCCCGAAGAATGACTCTTCGACGCCAAAGAAGACAATTCCCAGCACAATTCCCGGCAGCGTGAACGCATCCGGCAGCCGCATCGTTTCCGCGTCCATTACGGCCAGTCCCAGAAGGAGGAAACACAGCACAGCTATGCCAACGCCGACAAAGGTCAGTCCGAAGCTGAGATAGCAAAGAAGAAACAGCGCTGCTGTCGCGAATTCGACGGCGGGATAACGCCAGGCAATACGCTGGCGGCAACTTCGGCATCGCCCGCGAAGCAGAAGCCAGCTCAGAATCGGAATGTTGTCGAACGGGCGAATCATCGCTCCGCAGCGCGGGCAGCGCGAGCGCGGACGCACCAGCGATTCGTGTCGAGGCAGGCGCGAGATGCACACATTGAGAAAGCTGCCAAAGGCGAGCCCGAAGAGGATGACGAAGATAGCGACGAGCAGGATCAGGTGGTATTCTCCGGTACCACTGTAAAGGACGGTTGAATCTGCATCGCGCTCTCGCGCGCCCACATCTCCAACAGCAGAGATGTGGGGCACCCGGATCGTCGTTGTAGAGTAAGGGTATGTCCCCGGAAAAAGACGCATCTATGAGCAGCGCCGTTTCTGAGCGCGCGGCGGATGTGCCCGGCTCCCGCAACGACTCTCACGCGGGCGAGCTGTTCGCTGAGGCTGTCGCCATCATGGCGCGCCTCCGCGCACCCGGCGGCTGTCCCTGGGACCGCGAGCAGACCTTCGCCTCGATCCGCAAATACACCCTCGAAGAAACCTGGGAAGTACTCGACGCGATCGAGCGAGAGCACTGGCCCGATCTGGCCGACGAGCTCGGCGATCTGCTGCTGCAGGTCCTGTTCTATGCGGAGATGGCCGAAGAGGCCGGCCACTTCGGCATCGCCGACGTCATCGCAAATCTGAATCGCAAGCTCGTGCGCCGTCATCCACATGTCTTTGGAGAAGAAGCGTCGGCGGCGGCAGGAAATCGCGCCGAGGGCCTGGAGACAAACGGCATCAGCGCGGGAGAAGTGTTGCGCAACTGGGAAGAGATCAAGAAGCTCGAGAAAAAGTCCCGCTCTGAAGCCATGGGTCGCCTCGACTCTGTCTCACGCGCCATGCCCGCGCTCAGCGAGGCGGGCAAGATCGGCGCAAAGGCGGCAAAGGCCGGCTTTGACTGGCCCGACGTCCGCGGTGTGGTGGAAAAGCTGCGCGAGGAGAGCGCGGAACTCGATACCGAAATTGATGCAGGGAACGAAAGGGCCGCCGGCGAAGAGCTGGGTGATCTGCTGTTCACCGCGGCAAACCTCGCGCGACACCTGAAGGTCGATCCCGAACTTGCGCTGCGCGATGCCAACGCCAAATTCCGCAGACGCTTCGCAGCCATGGAGGCCGCCGCCGATCGGCCGCTCGAAGAGCTCCCGGCGCCGGACCTCGAGAAGCTGTGGGAACACAGCAAGGAGTCGGAGCGGCGCGTGTGAGTGCCACAACCATTCGGACTCCCGCCGGTACCGAGCTGGTCCTGCGGATGTGCCAGGGCCTCGACGAACTCGATGCCTGCGTCGAACTCCAGGTCAAAACCTGGGGTTACAACGATGGCGACGTGATCCCCCGCCGCATGTTCATCGTGGCCCAACGTATCGGTGGCCAGGTGGTGGGCGCGTTCGAGCGCGCTCCCGCGACAGCAGCAAGCGAAGGCAGCGAAACTCTCGTCGGTTTCGCCATGTCTTTGCCCGGAATCAAGCCTGGAAAGGCGCCTGGTTACGCGCCGGTTCCTTATCTGCACTCGCACATGCTCGCCGTTACCCCGGAACATCGCAACGCCGGAATCGGCAGAAAACTAAAGCTGTTTCAGCGTGATGAAGCACTTGATCGAAGAATCGCTTTAATGGAGTGGACCTTCGATCCCCTCGAAATCAAAAACGCTTTCCTCAATATCCACAGACTCGGCGTCGTCGTTCGATCCTATACACCAAATTTTTATGGTGTATCCTCATCTCGACTGCAGGGTGGGCTTCCCACGGACCGTCTCCACGCGGAATGGTGGATGGATTCGGAACGTGTGAAGGCGATCCTCAAAGGGTCCTCCTACGCACGGCCTGAAATCCAGGAGACAATCGTGGTCCCGAAGGAAGTGTACGAGTGGAAAACTTCCGCTACGGGTGTCTCCAGGGCGATGGCAGTGCAGGCAGAGAATCGCCAGCGTTTCATCGACGCTTTTGCTCGCGGACTGGCGGTGGTGGGATATCAGGTCGACCAACACGGTAACGGCGCTTTCGAACTCGCGAGACTGGAAACAATCGGAGCTTTATGAGAATCGATGCCATCTTCCTGCGCGAACTACGCCTTCCCCTCGTTAAACCATTTCAAACCAGTTTTGGAACCACAACCGAACGGCGCATTCTGCTTGTTGAGTTGCGCG
>Ga0335073_10004011_pt1 | contig 20533 bp, 19 predicted proteins | sample Lox_Sample_22_FD_207093 | JGI IMG/M metagenome (GOLD analysis project Ga0335073, IMG submission 207093) | Soil microbial communities from Loxahatchee National Wildlife Refuge, Florida, United States - Lox_Sample_2.2 | ecosystem: Environmental > Terrestrial > Soil > Wetlands | place: USA...
GGACCGGGATGCGTCGCTGCTCGCCGATGGCGGCGATGAGCCGGCCATCCCGGGTGTAGACGCGGAGGGGCACCTGGAGCTGCACCTCGCGCAGGCTGTCGACGTCGGGCAGCGACGGCTTCAAGTAGACATAGGCGCAGACGTTGGCGAACGCCCCTAGCACGGCCAGACCCGTGAGGGCGATGCAAATTCGGGATATGAGAACCAGGTAACGTTTAGCCACAGAAAACCGTTCTAACTTATTGCGCCGGCAACCACAGGGCTGGCATATTACCAACGCTTACATGGGCATACTCATCGAAAGATGAGGACGCAAAGCCACCGGTCTACGGGCTCCAGGCCTAGGACAGCGGGGTTGCCAGACCAAGCTTAACCAATTCGCCAGCGAGGGAGCACGGGCGGATAGAGGTCTGAATGAAAGTCTCGAGGCCTGTCATATTTCGCTGCGAAGCGAGCGCAGTTCGCAGTTTTGCGACGCCCTGCCACCTTAGGCCGCGTAACGTGAGTGGCTTCACGTTCCATTTAACACTTTCTTGCTAAGTTTGCCGGTCATGGCTAATCTCGTCCACAGACTTCGCTGCCAACATATTGAGCGAAAAGGAAAAATCTAGTGTGGTCGCTCGGTAAAAGATATCGCCCGCTGCTGGGATTGGACATTACGACCTCCTCCGTGAAGCTGATCGAGCTCACCATGTCCGGTGGGCAGTACCGGGTCGAGTCCTACGCCGCGGAGCCCACGCCCCATAACGCCATCAACGAGAAGGCCATCGTCGACGCCGAGGCGGTGGGCGAGGCCATCCGCCGCGCGGTGAAGCGCTCCGGCGCCAAGAGCCGCCTCGCCGCCATCGCCATCTCGGGCGACGCCGCCATCACCAAGATCATTCAGATGCCCAAGAGCCTCGGCGAGAGCGAGCTCGAGGGCCAGGTCGAGATGCAGGCCGATCAATATATCCCCTTCCCCATGGAGGAGGTGAGCTACGACTATCAGGTCGTCGGACCCTCCGACAAGGATCCGGACATGCTGGACGTCCTCCTGGTCGCCACACGCACGGAGAACGTCGAGCAGCGCCAGGCGGCGGTGCAGGCCTCGGGGCTGACGGCGCAGATCGTCGACGTGGAGGCGTTCGCGCTCGAGAACGCCTGCGCGCTGATGCGCCATCAGATGCCGGACGGCGGCACCGATCGCACCGTGGCCGTGGTCGACTTCGGAGCCTCGAGCACCACCTTCAGCGTGCTCAGGGACCTGAAGGTCGTTTATACCCGCGATTTCGCCTTCGGCGGTCAGCAGCTCACCGAGGAGATCATGCGCACCTACGGGCTGTCCATGGAAGAGGCCGGACGCGCCAAGAAGGAAGGCGGTCTGCCGAGCAACTATCAGCCCGAGGTGCTCGATCCGTTCATCGACGACATGACCCAGCAGGTCAGCCGCTCGCTCCAGTTCTACCTCGCCTCCGGCAGCGGTCGCTCGCAGCCCGATCAGATTCTGATCTGCGGCGGGTGCGCCAACATACCCGGCGTGGCCGAGGTGATTTCGAGCCGCGTGGGCGTCCCCGCCGAGAAGGGCGACCCTCTCGGCAACATGAAAGTGTCCTCCAAGGCAAAGGCCCAGGCCGTCGGTCGGGACGCCACCGCCTTGCTAACCGCTTGCGGCCTCGCGCTGCGCAGTTTCGATTGAGATAAGCCATGCCGCGTATCAACCTATTACCCTGGCGCGAACAAGAACGTAAGGTCCGGCGGCGCGAGTTCGGCATAGCGGCCGGTGCCGCGGTCGTCGCCGCGCTGGTGTTCGCAGGCGCCGGCAAGCTCGTCTACCAAGGCTGGATAGACGCGCAGAATCAGAAGAATCAGCTGCTGCGCAAGGAGATCGTGAAGCTCGACGCCGAGATTGCCGACATCCAGGATCTCGAGGACCGGCGCCAGCGGCTCGAGGCGCGCATGGACATCATCGAGAAGCTGCAGCGCAAGCGCCCGGAGATCGTGCATCAGTTCGATGAGCTGGTGCGTACCGTGCCCGACGGGGTGTATCTCACCTCCCTCAAGCAGAGCGGCAACAAGCTCGAGATCAAGGGCGTTGCACAATCGAGCACGCGGGTCTCGACTTTCATGCGCAACATCGATTCCTCCACCTGGATGGATAATCCGGAGCTGCAGGTCGTCGAGACCACCAAGGATTCCAGCGGGGGCTCGAGCTTCACGTTGTTCGCCAACACCGTGGGCGTGAATCTCGAGGAGGGCGGTCAGAACACCGTGAAGAAGGCAGCCGGCAAATGAATCTCATAGAAGAATTGCGAACACTCGATCCGCGCGACCCGGGGCGCTGGCCTCTGCCGGTGCGCGGCTTCTTCGTGGTCTTGATCTTCGTGGTATGCGCCGCCTTTGCCTGGTATCTCTTGGTGTGGAACGACGATCGGCCGGTTCTGCAGAAGGCCGAGTCGGATGAGCAGGACCTGCGCAGCCAGTTCGAGACCAAGCAGCAGCGCGCCGCCAACCTCGACGCTTACAAGGCGCAGCTCGCCGAGATGGAGCGCAGCTTCGGCGCGATGTTGCGGCAATTGCCGGGCAAGACCGAGGTGCCGAGCCTGTTGGTCGACATCTCGCAGACCGGGCTCGCCGCGGGACTCTCCGAGAAGCTGTTTCAGCCGGGCGCCGAGAAGAGCAACGGCTTCTACGCGGAGCTCCCCATCAAGATCAAGCTGGTGGGCTCTTACCATCAATTCGGCGCGTTCGTCAGCGGCATTGCCGCACTGCCACGCATCGTCACCCTGCACGACATCCAGATCACGCCGGTCGACGCCAAGGGCGGCGGCTACGACAACTTGACCATGGACGTGACCGCCAAGACTTACCGCTACATCGAGGATGAGGGCGCCGGCCCCAAGGCTCCGGCCAAGAAGAAGACCACGACAACAGGAGGCAAGACGTGAAAAGCCTTTTGGGAGCTCGCCTGCTCTGCGCGGTCGTGCTCGCGGGCTGCGTGACGGCCGCGTGCTCGGGCGGTCAGTCCGATCTGCAGAAGTGGATCGCGGAGACCAAGAAGAAGCCGGGTGGCCGGATCAAGCCGATGCGCGAGGTGAAGCCCTACGAAACCTTCGTCTACAGCGCGAGCAACATCCGCTCGCCGTTCCAACCGGCGAGCCCGAACCTGGCGAACGGTGCGGGCGTACGCCCGAGCTCGCGGCGCAACCGCGAGTTCCTCGAAGGGTTCTCGCTCGACACCTTGAAGATGGTGGGGACGTTCAAGGTCGGCAGCAGCTTCTACGGGCTCGTTCAATCGAAGGACGGCCTGGTGCACAAGGTTCAGCCCGGCAACTACATGGGGCAGAACGACGGCAAGGTGACCGAGATTACGAGCAGCAAAATAAGCCTCGTCGAGATCATACCGGACGGTCTCGGCGGCTACATCGAGCGGCCGGCCTCGTTGGCACTCAATTGAGGCCCAGAAGAGGTCCAGGGAGAAAGTGAGCATGATCAGTTCCAAGATACGCACGTCGATGATCGGAGCCGTCGCGCTCCTGGTTCTATCGGCGATTTCCTTCAGGGCAGGAGCGCAGGGCACGGAGCCCTTGAAGCTCGAATCCATCGACGTGCAGACGTCCGGCCAGGTGGTGCAGCTCAAGCTCCACATGAGCGGTCCGGCGCCCGAGCCGCTGCCCTTTACCATCGACAGGCCGGCGCGCATCGCGTTCGACCTGCCGAACACCAGCCTGGCGCTGCAGTCGCGCCGTATCGACGTGCGCTCCGGCGGTGTCGACACCGTGCTCGCTGCCGAGGCCAACGGCCGATCGCGCCTCGTCGTCAACGTCGACCAGCTCATGCCCTACACGACCAAGGTCGATGGCAACACGATCACCGTGGTGCTGGGTCGTCAGGTGGGCGGGGGCGCGCAGGCGACGGCCGCGGCGCGCCCGAGCGGCGCTCAAAGCCCGACTGCGGTCGAGCGCGCCATCAGCACCATCGACTTTCGGCGCGGCGCCGACGGTACCGGCCGCGTCATCGTGCAGTTGACCGACCCGCGCACCCCGGTGAATGTCCGCCAGGAAGGCAATCAGGTCGTGGTCGACTTCGCCGGCACGCTCATGCCGAAGAACCTGATGCGCCGCTACGACGTCATGGACTTCGCGACGCCGGTCCAGTCGGTCGATGCCATCCGCGTCGAAGGCAGCTCGCGCCTGGTGATCACCGCGCAAGGCGATTTCGAGCAGCTCGCCTATCAATCCGACAATCAATACACGGTCGAGATCAAGCCTTCGCTGAAGCGCGCCGCGGCCGAGGACAAGAAGGAATACACCGGCGAGCGCCTGACCCTCAACTTCCAGGACATCGACGTGCGCTCGGTTCTGCAGCTCCTGGCCGACACCAGCGGACAGAACATCGTGGTGAGCGACTCGGTCACCGGCAACCTGACGTTGCGCCTGCAGAACGTGCCCTGGGATCAGGCGCTCGACATCGTGCTGCGCACCAAGGGCCTCGACAAGCGTCGTCAGGACAACGTGATCATCATCGGGCCGACGGAGGAGCTCGCGACGCGTGAGAAGGCCGAGCTCGCCGCTCACAAGGAAGTGCAGGAGCTGGCGCCGCTGCGCTCCGAGTTCCTGCAGGCGAACTATGCCAAGGTGTCCGACCTTGCCAAGATGATCCGCCCGACCGGCGCGCAGGCCGGCGGCGGCGGCGCACAGCGCAACTCCTTGCTGTCCCCGCGCGGCAGCATGTCGATCGATGAGCGCACCAACACCTTGATGGTGCAAGACACGGCCGAGAATCTGGCCGAGATCCGGCGCCTGGTGCAGACGCTGGATGTGCCGGTCCGCCAGGTGCTGATCGAGGCCCGCATCGTGGTGGTGAGCGACACCTTCGAGCGCGACCTGGGCGCACAGTTCGGCATCACCACCGCCCAGAAGAACGGCAACAACGGCCTGCTGGCGATCACCGGGTCCGGGACGGGTGCCGATACCATGGTGCAGTCCGCGCTCAGCAATATCGCCGGGGGACTGCCGGTCACCCCGGTCACGACGCCGGCGCTCGCGAATCGCTACATGGTGAATACGCCCGCCGCCAACACCAACGGCAGCATCGGCATCTCGATTCTCTCCGGCAGCTATCTGGTCGATCTGGCCCTGTCGGCCGCGGAGAACGAGGGCAAGAGCGAGACGATCTCCTCGCCGCGCGTGATCACCGCCAACCAGAAGCAAGCCACCATCATGCAAGGTGTCGAGATTCCCTACCAGGAGTCGGCATCGAGCGGTGCCACGACCACGCAGTTCAAGAATGCCGTGCTCTCGCTCAAGGTCACGCCGCTGATCACCCCGGACAACCGGGTCATCATGGACATCGACGTGAGCGACGACACGGTCGGTCAGCAGGTCACGAGCGCCACCGGCGGCAGCGTGCCGTCCATCGACACCCGCCAGATCCAGACCCAGGTGCTGGTGGGCGATGGCCAGACGGTCGTGCTCGGCGGCATCCTCGAGACCACCAAATCCTATGCGGCGAACAAGGTGCCCTGGCTCGGCGACATCCCGATCCTCGGCAACTTCTTCAAGAGCACCACCAACATCAACAACAAGACCGAGCTCTTGATCTTCATCACGCCGAAGGTGCTGCGAGAGGGATCGAACCTCTACTGACGCGAACCCGGGGTCCCACGACGCGACCACCCGCCGCCTGAGGCGGCGGCGGGTGGTTCACGCCTGATCCCCGAACCCGATCGCTCCCGGCCCGGCGCTCGCTTATGATCGGCGCCGGATGCTATCCAAGCGCAACATCTTTCTCATCGGCCCGATGGGCTCCGGCAAGTCCGCCGTCGGGCGCCATCTTGCGCGCCTGTTCCACTTGAGCTTTCACGACAGCGATGCCGATATCGAGGCCAAGACCGGCGTCGACATCGCCTTCATCTTCGAGAAGGAAGGCGAAGCGGGGTTTCGCGTGCGCGAGCGCGAATCGATCGACCGCCTGACGCGGCTCGACGGGGTGGTGATCGCGACCGGCGGCGGCGCCGTGATCCACCCGGACAACCGCCGAGCGCTCGCCGAGCGCGGCGTGGTCGTCTACCTGGAGACCTCGGTCGATCAGCAGCTCGAGCGCACGCGTCACGGGCGCCACCGTCCGTTGCTCAACGACACGGATCCCAAGGTCAAGCTCGATGAGCTGATGCGGCAGCGAGCGGAGCTTTACCGCGAAATCGCCGACCTGACCGTTGCGACCGACGGGCGCCGCGTCCAGGTGGTCGCCGAGGAGATCCATCGCGAGATCAACCGCGCGCGCGGGTGAGCGGGTCGGTGGTAAGGTCGTATAATCGTGCCGTGCAAACTCTCAAGGTCGACCTCGGTCATGCGCGCTACACCATCACGATCGGCGGCGGCCTGCTCGAGAACCGTGAGCTGGTCGAATCGCAGCTTCCCTGCAAGGATTGCCTGATCGTCACCGACACGACGGTCGCGCGGCTCTATCTCGGCACGCTCAGGACGGCGCTCGCCGATCGCAACGTGGCGGAGTGCATCCTGCCGGCCGGCGAGCAGCACAAGACCCTGCAGACCGCCGGATGGGTGTTCGACGCCCTGGTCGGCAACCGGCTGAACCGGGATGCGCTGGTGCTCGCGCTCGGCGGTGGAGTGGTGGGCGACATCGCGGGCTTCGCCGCCGCCTGCTATCAGCGCGGCGTGGCCTATGCGCAGCTGCCGACCACGCTGCTCGCACAGGTGGACTCCTCGGTCGGCGGCAAGACCGGGGTGAACCACAGCGGCGGCAAGAATCTCATCGGGGCTTTCCACCAGCCCTGTGCGGTGCTGAGCGACACCGCGACCCTCGCCAGCTTGCCGGACCGCGAGCTTTCCGCCGGCCTCGCCGAGGTCATCAAGTACGGCTGCATCTGGGATCCGCTGCTCATCGACTGGCTGGATGCGAATCTCGAGAAGCTGCTCGCGCGGGATGAGGAGTCGTTGACCTACGCCATCCTGCGATCGTGCGAGATCAAGGCCACCGTGGTCGCGCATGATGAGCGCGAGCATGGGTTGCGTGCCATCCTCAACTTCGGGCACACCTTCGGTCACGCGATCGAGGCGGCCACCGCATACGAGACCTACTTGCACGGCGAGGCGGTCGGCCTCGGCATGCTGATGGCCTCGGACCTGTCCACGCGTCTCGGCCTCATCGACGCCGCGACCCGCGAGCGCGTGCGCGAGCTGGTGCGGCGCGCGCGCCTGCCGACGGAGCCGCCGCACATCGGCGCCGAGCGCGCGCTCGAGCTCATGCGGATGGACAAGAAAGTCCAGGCGGGCACGATCCGCCTGGTGTTGCTCGAGAAGCTGGGCCGCGGCGTCGTGATGTCGAAGTACCCCGCGGATGCGCTCGAGGCGACGCTGCGCGAGCACCTTGCATGAGCGATCTGGCGCGGTACGCAGCGCTCGAGAATGAGTCGCGCGGCCGGCGCCATGCGGAGCCCCCCACCGCCTACCGCTCCGAGTATCAGCGCGACCGGGACCGGATCGTGCACTCGACCGCGTTCCGCCGCCTGGTGTACAAGACGCAGGTCTTCGTCAATCACGAGGGCGACCTGTACCGCACCCGCCTCACCCATTCGCTCGAGGTTGCGCAGATCGCGCGTACCATCGCGCGCGCGCTCGAGCTCAACGAGGTGCTGTCGGAGGCCATCTGCCTTGCGCACGATCTCGGCCACACGCCGTTCGGCCACGCCGGGCAGGACGCGCTCAACCAGTGCATGCGCGATTTCGGCGGATTCGAGCACAACCTGCAGTCCCTGCGCGTGGTCGACGAGCTCGAGGAGCACTACGCCGATTTCAACGGGCTCAACCTGACGTTCGAGTGCCGCGAAGGAATCCTCAAGCATTGCTCGCACAGCAATGCGGCCAAGCTCGGCGAGCTCGGCGAGCGCTTCCTCAAGCGACAGCAGCCCGGGCTCGAGGCGCAGCTGGCGAACTTCGCCGATGAGATCGCCTACAACAATCACGACGTCGATGACGGAATCCGCGCGGGTCTCATCAGCGTCGAGGAGCTCGATCAGGTCGCGCTGTTCGCGGAGCATCATGCGGAGGTTCGCCGCCGCTACCCGCAGCTCGCGGGCCGGCGCATGGTCTACGAGATCCTGCGGCGCATGATCAACCGCCTGGTGACCGATCTCATCGACACCTCGGCGCACAGGCTGCGCTCGGCCGGGATCGAGGACGCGGCCGAGGTGCGCGCGCGGCCGGCGCCGCTCATCGGGTTCAGCGATGCGATGCGGGCCGCGAATCACGCGCTCAAGAGCTTCTTGCGCGAGCGCCTCTACAAGCATTACAAGGTGCAACGCATGACTTCGAAAGCGAGGCGCGTGATGACGGAGATGTTCGATGCCTTCATGGCCGACCCGCGGCTCATGCCCGAGGAACACCACGCGACCGCCGCGCGGCTGGAGAAGGACCAATCCGCCGCGGGGCGCGCTCGCGCCGTGGCCGACTACATCGCGGGAATGACCGACCGCTATGCCATCCTCGAGCACCGGCGTCTGTTCGACCCGAGCGAGCGCACATGAGCGCTCCGCTCGCGAACGACCTCTTGCTGCGTGCGCTGCTGCGCCAGCCGACGGCGCGGCGTCCCGTGTGGCTCATGCGTCAGGCGGGCCGCTACCTGCCCGAGTACCGCAGGACCCGGGCGCGCGCCGGCAATTTCCTCGCCATGTGCACCAATCCCGAGATCGCCTGCGAGATCACGCTGCAGCCGGTCGATCGCTTCCCGCTCGATGCCGCGATCCTGTTCTCGGACATCCTCACCATTCCGCACGCCATGAATCTCGGGCTCAACTTCGAGACCGGCGAGGGCCCCAAGTTCGCTCATCCGGTGCGCTCCGCCTCCGACATCGCCAAGCTCGGCATCCCCGACCCCGGCACCGAGCTCAGGTACGTGGTCGACGCGGTTCGTCTGATTCGCCGCGAGCTCAACGGACGCATTCCGCTCATCGGCTTCGCCGGCAGCCCGTGGACCGTCGCGACCTACATGGTCGAGGGGGGCGGCAGCAAGGGTTTCGGCGTGATCAAGCGCATGCTCTACGAATCCCCGCGCGACCTTCACCGGCTGCTCGATCTTCTGGCGGGCGCCACCGCCTCGTACCTGAATGCCCAGATCGCGGCGGGAGCGCAGGCGGTCATGCTGTTCGACACCTGGGGCGGGGTGCTGACTCCCGCGCGGTACGCGGAATTCTCCCTGCAGTACATGGCCAGGATCGTGGCGGCGCTCACGCGCGAGGCGGATGGCCGGCGAGTGCCCAGCATCGTCTTCACCAAGGGCGGCGGCGCCTGGCTGGCGGCCATCGCGGCGATCGGCTGCGATGCCGTGGGGATCGACTGGACCACGGATCTCGGCGAAGCGCGCCGCGCCGTGGGCGATCGGGTGGCGCTGCAGGGCAATCTCGATCCCGCGGCGTTGCTCGCACCGCCGGAGGTGGTGCGGGCCGAGACCCGCCGCGTGCTCGAGAGTTTCGGGCGCGGGCCCGGCCATGTGTTCAACCTCGGTCACGGCATCACCCCGGAGGTCGATCCGGAGCGGGTCGCGGTGCTGGTGGAGACGGTGCACGCCTACTCCGCCGTTTGAGCGGGAACGCGTTGCGAGTCCCGCCGATCGCCGCAGCCTTCAGCGATCGGCCGCCGCGGGCGCCGGAGCGGGCGCCGGGTGCGGGGCGCGCAGCTCATTGCGCAGCGTGCGGCGCATGATCTTGCCGACGTTGGTCTTCGGCAGCTCGTCGCGGAAGTAGACGTGCTTCGGCAGCTTGTAGCCGGTGAGATTCGCGCGGCAGTACTCGATCAGCGCCTGCGCCGTGAGCTTCGGATCCTTCCTCACCACGAACAGCGCCACGCTCTCGCCCGAGTTCTCATCGGGCTGCGCGACTGCCGCGACCTCGAGCACCCCCGGATGGCTCGACACCACCTCCTCGACCTCGTTCGGATAGACGTTGAAGCCCGATACCAGGATCATGTCTTTCTTGCGGTCCTCGATGAACACGAAGCCCTTGGCATCCATGCGCCCGATGTCGCCGGTTCGCAGCCAGTCGCCGAACATCACCTTCTCGGTCTCATCGGGCCGGTTCCAGTAGCCGCGCATCAGCTGCGGTCCGAACACACAGATCTCGCCCACCCCGTTGGGCGGCAGTTCCTGGCCCGCATCGTCGCGGATCGAGATGTCGGTCGAGGGGATGGGCAGGCCGATCGAGCCGTTGAAGTCGACGCCCATGGGGTTGATGCAGGCGGCGGGCGAGGTTTCCGTGAGGCCCCAAGCCTGGGTGAGCACGTTGCCGGTCACCTGCTTCCAGCGGGTCGCGACCACTTCCTGTACCGCCATGCCGCCGCCGAGCGAGATGCGCAGCGCGGAGAAGTCGAGCGCATCGAAACCCGGCGTGTGCAGCAGCGCATTGAACAGGGTATTCACGCCGCTGATGAAGAAGAACTTGTGCTTGCGCAGCTCGCGCACGAACGCCGGGAAGTCACGCGGGTTGGTGATCAGCACGTTCTTCGCGCCGAGGCGCACGAACAAGAGGCAGTTCGCGGTCAACGAAAAGATGTGGTAGAGCGGCAATGCCGTGATGATGGTTCGTTGCGGCCCGGGTGCGAGTGCCGGCTTGATCCAGGCGGTGGCCTGCAAGACGTTGGCCACCATGTTTCGATGGGTGAGCATGGCAGCCTTGGCGATGCCGGTGGTCCCGCCGGTGTACTGCAGGAACGCGATGCTGTCGGGACCGAGCGCCACCGGGTCGAGCTTGAGTCCCAGACCGGAGCCGAGCGCGCTCTTCAAGGTGATGGCGCCGGGCATGCTCCAGGCGGGAATCTGCTTCTTCACGTGCCGTACCACGAAATTCACCGCCATGCCGCGCGGCCAGCCCAGCAGGTCGCCCACTCGAGTGACCAGCACGTTCTTGAGCGCCGTCCTCGGCAGCACCTGCTGCAATACGTGGCAGAAATTCTCGAGGATGACGATCGCCTTGGCCCCGGCATCCTGCAGCTGGTGCTCGAGCTCGCGCGCCGTGTACAAGGGATTGACGTTCACCACGACCATGCCGGCGCGCAGCGTCCCGACCAGCGCGATGGGATACTGAAGCAGGTTCGGCATCATCAAGGCCACGCGGTCGCCGGCGACGAGCCCGGACCTGCGCTGCAGCCAGGCCGCGAATGCGCGGCTCAGCTCATCGAGCTGCGCATAGGTCAGGATGGCGCCGAAGTTCGAGAAGGCCGGCAGGTTGCCGTAGGAGGCGCAGGCCTCTGCGAATATCTCCCGGAGCGAGGGATATTCGTCCGGGTCGATGTCGGTGGGCACGCCCGGCGGGTACTGCTTGAGCCAAATTCGATCCACTGCTGGCCTCGTTTTTTTGGTCCCGCGTGTATAGCACCGGTTCAAGACGTCAGCAACGTGGGGCGTGGCAGGTTATGCTTGTCACATGAATCCAGCAAAGGCCTGGCGCGCCGTCCTCATCGCGGCCTGCCTCGGGGCGACCGGTTGTGTGCACGGCTACGGCGCCTGTCTATGGACGCAGCCGGTGCGCCACACCTTGAGCGGCCGGGTGGACTTCCGCTCCTATCCCGGTGCGGATGGCATCGACAACGTGCCGGTGCTGGTGCTCGATCGGACCGCGTACTTGTACTCGCCGGCCCAGAGCTTCCAGTGTCAGCCGGCCAACGAGCTGCAGCTCGTCGGCATCTCGGAATTCCCGCAGAACGTCGTCGAGAACTCCCATGTGAGCGTCGAGGGAAAACTCTTCGCCGCCGTCTCGGCGCGCGATCACACGCGCTTTCTCATGGATGTCATCACCCTGTTGCCCGACAATACCAGCCATCGACCCGCCCAGGAGTAGCGCGAATGAAGAACCTTTTGAGCCTTGCCGCCATCACGCTGATGTTTGTCTCGAGCGCGCCGCGGGTTCTGGCCGCCGACACTTCGGCACCGACCACCTGCAAGGACGGCACCACGTCCACCGCTACCGGTCGGGGCGCTTGCAGCGGTCACGGCGGAGTGCAGAAGTCGGCGTCGAGCGCCGCCACGGGCAGCGCCGGCGCCCCGCCGGCCGGCTCGAGCGCGGCCACCCCATCCGCCAAGCCCGCCGCCGCCGCGCCCGCGGCCGCGGCGAAGCCGGCCGCGACCACGTCCTCGACGGGCAATACGGATCCCAGCGGCGCGACCGCGAAGTGCAAGGACGGCACTTACTCGAAGTCCAAGTCCCACAGCGGCGCCTGCTCGCACCACGGCGGCGTCGCCGAATGGATGGGCTCCGCGAAGTGAGCCGAGCGCGCGCCGGGGTCGAGGCTCGCGGCGCTCAGCGCGCCGCGCGCGCCTCGAGCAGCGGCGCGAGCGCCGGCCAGACATTGTCGAGCAGCCGCGGCTGTCCCGCCTGGTTCGGGTGCACGCCGTCTTCCTGCATGAGGCCGGGCGCCAACGCCACGCCCTCGAGCAGGAAGGGCACCAGCGCCGCGTGCTGATCGCGCGCGACCTCGGTGTAAACCTCGCTGAAGCGCTCGCTGTATTCGGGCCCGTAATTGGGCGGGATGCGCATGCCGAGCAACAGCAGCTTGGCGTGCGCCGCGCGCGCAAGCTCGATCATGTGTGCAAGATTGGCGCGCATCGCCTCGAGCGGCAGCGCGCGCAGCCCGTCGTTGCCGCCGAGCTCGAGGATCACGATCTGCGGGTGGTGCAGCGACAGCGCGCGCGGCAAGCGCGCGAGCCCGCCCTCGGTGGTCTCGCCGCTGACGCTGGCGTTGACGACCTGATAACCGTACCCTTCCTTCTCGAGCTTCGCCTGTAGGAGGGCCACCCAGCCCTGCTGCACGCGCGGCAATCCGTACCCGGCACTGATGCTGTCGCCGAACACCAGGATCGTCGGCGACGCGGCGCGCGCCGGAGCTGCCGCAAAGCATATCGCCAGGATCAACAGCCCGTTCAGCGTCCGCATGCAAGATCGAATCGTTCTCGAAGCCACGAATCTCTCCAAGACGGTGATGAGCCCCGAGGGTCCGCTGACCATTCTCGCCGATGTGAGCCTGCGTGTGCGAACCGGAGAGACGCTCGCGGTGGTCGGTGCTTCGGGCGCCGGCAAATCGACATTGCTCGCGCTGCTCGCGGGACTGGACGCGCCGACCACGGGCAGCGTCGCCATCGCCGGTGTCGACATGACGCGGCTCGACGAGGACGGGCGCGCTGCGCTGCGCGGCCAGCATGTCGGCTTCGTGTTCCAGTCGTTCCATCTGGTGCCCTCGCTCACGGCGCTCGAGAACGTCATGTTGCCGCTCGAGCTGCGGGCGCGGCGCGACGCACGCGAGGCGGCGGCGCGCGCGCTCGGCCAGGTGGGACTGGCCGCGCGTGCCTCGCACTACCCGAAGCAGCTCTCCGGCGGGGAGCAGCAGCGGGTGGCGATTGCGCGCGCCTTCGTCGCGCAGCCCGACGTCCTGTTCGCCGACGAGCCCACCGGCAATCTCGACACGCACACGGGGCAGCGCATCACCGAGCTCCTGTTCGAGCTCAACCGCAACGTCGGCTCGACCCTCGTGCTGGTGACGCACGACCGGGCGCTCGCGAGCCGTTGCGACCGGATTCTCGAGCTCGACGCCGGGCGCGCCGTGAGCGCAGGCTCGAGCTGATGCAGGCGTTGCGCTTCGCGCTGCGCAACCTCTGGCGCGACCTGCGCTCGGGCGAGCTGGCGGTGCTGCTGCTCGCGCTCTGCATTGCGGTGCTGTCGCTCACGGCGGTGGGGTTCTTCACCAGCCGGATCGCGCTCGGCGTGCGCGCTCAGGCCGCGGAGGTGCTCGCCGCGGACTTGCGGCTCGAGTCCTCCCATCCCCTGCCGGAAAGCTATTTCGAGAAGGCACGCTCCGCCGGCCTCGCGAGCGCGCGCGTGCTGAGCTTTCCCACCGCCATCTTCAACGGCGAGGTGAGTCAGCTGGCCGCGCTGATTGCGGTGACCCCGCAATATCCGCTGCGCGGCCACTTGAAGATCGCGGACCGGCCGTTCGGCCCGGCGCACGCCACCCGCCGCACGCCGGGCCCGGGCGAGGTCTGGCTGGATGCGCGCATCATGGCGCGACTGGATGTCATGCCGGGTGCGACGCTGCGCATCGGCGCCGCCTCCTTCCGGGTCACCCAGGTACTCGACTATCGCCCGGATCAGGGCACCGGTTTCGTCAACCTGGCGCCGAGTGCGCTCATCGATTACGCCGACGTAGCCGCAACGCAGCTCATTCAGCCCGGCAGCCGCGCGACCTACGCCGCGCTGTTCGCGGGCCCTGCCGCCGCGGTCGCCGAGTTTCGCGAGTATCTGCTGGCGCACAAGGGCGCCGGGGAGCGCTTGCGCGAGGTCGATGAGTCCAGCCGGCAGCTCAATTCCGCGATCGACCGCGCCAGCCGCTTCCTCAATCTGGCGAGCCTCGCTTCGGTACTGCTGGCGGCGGTCGCGGTCGCGATGGGCGCGCGCCGCTACGCGGCGCGGCATCTCGATGCGGTGGCGCTGATGAAGTGCATGGGGGCCTCGCAGCGCTTCGTGCTCGGGATCTCGATCGTCGAGCTCACGCTGCTCGCGCTCGCCGCGGCGGCCGCCGGCACCTTGCTCGGTTACTGGGCGCAGATGGGCATCGCCTGGCTGCTCAAGGACCTGATCCGCACCGAGCTGCCGCCGGCCTCGCTCGCGCCGCTCGCCGTGGCGCTGGTGACGGTGACGGCCATGCTGGTCGGCTTTGCCTTGCCGTCGCTGCTGACGCTCAAGAACACGCCGCCCGCGCGAGTGCTGCGCCGGACCATGACCGCCGCGCCGCTGCGCTACGGGCTTGCCTATGTCCTGGCCGTGGCGGCGCTGGTTGCGATTCTGTGGAGCCTGGTGCGCGACACCGAGCTCGTCATGGGCGTGCTGCTCGGGGCTTTCGGCGTCGGCGTTGCGCTCACGCTCGCCGGTTTCGGTCTGGTGCGCATCACCGGCCGCTTGCGCGGGGGGGTCGGGGTCGCGTGGCGCTATGGCCTGGCGAACGTCTCGCGCCGCGGCTCGGGCAGCGTCGTGCAGATCGTCGCATTCGGCCTGGGGATCATGATGCTGCTGCTGCTCGCGGTGGTGCGCGGCGACCTCTTGGCGGACTGGCGCCGCAGCCTCCCCAACGACGTACCGAACAACTTCCTGGTCAACATATCGCCCGAGCAGCGCCAGCCGCTCGCGGATTTCCTGCGTGCGCACGGGTTTGGAACTCCGCCCATGTATCCCATGGTGCGGGCGCGCATGACGGCCGTGAACGGCGTGCCGAGCGCGTCGCTCGAGCTGAAGAGCGACCGAGCGCGCGGATTCGCCGAGCGTGAGCAGAACCTCACCTGGGCGGAGCGGCTGTTGAGCGACAACCAGCTGGTCGCCGGACATTGGTGGACCGCGCAGGATTTCGGCAAGCCGCTGGTCTCGATCTCGTCGGAATATCAAGAAGCCTTCGGCCTCAAGCTCGGCGACTCCTTGAGCTTCGATGTCGCGGGAGAGCCGCTCACCGTGCGGGTCGCGAGTATCCGCAAGGTGCGCTGGGACAGCTTTCGCCCGAATTTCTTCCTGGTGTTTCCACCCGGGCTCCTGGACGGGGCCGCGGGTACCTACATGACGAGCGTGTATCTCACACCGTCCGAGCGGCCCGCCCTCGTCGATCTGGTGCGCCGCTTTCCGACGGTGTCGGTGTTCGACGTCGATGCCATCCTCACGCAGATCCGCGAGATCATGGATCGGGCCTCGCTCGCCGTGCAGTACGTGTTCCTGTTCACCCTGGCGGCCGGGGTCGTGGTGCTGCTGGCCGCGGTTCAGGCGACCCGCGATGAGCGCCGCTATGAAAGCGCCATGCTGCGCACCCTGGGCGCGAGCCGCAGCACGGTCCTGCAAGGCGTAGCCGCCGAGTTCTCGGCGCTGGGATTTCTGTCCGGGACGCTGGCGGCGCTCGGCGCGAGCGCCGTCGGCTGGGTGCTGGCACACCGGCTGTTCGCCCTCGAATTCAGCTTCGATCCGTGGATCTGGGTGCTCGGTCTCGTGTGCGGCACGTTGCTCGTGGGCGCGGCCGGTACGTTCGCGACGCGGCGCGTGGTGAACACGCCACCCATCGTCACGCTGCGCGACGAGACCGGATAGACGAGGGCCGCTCGGGGCGTGCGGTGCGTCGCGGGGCGTGCGGTGCGCCGCGGGGGTGTGCCGTGCGCGGCCGCGGCGGGCGCCGCCAATGCTAATCGACTTCCAGGATCAGCCAGCCGTCCGGTATCGGATCCCCGCGCGGCGGCAGCGCCTCGATGCGCACCTTGTAGGTTCCGGCCGAGACGCCGGTCGTGTTGAAGGTGAGCCGCAGCTCGTTGTTCGAGTCCTTGAGCAGGTTGTTGAGAATGAGCACGCGACCCTGATCCTGCTTGTCGACGATCACGCGAAACTCATTGAGCTTCTGCGTGTAGCTCATGTCGATGTGCAGATCGATGAGCTGCGGGGCGGCGCTGTTCACCGTGATGCGCGCGCGATCGATGCCGGGTGCATGGTCGGGCGCGACGCGCTGCACGGTCTGCACCGCCGGCTGCACCAGCGAGCCCTGCCGCATGCGGGTGCGCGTATCCTCGAGCTCGCTGCGGACCAGGCCGTACTTCGCCACCATGGTCCAGAAGGCCAGCAGGCTCAAGATGGTGATCGCCGCGAGACCGATGAGCACGTACGGGGTCTTCCACCAGGGCGCATCCGGCTCACGCAGGTCGACCGACTGGCCGCTTGCCTCGAGCAGCTTGAGCGAGGCCTCGGCACGCTCCTGCAGCTTGAGATCGGCGAGATAATCGGGATGGGCGCGACACCAGTTCTCGAGGTCGCGCGCGCCCTTCATCGGCAGCTTGTTCTCGAGGTAGCGCTCGATGAGCTTGTGGTCCTCGATGAACCTGGCATCGAAACGCGGGGCCGCGCCCGATCGCGCCGGGCTCCCCGGCGCCGCGCCGCTCTTGGCCGTGCCGCTGCCGGCAGTGGCGTCGTTCGGCGTTTCTGAGGCGTTTGGTGCTGCGCGAGCAGTGTTCATGACCGGCATCCTGAAACTCCATCGTGCCGGTTCTGCCGGGAAGAATATGTGAAATGCTCGGCAAAAGCGCCCGGGCGGAACGTGAACCGGCCCGGCAATTTCCGCGTCGACGGGGCGATTCGCCGCTGGCTCGAGGCCGTGGCGCGGCCGCCGCGGCCCCGGGGGCCGGCTCAGCTCTTTGCCGCTATCGCGCTCTCGATCACCCCGCACACTGCGGCGATCGCAGGCGCGCGGGTGCTCGACTTGCGCCACACCGCCCCCACGGTCCGGGTCGGCGCGGGCTTGCCGAACGGGCGGATCGCGAGCCCGCGCTGCGAGCCGAACGGCGACTCGACGGCGAGCTCGGGCATGAGCGTGATGCCGAGACCGGCGACCACCATGTGCCTCAGCGTCTCGAGGCTGGTGGCGCGAAAGTCCTCCGCCTCACGCACGTCCACGCGGCTGCAGACTTCGAGCGCCTGATCACGCAGGCAGTGGCCATCCTCGAGCAGGAGCAGCGTCTGTCCCTTGAGATCCGGCAGCTTGATGGTGGCGCGCTCGGCCAGCGGGTGGGAATGCGGCAGCGCCACGGTGAAGGCCTCCTTGTAGAGCTCGCGCGCCTCGATGCCCTCGAGCTCCACCGGCAGCGCGACGATGCCGAGGTCGAACTCGCCCTCCCTGAGCCGCCGCATCAAGTCCTCGGTCTGATGCTCGTACAGCATCAGCTTGAGATGGGGCAGGGCCTTGCGAAGCTTCTGCATCACTCGCGGCAGCAGATAGGGCCCGATCGTGGGGATCAGCGCGACCTTGAGCTTGCCGGACAGCGGGTCGGTATTGTTGCGCGCGAGGGCGACGATCTCATCGCCCTCGCTCAGCATGCGCCTCGCCCGCGCCACGATCTGCTTGCCGACGTCCGTCAGCTGCACGTTCTTCGGGTGGCGCTCCACGAGCTTCACGCCGAGGTATTCCTCGAGCTTCTTGAGCTGCGCGGACAGCGTCGGCTGGCTCACGAAGGTGCGCTGCGCCGCGCGGCCGAAGTGCCCGGTATCCGCGAGCGCCACCAGATACTTGAGATCCTTGAGATTCATCGTCCGCTATCCGATTTCGATAGATATAGTCTATCAAATTAATAAAATTAATCAATTTCAATAATCGACCGAGCGAGAGCATGCTGGGGAGCATGGTTTCCAAACGTTACCCAGAGGAGCGATTCCCATGTCGATGATCAATACCGAGATCAAGCCGTTCAAGGCAACCGCATACCACGAGGGAGAGTTCGTGCAGGTGAGCCACGAGGACCTCAAGGGCAAGTGGTCGGTGCTGGTGTTCTATCCCGCGGACTTCACCTTCGTCTGTCCCACCGAGCTCGGCGACCTCGCGGACCACTACGACGCGTTCAAGCGCATCGGTGTCGAGATCTATGGCGTGTCGACCGACACTCACTTCACGCACAAGGCGTGGCACGATACATCCGAGACCATCGCGCGCGTCCAATATCCGTTGATCGGCGATCCGACCCAGACGCTGGCGCGCAACTTCGGGGTGCTGATCGAGGAGGAAGGGCTCGCGACCCGCGGCACCTTCGTGATCGACCCGGCCGGCCGCATCAAGGTGATCGAGATTCATGACAACGGCATTGGCCGGGATGCGAAGGAGCTGCTGCGCAAGGTGCAGGCGGCCCAGTATGTCGCCGCACATCCGGGCGAGGTCTGCCCGGCCAAGTGGACCCCGGGCGGTCGCACGCTCTCGCCCTCTCTCGATCTGGTCGGCAAGATCTGACAACCCGGAGCCGATGCCATGCTGGATGCAGGACTCAAGACCCAACTGAAGGGCTATCTGGAGCGGCTCCAGGCGCCGGTCGAGATCGTGGCGTCGCCGGATGAAGGCGACGCCGCTTCCCGCGACATGCTCGCGCTGCTGAACGAGCTCTGCTCGCTATCGCCGCTCATCACGCTGGCGGCCACGCGTGCAGAGGAAGCGCCCAAGCCCTCGTTCGCGTTGCGCCGCCCGGGCGAGGAAGCGCGCGTACGTTTTGCCGGACTGCCGCTGGGCCACGAGCTCGGCTCCCTCGTGCTCGCGCTACTGCAGGTCGGGGGCCACCCGCCCAAGGCCGACCCCGCCCTGTTGCAGCGGGTGCGTGAGCTCACGGTCGAGCTTCGCTTCGAGACCTTCGTGTCGCTCGGCTGTCAGAGCTGTCCGGATGTCGTGCAGGCTTTGAATCTCATGGCGGCCCTGAATCCCCGGATCAGCCACACCATGGTCGACGGTGCGCAGTTCCAGGCGGAGGTCGAGCGGCGCAGCATCCTGGCGGTGCCCGCGGTGTTTCTGAACGGCCAGCCGTTCTCCCAGGGCCGCATGCGACTCGAGGAGATTCTGTCGCGGCTGACGGCGAGCAGCGACCCCGCGCGCCGCCGCGAGGCCGCCGCCGCCAAAGCCCCCTACGACCTGCTGGTCGTCGGCGGTGGCCCGGCCGGCGCCGCGGCCGCAGTATATGCGGCGCGCAAGGGCATCCGTACCGGCATCGTGGCGGAGCGGCTTGGCGGCCAGCTGCTCGATACCGTCGGAATCGAGAACTTCATCTCCCTCCGGGAGACCGAAGGTCACAAGCTCGCCACGGGCCTCGAGCAGCACATCGCAGCCTACGATGTCGAGGTGATGAGCGGGGAGCGCGCCGCTGCGCTTGAGCCCGGCGATCTGCTCGAGCTGCGCCTCGCCAGCGGCGCTGCGCTCAGCGCGAGGTCCATCGTGCTCGCCACCGGCGCCCGCTGGCGCGAGATGAACGTGCCCGGAGAGCGTGAATACCGCAATCGCGGCGTCGCCTATTGCCCCCACTGCGACGGTCCACTCTTCAAAGGCAAGCGAGTCGCGGTGATCGGCGGAGGCAATTCGGGTGTCGAGGCGGCCATCGATCTCGCCGGCATCACGAGCCAGGTGACGCTGATCGAATACGAGCCCGCGCTGCGTGCCGACGCCGTGCTCGTGCGCAAGCTCGAGAGTCTCTCCAATGTCGCCTTGCTCACCCACGCGCAGACCACCGAGGTGCTGGGCGACGGCCAGCGAGTCACGGGGATCAAGTACCGGGAGCGCGGCAGCGGCGATGAGCGCTCGCTCGAGCTCGCCGGTGTGTTCGTGCAGATCGGCCTCGTGCCGAACACCGACTGGCTCGAAGGCACGCTCGAGCTCTCGCCGCGCGGCGAGATAGAGGTCGACGCTCGCGGCCAGACTTCCATCCCCGGCGTGTTCGCCGCCGGCGATTGCACCACCGTGCCGTTCAAGCAGATCGTCATCGCGATGGGTGAAGGCGCGAAGGCCTCCTTGAGCGCGTTCGATCATCTGATCCGCGCCCCGCTGCGCGCGCCGCTGCGCACGCCGCTGCGCACGCCGCTGACCGCGCCGCTGACCGCGGCAGCATAGCCGCGAGCCGCGAGCCGCGAGCCGCGCGTCTGCGCCCGAGCAGCGAGCGGCCCGGGCAGCGCGACCCTGCGCAAGCGTGGGGTACAATGGGACGGTCGCCTTCTCGAGCGCTCCTATGCCGGCAGCAGCAA
>Ga0335073_10004013_pt1 | contig 20530 bp, 16 predicted proteins | sample Lox_Sample_22_FD_207093 | JGI IMG/M metagenome (GOLD analysis project Ga0335073, IMG submission 207093) | Soil microbial communities from Loxahatchee National Wildlife Refuge, Florida, United States - Lox_Sample_2.2 | ecosystem: Environmental > Terrestrial > Soil > Wetlands | place: USA...
TGGCCTCCTCGGCTTCCTTGCGCTCCTTCTCGAGGCGGGTGCGCTCTTCGGCTTCCTCGGCTTCCTTGGCCTCCTTCTCGAGGCGGGTGCGCTCTTCGGCTTCCTTGGCCTCCTTCTCGGCGCGGGCGCGTGCTTCGAGGCGGGCGCGTGCTTCCGCCTCTATGCGTTCACGCTCTTGGCGGGCGCGTCGCTGAGCCGCCCACTGCCGATCCTCGAGTTCCTGCTCTAGGCGGATCCGCTCTTTTTCAGCGCGCTCCTCCTCTTGGAGGGCGCGTTCTTGTTCGAGTTGTGCCGCTCGCTCCTGCTCCTGGCGGGCGCGATCCTGCAACGCGCGCGCCAGTTCCTGCCTGGCGGTCCGCTTGTCTTCGGCAGCGCGAGCACGTTCGGCGGCTCGTTCCTGCCGGGTGGGGCGCTTCTGCTCACGCTTGGCGTGACGCTCGTGCTGCTGGCGTGCGCGCTCTTCAGCCGCGCGTTCACGCTCTAGCTGCGCAGCGTGTTTCTGCTCCTCGCGGGCTCGCTCTTCCGCGGTGGAGCGTTCGTCCCGTGTGCCGTGATCTTCCTGTTGCTGGGTGCCCGGCTGCGCCTGTGAGCTCTGCTCCTGCGTGCTCCTCTGCAGGGGCCGATGCTTGTGCCGCGCACCCCCCTCTTGTCTGGCAGCTGGCACTTGGCCGTTGGTTTGGACTGTTCCTGCCCCGCCGTTCGACTCCACCGAGCCGTCCGGCGGTGCGTCGGCCGCCGGATCGGCAATGGTCCCCGAACTCGTTAGCCGAGGTATGGGAGCCGTATCGAACTCAGCATCCTGATCCGACAAGCGCCCCTCGCGTTTGTGCAGCAGGTTTGGCACGACCGACTGCAGCAGGCCGTTCGGTGATTTCGGCCCGTCAGCTTGGCCCGGCTCCCGGCGTGTCATGTGCGTGGAAGGCCTGTTGCGCCCGGACCGATCCGGCTGACCCCCATGTTGCCGCTCGGCCTCCAGATCACGGGCCGCTTGCGCACGCGCTGCGCTGGCGACGGCCTGTATACGCTGTCGAAACTCCTCTGGCAGCTCCGGCGGCCTCCGCCGTTCCGGATCTGCCGGCCCAGCATGGGTCGCCCCCGGCACCCGTCGTGCCAGCGGCGGCCGATCGTTCTCATCTGCCATGCGGCCAAACCCCCCGGGGCACGCGGACAGGATGACGCGATCCCCGGGAGACAGCGCAGCATACGATGCCGCCGTTATACAAGCGAAATGACCTATTGTCACGAAATAGTTACGGCATATTTTCGGTACCGCCCCGACCCTGACTGGCCCACGTTGCAGACCTTTGTCGGCGAGAAGCTTTGATGTGCTTGGTGGCTGTCTCACAATCCTCAGGCGTATCGCTCTGTAGTCATCCGCAGACAGAAGATTCAGCAAACGTCCTTCGTTGAGCGTGATCGAACAGTACCTTCTCGTATGGGGTATTCCTGTCTGGGGGATATCACCACGGCGAGTGATGCCATCAATACAGTAGGTGGGCTCCGGGGGGGAGCCGAGGCACCCCTTCGTACGCCCCTGACCGCAGGCAGGTGGCGCCTATGGAGCACGGGACGACGACGCACCAGGCGACGGCGGCTTCCGACCCTTCGGTGCTGGACGCAGCACCTGCAGCCCCTTCGGTCGGCACGCATCGCGAGCCGGGGATACTTGCGCGCTACGCCCCTCGCTGGTGGCCCTTGCTCGCCGTGCTCGCGGTTCAGGCCATCCTCTCGATCCGGCTCGTCCATGCCGACACGGCGTTCGAGGATGAGGCCGCGTACCTGTGGGCCGGGCACCTCGAATGGGCTCATTTGCTGCATGGCACGCAGATCCCGGATTTCCCGGCCTACTTCTCCGGGGCTCCCGTCATCTACCCGCCGATCGCCGCGCTTGCCGACAGCATTGGCGGGCTGACCGCAGCTCGGATCTTGTCTTTGATCTTCATGCTCGGAGCAACCACGCTGCTCTGGGGTGCTACAAGTCGGCTCTACGGGCGCCGTGCGGCCTTCTTCGCGGCCGCGTTGTTCGCGGTTCTCGGGCCGACGCTGCACCTGGGTGCTTTTGCAACGTACGACGCTATGTCGCTCTTCCTCGTCGCACTCGCCAGCTGGCTGGTGGTCAGCGCCGGGGATCACGGGGACGCGACCGGGCGGATGGTGATCGCCGGGCTTGTGCTCGCGCTGGGCAATGCCACAGCGTATTCGTCGGCGTTGTTCGATCCAGTCGTCATGCTTCTCGTACCGCTGACCGCGTTCCCAGAGCCAGGCCGAAGGGTCGCTTTCCGGCGGTTCTGGATCTTCGCGGTCCTACTAGTGACGCCCCTTCTGCTGGGCTTGCTGATCGGCGGGAGTTCCTACCTCGGTGGCATCACGCGGACAACCTTGGCGCGGGTTCCCGGTGCTGCCTCGCCAGTCACTGTGCTGGCCGATTCCTGGTCATGGGCGGGTCTTATCGTCGTCGTGGCTGTGTGTGCCGTCGTGATCAGCGGGCTAAACAACCAGGGACGATTGCGGACATGGCTGCTGGCGGTTCTGACCGTGGCAGCGATACTGGGGCCGCTCGACCAAGCGCGCCTCGACACGGTTGCCTCGCTGAACAAGCACGTGGGCCTCGGCGCATGGTTCGCAGCCATGGCCGCCGGCTACGCCGTGGACTGGTTTGTCGGTGCCGCGCCCGCCGGCAGAAACCGCGTCCTTACCTGCGGCGCCTGTGTCGTCGCGCTGGCCTTTCCGATATCCCTGGGGGCCAGTCAGTCGTGGGCGTTCTCTACTAGCTGGCCCAACTCAACCAGCTTCATCGCAATTCTTCGTCCGCTCGTCGACAAAAGCAGTGGCCATTTGCTCATTGAGGACCCTGCCATCGCTGAGTACTACTTGTCTGCCGGGAGTGACTGGGAGCGATTCTCGAGCACCCGCAACATCGTCTTGCCGTCGGGGGCTAGCAGCGGAGGGCCCAGCCAGAGCGCTGGCGTCGTTGGTGCTGGCAATGCAGGAACCTACGGTACAAAAATTCTCCAGAACTACTTTTCTCTGGTCGCGCTGAATTTCGCGGACACCACATCGCTGGACCTAACCATTGCGGCAGACCTTCGCCGCAACTCTCGCTATCACAAAATTGAGGTCATACCTTACGGCATCGAAATTCCCCCGATCGGTCAGGGCACATACGTCATCTGGAAACTCGAGCCAAAGAAGTGAGCGCGGTCACCGCCCCAGGCAGCCGAGATCGCCAGACCAGTCTGGTGCTCCCTGGGCCTCCAGACGACGAGGAGAAGTACGCGTATATCCAGCGGAACTTGCCCTATCTGACGACCGTTCTGACCATTGGTGCAGCCTGTCTCATCATCAGCCAGGTCAGATTCGAGACGCATGATCTCGCGCTGTCTCCATTCCTGATCTTTACTGGCGTCTACGTCATCTATCAGGTGATCAGCCTGCCGGTAAATTTCGCTGGCCGAGGGTTCGATCTTGCTGTTCATCAGGCGCGCGTTCGGGCGTGGCAGCCGAGTTCTTACCCGTGCGTGGATGTTCTCCTGCCCATTTGCGGCGAACCGATTGAGCTCCTCAGCAACACCTGGATGGCCGTCGCCAGCCTGATCGAAAGGTACGAGGGGGAGGTGCAGGTTTACGTTCTGGACGACGGACCTTCCGACGAAGCCCGCGAAGTGTCTCATACCTTTGGCTTTCATTACATCCGTCGGCCGAATTTGCCCGACTATAAGAAGGCAGGCAACCTCAGGTATGCGTTCGCGCGCACCAGCGCGGAGTACTTTGTGATCTTCGACGCCGACTTCGCGCCGCGTCGCGACTTTCTCGCCGAGACGCTTCCGTATCTGGACGATCCCGCTATTGCGATCGTGCAGACTCCCCAGTTCTTTAGGAGTAGCCCCGCGCAGACCTGGATCGAGCAAGCAGCGGGTCCGATCCAGGAGGTGTTCTACCGGACGGTGCAGGTGGCTCGTGACCGGTTCGACGCGGCAATCTGCTGCGGGACATCGGCTGTCTACCGGCGGGCAGCGCTGGAACCGGAGGGCGGGCCCACGCTCATTCCCTATGCCGAGGATGTTCACACTGGACTTGACGTGCGACGGCACGGCTGGTCCATGACCTACTTGCCCATTGTTCTTTCGACGGGGATCTGCCCCGATAACCTGGACTCATTCGTGCGCCAGCAGTACCGCTGGTGCTCCGGGAACGTGGGCATCGTGTTTTCATGGCGGCTCTGGTCGGTGCCGATGAGCATCCCGGCTAGGCTTGCCTATATCTCCGGGTTCTTCTATTACGGCTACACGGCACTACTAACGTTCTTTGGGCCTATCATCCCTATCGTTATGCTGGCCTTCCTTCCCGACCAGATCAGGCTACGCAACTTCATCATTTTGCTGCCGGCCATGATGACGGGATTCATCTTGTACCCGTTGTGGCATCGCTCCAGATACTCGCCGTCGGTCTGGCCGCTTGGCGTCGCTCGTGGCTGGGCGCATGTCTTCGCGATATGGGATGGTGCCCGGCGTAAATCGATGGGCTGGCATCCAACCAGAATGCCGGGCAGTGCGTTGTTGCGCTTCCGGATCGGCGTCACCTGGTGGAGCGGCGGCATGGCCCTTCTATGGGTGGTTCTGGCCATCTGGCGAACCATGGCTCTAGGTTCTCTCAGGTTCGCAGTCCTGCTGGTCTTCGGCTTGCTCAACCTCGCCGTCGTGAGTCGCGTGATCTTTCCCGGAGAAGAGCCAGCATGAGACCTCGCATCGTGATGCTCTTGGCTTTCGTGATCGCTGCCGTGGCCGTCGGCTTCACGGGAGCTCGCTTCACACTGCTGCCGTCTCCGCACCCACCTGTTCATTCCTCTCTGCCGCCCGCCTCAGATTCATACCTGGGCGTTTTCGAGCCGGGAGCGCCACCTTCCTATCGGCCCATCGAAGAGTTCGCAAATGCCGTCGGCAAAGAACCGAACCTGATTGGTTACTACAGCGGCTGGGCACAGCCCTTCGACACATCGTTCGCGAAGATGGTATACCGACACGGGCTTATTCCGTTTGTTCAGATTGATCCAATGTACGCCTCCGTTGCAGCTATTGCTCAAGGCGACTACGACGGCTACCTGCGCCTGTACGCCGATGCTGTCAGGGATTTCGGCCACCAGGTCGTCATCGGTTTCGGGCATGAGATGAATGGCTGGTGGTACTCGTGGGGCTATGGGAAAACGCCGCCGTCGACATTCGTTGCCGCTTGGCAACATATCGTGACCGTGTTCAGAGGCGAAGGCGCTGACAACGTGACCTGGCTGTGGACGGTTCAGGCAGATGAGAAAGGCACTGGTCCGATCAGGTCCTGGTGGCCTGGGCCTAACTATGTCACTTGGGTAGGCATTGACGGCTATTACTTGCATCCGACGGATACCTTCAAGAGCGTCTTCGTAAATACTATTAACCAAGTCGACCAATTCACCAACAAACCGATACTCCTCTCCGAAACAGCGGTGACCCCGCGCGCCGACCAATTCGCCAACATCCACAACCTGTTCCAAGGGATGTCTCAGTACAGAACGCTTGGGTTGGTGTGGTTCGACGTCCCTCAGAGCGGCAGCATCACCCGTCAGGACTGGCGCCTAGAAAACAATCCGGTCGCCGAATCTGCATTCCGGTTGGGCGTGGCCGGATTGAACCTCGTGTCGAGTGGGCCTCAATAGAAGCAAGCGTTCAAGGCGGTGTAACTCGTTGTGATGGTGTTGTTACATAGTGCACTTCACTTTCCTCTCATTCCGGGATCCGCTGATAGCCGGTTCTCTGCCGAGCGTGCACGGTAGATTTTAGATGCGGTATTCCTGGCCCGGGGGGGTGTCGCAACGGCACGTGATGCCCCCGACCCGTTGCACGGGACACGTGCTAGGGGCGCAGACTCCCTGGCACGTGCCTGATCGCAGGCAGGTAGCACCGATGACTCACAGCGCAAGCTCTCTCCATCTGGCCAGAGCTTTTAGCCCAGCGGAGAGCGTGGCGGTTTCGCTGGTATGCGAGTCGCCGCTGTGAGCGCCGCACGCGACCCAGCGTCCGTCGACCGGCCGAAGCTGCCGACGGGCGCCTTGCCCGACCCGGAATCGCCGATGGCGGATGCCTTCGACACTCTCACTGTGCCCGCGTCTGCAACCAACCTGCTTGGCCCCGCTGACCACAGGTCATTGCTCACTGCAGTCGGACGAGCTCGGCTGAGCGGTGTGCTCTCTGCGAGGCGGCAAACGCCGATTCTAGAAAGAACCGCGCAGGGCTCGGCCAAGAGCGAGATCGCGCAGGCGCGTTGGCCTCTGCTTGTCGTCTTGGCGGTGCAGACTGCCCTGTCGGTGCGGCTGGTCCCGTCCAATACGGCATTTCAAGATGAGGCGCTGTACCTGCGTACTGGCCGTCTGGAGTGGGCGCACTGGCTCCACGGGGCACCGATACCTGACTTCCCTTCCTACTTTTCAGGGGCGCCTGTCATCTATCCCCCTCTGGGTGCTCTTGCGGACAGTGTTGGAGGCCTCGTCGCCGCGCGCCTCCTTTCGCTGTGCTTCATGCTGGGAGTCACGAGCATGCTGTGGGCCACGACAGGTCGGCTGTATGGACAGCGGGCGGCGCTCTTGGCTGCGGCGTTGTTCGCCACCCTCGCAGGCACTCAGTTCCTTGGCGCCTTCGCGACGTTCGACTCGATGGCGTTGCTCCTGCTTGCCCTTGCTACGTGGACGGGTGTCCGTTCTGCAGAGTGCGAGTTCCGGTCGCGAGTCATTCTGCTCATCACAGCCGGCGTCGCCTTGGCCAGCGCCGATGCCGTGAAGTATGCGACTGCGTTGTTCACCCCCGTGGTGCTCGTCGTCGTGACATTGGCTTTTTGGCGGCGGCACCGAGTTGGTGAGGGGCTTGCGGCTGGTCTGGTCGTTCTTTGCTCATGGGGCCTGCTGGTGATGGCAGCCATCGCCGCTGGTGGCCGAGCTTACTGGCTCGGAGTTACGACCAGCACCCTCGACCGAGCACAGTCAGATGCCGAGGTGACGGTTGTTCTCCAGCGCTCGTACATCTGGACAAGTCTGATCCTGGTCCTCGCCTTCCTCGGCGCGGTTCTCGCGATCCGCGGCGAGACGCGTGGAAGGTTTCTGCCCGCCGTACTGGCATTCACTGCGCTGCTGGCGCCGACGGAGCAAGCAAGGCTTCATACCACCGTCAGCCTGCAGAAACACGTCGTCTTCGGAGCTTGGTTCGCGGCGATAGCGGCGGGCTACGCGATGGCGCGGCTGAGCAGAGTCGACCCGGGCCGCGGATGGGCAGCAGTCATGGCGCTTCCCATAGCGGCGTCCACCCTGTTCGGATCCATGGGACAGGCGGCCGCCCTGTACAAGGTATGGCCGAACTCGGCAGGCGTCGTCAGTGCCCTCCGCTCGGCAATTCACGCGCACCCGGGCAACTACCTGGCGGAGGACTATGACGTCGAGGCCTACTACCTGAGCGATGTCCCGTGGCAACAATGGTCAAGCACCTATCACTTCAGGTACCCGGGCAAGCCTGCGGGGGCACCCTCCTTTGAAGCGGCGATCAATAACCATTACTTCTCGATGGTGATGCTCAACTTCGGTGACACCGCCGACACCGACAGAGCGATCACTGCCGATATGCGTCGCGCAGGCGGCTATTACGTCTTGATACGAGCTGGGCGGTTCACCGTCTGGGCGTCACGGCAGTCGGAATCAGTCCCGCAATCCGGAGGGGAGCATGCCGATAACTGAGCCTTCGACTGCTGAGCAGGATCCGGAACTGTACCTGCCACGGCCGCCCGACGACAAGGAGAAGTACGAATACTTCGGCAAACGGCGGCGCTGGGTTTTCGCTTGGCTCCTCGTCGCATCTATCGGCGTGCTTTATGGCTATGTTCATGTTGCCGAGCGTGCTTGGCTGGTCTCTCCGGTCATGTGGTTGTTGCTTATGGTGATAGTGCCGCCAGTCGTTGTCAACTTCTGGCTGCGGATCGGACCCCCGAGGCTGACGCTCTCAGAGCACCTGGCTATCGTCGCCGGCTATCGAGAACGCGGCGAGACGATTGATGTTTTCCTACCCAGTTGCGGCGAACCCATCGAGGTACTCAACAACACTTTCCGGTACGTAGAGTCAATGGAGTGGAACGGTCTTAAGAACGTCTATGTACTTGATGACTCTGGCCGGGAGAAGGTCGGAAATCTGGCTGCCCACTACAATTTCCAGTACATCGTGCGTTCTAATCCCGGCGAGATGAAGAAGGCCGGGAATCTTACTCATGCTCTCGCTATCAGTGCTGGAGATTTTATCGCTGTCATCGACGCTGATTTCGCAGTGCGCCCCGAGTTCTTGTACGAGACCATGCCCTACTTCTCCGACCCAGCTGTCGGTATCGTCCAGACCGCGCAGTGCTTCGACGTCAGTGACCGGTCGTTCTCTTATATCCAGCGCTTCGCGGGAACCCTTCAGGAACTTTTCTTCAAGTACATCCAGCCAGCCCGAGATCGATACAAAGCGGCAATTTGCGCGGGAACGAACCTGGTCTACCGCCGGTCAGCAGTGGTGGCCGCAGGAGGTTTCGCGCAGGTGCCGATTGGCGAGGATGTGCATTCTGGTGTGAAACTTTGGTGGGCTGGCTACGAGACTCGCTACCTACCTCTGTGCCTAGCCAAGGGTGTCGCGCCAGTCGACTTCCCGTCGCTAGCCAACCAGCAGGCGCGCTGGTGCCGTTCATCAATGCTGCTGATGGTCGAGAAGCACTTCCGTGAAGCACCTTTTGGCTGGAAGCAGCGGGCCGCCTTTTGGGCCGCATTCCTCTACTACATGTCGTCCGCCGCGCTCCTGCTCACAGCGCCGTTCCCGACACTCACAATGATTTGGTTTTATCCTCAGCGCGTCTACCCGCACAACTATCTCCCGATCCTGCCGGCGCTCGCTGCGAGCTTCCTCGCTTTCCCTTTGCTGAGCCGCGGCTGGCGTCCGACAATATACAGGGTATGCATCATCAACTCGTGTTGTCATTTCTACGCTATCTGGAATGCGATACGAGATCGTGTCGCTGAATGGGTGCCAACCGGTGCCTCGCCCGATGGCGGGCAGGTTCCGATAATGGTGAACCGGATCCTGTGCACCTGGATCGTGGCGGTTCTGCTGCTTCTATGGTCGGGTTTGGCAATGCGAGTTCATCAATTTGGCTGGCATCAGTACTGGGCGACAGAGGTCCTAGGTGGTGTGCAGCTATACATGCTTGTGCCCTTGCTGACTCCCAGCAAGGGCGTCTGGAGGCGTGCCCAGCCCGAGGAGATAACGGCATGATATCCGTCGCCCTGCTTATCTTCCCGATCAGCCGGATGGCGCTTCTCTCGCGCCCGAGCCGCGCTTGGATGACCGAAGGAGCTATCCGATGACGCACCAGACCAGCAGGAGGCAGAAGAGAGGTAGGCGAAGGCTAGTAGCGTCGGTGATAGCTGTCGTTGCTGCTGCAGCGATCGCCGCGGGCATTGTGATCTACAATAGGACCTCAGATTCCTCAGGCGGGCCGCTGCCGGTTAACCTTCCTGCTGCATCTGGCTCCTATCTCGGGGTGTATGCAAGCGGGGCACCTAATTCGTCCTCCGGAGTGACATCATTCTCGAGCGCTACTGGTGCCAGACCAGACGTCCTCATGTATTACAGCGGATGGTATGAGTCTTTTAAAGCCAGCTTCGCGAGGTACGCGGCTCAAAACGGAGCTGTACCGCTCGTACAGATAGATCCCGAGAACATAAACGTTGCCGCGATTGCCTCAGGGCGGTATGACGGTTACCTGAGTTCTTACGCTGAGGCTGTCCGCGCATATCGTCACCCGGTCATTCTGAGCTTCGGCCACGAAATGAACGGAACGTGGTATTCCTGGGGATACGGCCACACATCTCCAGCGACATTCGTGGCGGCATGGCGGCACATCGTCACTCTGTTCCGTGCGCTTGGAGCGCGGAACGTGACCTGGCTGTGGACAATCAATATAATCAACGACACCCGGAGCGGCAAGATTCCAGGCCCAGCCAAGTGGTGGCCAGGAAGTTCCTATGTGAACTGGGTCGGAATTGACGGCTATTATCTCAAACCAAACTGGCAATTTGCCCCCTTGTTCGGGCCGACTATCACTGCTGTCCGGGAACTGACTGCCGCTCCGATCCTCATCGCCGAGACGGGGGCAGTACCTAGCGCTGGCCAGCCGGCGAAGGTTACCAACCTGTTCGCGGGCATTCGCCAGTATGGACTACTCGGGTTTGTCTGGTTTGATTCGGTCAACAGCATCGGCCAAGACTTCCGCATCGACAGTCCTGCCGCCCTGGCAGCGTTCCGTAAGGGCTCCAGTACCTACTCCAGGCCTGGCTCATGAATGGATCGCCGCCACCGAGCGTCATTCGGCGGGACTAGAGAGGGCACAGGGGAGACCGCCGTTCTGACTGAGTCCCAAGGCGCCGGACGCCACCGCCAAGATCGCATGCGTAGGATGTCCGCATCTACCATCGCGGCGTGACGGCACCTTGTCCGGCTCTTTCGCAGCCAGGGCGCGGATAGTGTGACCTGGCTGTGGTGGTTAATGTCGTCCATCCGGGCCACCGGGTGCCGGCACCGGGCCCTTGATGGGCTGGCGGGTCGTACGTGACCTGGGTGGGGATTGACGGCTACCACCACAGTCCTTCGGCGACGTTCGTTCCCTTGTTCGGGCCACGGTCGCTGCGGGCCGCGTGCTGACTCATACTCCTATCTTCATCTCCGAGATGGCTGTCGCGCCCGCTCCGGGCCTGCCGACGAAGATCGCCGACCTGTTTGCCGGAAGTCGGCTTTCTGGGCTACTAGGTTTCGGTGGTTCGACTTGGCTCACGCGGAGGACTGGCGCCTTGTTGCCCTGCAGCAGTCGCGGCGTTCCGCGCCGGAGCCGAGTGGTGCCGTCTTCGTAGATCTTGAACAACGACCCCGCGTCGCGCGACGGCTTGCATCATTCCGGAAATTCAGCAAACACCGCCACTTTAGTGGGCAAGAGACAGTAATGTTTTACGCGGCGTATTCCTGCCCAGGGGGGGATCGCCACGCCATGTAACGCTGTTAGTGCACGACGTGGGCAGCCGGGGGGGCGGACGCACGCCTGGCATGCCCTTGAGCGCAGGCAGGTGCGAGATATGGACCACGGCATAGCGCCAGGTTGGACGGACCTTCCTCAGGCGTGGCCGCCAAAGGCTTCCGTTCGGAACAACGACACGGGAACACCTGAGATTGGCGCTCCCGCCGCAGGCGAGAAACGTCGCGGCCCACGGCGGCGCGCGACCTGGCGATCTGAGCTGCCTCTGTGACCCCTCCCGGCCGGGATTCACAGGAACCAGGGCGCACAGCTGCTGTTGCAGCCGGGCAGCGCGGCAACCGGGCCTACCTTGGCCTCTCTCCACTCCAAGATGGGGACGCTAAGCCGAACGGTCACGAGCAGCATGTGAGCGCTCCCCGCACCGTCATCGCGCCGTCAGCCGATGATCTTGTTCCCGCCCATGATTTCCCGGAGTCGCAGCGAGCCGGGCTCGCGGCAGTGATCAACCTTGCGAGATCCGAAGTAGCTGTAGCGCCCCTCGAGATCGAGCCCTCCGCGCCACTGCCCGACCGGCAACCGCCCGCTCCAAGCCCGGCCGCCGGCCCGGCTCCGGTCGATATGCCGTTCACCCCCCCGGTGTCGGGCACTGCAGCACCGACCACGCTAGTGGAGGGCCCCGCGCCTGACCCGTCTGCAGTCCTCGTGATTCCCGACCTCCAGCGTGCCGAGAGGGCGCGCGCCGGTCAGGGACGAGGACCCGTATTGAGCGGCACCTTCGCTTACGTCGAATTTCCTTTGCTCGTGGTCATTCTTACTGCCCAGGTCGTGCTGTCCCTGCGGCTTGTTTGGAGCAATACCGCCTCCCGCGACGAGGCTCTGTATCTTTCGGCTGGACACGCAGAACTCCAGGGTTGGCTTCATGGCGGTCCAATCCCGGCATACGCCAGCTTCTTCCCGGGCGCCCCGGTTATCTATCCGCCTATCGGCGCGATCGCGGACAGCGCCGGAGGGCTGATCGGTGCGCGGGTCTTGTCACTTGTCTTCATGCTCGGCGCTACGACCCTGGTCTGGGGCACGACATCAAGGATGTTCGGCAAGAAGGCGGGCGTATTCGCTGCAGCACTCTTCGCGGTTGTCGGTCCTACCCTCCAACTCGGCGCGCTGGCCACCGTCGGCGCCCTAGCCCTTTTCCTGCTGGCGGCGTCTGCCTGGTGCTTGGTTGCGTCCGCTGACTGCGACGACTCCGCGCTTCTGCTGATAGCCGGAACATCGCTTCTCGCACTCGCGAATGCCACGGCCTATTCGACAGTGCTTCTCGACCCCTCTGTCATCGCTCTTGCTGGCCTTGCCGTTGTAGCGAAGGGCGGAGCCAAAGCAGCGGTCGCTCGCAGCGGCTATGTCGCTGCCGGAACAATCGGCTTGATCAGCGCTATGCTGGCGCTCGGCGGTCCGTTGTATATGGCCGGGGCACTTAATGCAACTGCGTCACGGGCCGCCGCGGGTGAATCCGGTTTGCTGGTTCTCACCGAGGCATGGAAGTCTGTCGCGCTGATTTGTGTCATCGCATTCGCGGCAGTACTTTTCGCTGTCCTTAGGCGCCAATCTCGCGTGCAGCTAGTTCTCCTCTGCGCTCTGCTCCTGTCCGGGGGGTTGGTGCCGCTAGACCAAGCCGGGGTCCGCGCTGGACAGGGCGTGGCGGTTTACGTTGATTTCGGCGCGTGGTTTATGGCAGTGGCAGCCGGTTACGCCCTAGCGCAAGTATCTCACATCGTGCGATGGAGATCGCTCCGCCTCGCGGTGGCCGGACTGGTCCTCTTTGGCGCAGTGTTGCCTGCGGGCTACATGGGGCTATCCCAGGCCACTAAGTTCTTCGGCAGTTGGCCTAATTCGGCACGAATGACCGCCGAACTTCTTTCGCTGGCTCGCGAACACCCGGGTAACTACCTTGCCGAGGATGACACTGTCCCGGCGTATTACTTGGAAAACGCTGTCCCCTGGCAGCGATGGTCAGACACCGCGTTTTTCGAGTATACGCCTCCGGGCCTGACGCATCCACTTACAGGACTGGCCGCATTTGAGGCTGCGATCAATCGTCATTATTTCTCTCTGATAATTCTTGACTTCGACGAGACCGTGCAGACCGACGGCGAGATCATCGCCGACATCGATCAAACGGGTGACTACCAGGTCGTTAGAGTGGTGCCGACTCCCGTAGGCCGGTACACCATCTGGGCCTACGAGGTGCCCCGGCGATCCGGGAACCGTCATGACCGCCACTGAGGAGGCACGCGAACATGCCGGACCCGGGCGCCACCGAAAGTATGGCCTCGGTGTACCCGGACCGCCGACTGATGAGGAGAAGGCGAGTTACGCTGAACGAAATCTCGCACTGATCATACGGACGTCGTTGGCGAGCTTTGGGGCCCTGCTCCTAAGTCAAGCGAAATTTGTATTCTTGATCCCTATAGTGACGTGGATCTTTCTTCCATTCGTGTCGTTCACCATCCTCTATTACCTTATCTCGCTCTTTGTCAATGCCGGGACCCGCGGATTCGACCTTGCCGCGCACAGCAGATTCGTGGCGTCATGGCGACCAGAGCGGTATCCGTCTCTAGATGTGTTCCTGCCTGTTTGCGGTGAGCCACTCAGCGTGCTGCGCAACACATGGGCACGCGTCTTTGATCTTGTCGATACATACCCCGGAGCCGCGAATACCTACGTACTGGACGACGGCGCCGACGAGGGCGCGCGAATCATGGCCGTCGACTTCGGGTTCCATTATATAGTGCGCCCCAACAGGGGCTGGATGAAAAAAGCAGGCAACCTGCGACACGGATTCGCCTACTCGTCTGGTGAGTTCATACTTATCCTGGATGCTGACTTCGCACCTCGCGCCGACTTGCCCGCGGAGATGTTGCCATACCTTATTGCCGACACTTCGCTTGGCATCATCCAATCTCCGCAGTTTTTTCGGACTAGCGGACGCATGTCTTGGATGGAACGCGGGGCCGGTGCTGTTCAGGAACTGTTCTACCGCCTTGTTCAGGTATCGCGGGACCGGCACGACGGCGCAATCTGTGTGGGCTCGTGCGCGATCTACCGCCGCGAAGCGCTAATGACAAACGGCGGCACAACGCTGATCGAACACTCTGAGGACGTGCATACTGGGTTCGATCTGCGCCGCGCAGGCTGGGGCTTGCGGTATATTCCAGTTCCTTTGGCGAGCGGTCTATGCCCGTCTGACCCAAACTCATTCCTCACCCAGCAGTACCGATGGTGCGCAGGCTCCATGTCTTTGCTGGGTTCGCGTAAGTTCTGGACGACGCGGATGCGCTTCCGAACGCGCTGCTGTTATGTCTCAGGGTTCTTCTACTATCTGCACACGGCGCTGTTTATCTTTGTCGCTCCGGCAATTCCGTTGGTGATGCTGACCGTCTTGCCTGAACGGGTGAAGCTGACCAATTATATTTTTATCCTTCCGTCAATGATCTATAACTTCGCCGTTTTCCCCGCCTGGCATCGTTGCCGATTCGGGCCGGAGGCCCTCATGGCCAAGCTGCTCTACGGCTGGGCGCACGTCACCGCGCTCTGGGATGTCTGCCGCCGCAAGCGAATGGGCTGGCAGACAACGGGCGAGGGGAAACGGAAAGCAGGGACGCGTCGAGTCTGGGCGGGCGTAACCATCTGGAACGGCGGCACCGCACTCGCGTGGGTGACGCTAGCAGCATGGCGCGTAGCCCACGATGGGGTGGCGTTCGTCCCTCTCTTCGCCACGGGTCTGCTCGTCTGCGTCATCACGGGCATGGCCCTCGGCTCGCGCCTCAACCACGCCAGGATCGCGAAGGTAAGGTAGCGTCCCTGGATGAAGGTTATGCGCATCGCAGCGGTCCTCGCGGTAATCATCGCTGCAGGCACTACCATCGTCGTCGCTGTACGCCATGACAAATCCGTTGCCAGTGTTCCCACCGCGTCATCGGTACCCCCGCCTGTCACCCTCCCCTCTAAGCCGGCCACGTACCTCGGGGTGTACGCCTCCGAGGTGCCGGAGTCGTATGCCGGCGTGGCTGCCTTCACGACAGCCACTGGAGTTAAGCCGAACCTGGTGGCGTTCTACAGCGGATGGCAAGAAGGCTTCCCGGCTTCCTTCGCAGCGAAGACTGCGCGGAATGGTGCCGTGCCGCTCGTGCAGATCCAGCCGACCGGGGTCGCCCTGGCCAAGATCGTCGCGGGTCGCTATGACACCTACCTAAGTTCTTACGCCGAGGCAGTTCGGGCCTATGGGCACCCGGTCATCATGAGCTTTGGCCACGAGATGAACGGGTCCTGGTATCACTGGGGCTATCGGCACACACCTGCGCGGACGTTTGTTGCTGCTTGGCGCCATGTAGTAACCGTGTTCCGGTCGGAGGGCGCGGACAACGTCACGTGGTTGTGGACGGTCAATATCATCGACGATACGGGTAAAGGACCGATCCCCGACCCAGCGCCCTGGTGGCCTGGTAGTTCCTATGTGAACTGGGTGGGAATCGACGGCTACTATTTCAAGTCCTCGTGGAAGTTCGCCCCCTTGTTCGGCCCAACCATCGGCGCCGTGCGTAGCTTTACGACCGATCCCATATTGATTGCTGAGACGGCTGCGCCGCCTACCTCTGCTCAGCCAGCTAAGGTTGCAGAACTATTCGCCGGTGTTCGCGATTACAAACTTCTAGGGTTTGTGTGGTTCGACACCATTGGCTCGAAGAACTGGCGTCTCAACAGCCGGGCCGCGGTCGCATTGCGCAAAGGCTCAAGATCCTACAAGAACCCAGTGCTATGAACTACTCAGCAAGATGCGCAACAGGAGGCCTGCTGAACCTCTTCGTAGACTCTGTCATCCTCCATAGGCAAGCGGCATGAAATATCGACTGGTGATTTTCGTGGCTGTGGTAGTCGCCGCAGTCGCGGTTTTGTCGACGTTGCATCGGTCTACTTCATCTTCTTCCAGCCATTCGCCAGCGCACGACACCCTGCCGTCCACTGTCGCGTCCTACCTTGGCGTTTACGAGATCGGGCCGCCTCATAGGTACAAACCGGTGGCAGGCTTCACGAAAGTGATCGGTAGACAGCCCAACCTCGTCGGTTACTACAGTGGCTGGAACGAGCGCTTTTGGAGCTCGTTCGCCCAAACGGTCAGCGGGCATGGCGCCGTGACGATCGTGCAATGGGACCCTACGGACGTTAACGTGGCGAGCATCGCCCGGGGAAAATACGACGCCTACTTGAGCTCGTTTGCCGACGGCGTCCGGGCCTTCGGCGGCCCGGTGGTAATCGGGTTCGGACACGAGATGAACGCAACCTGGTATTCGTGGGGCTACAGCCACGTGCGGCCGCGTATGTTCGTTGCTGCGTGGCGTCACATTGTGACGCTGTTTCGAGCCCAGGGCGCCAACAACGTCACCTGGTTGTGGACGATCAATGCCGACCTGCCGAGCACTGGACCACTCGCCTCTTGGTGGCCTGGCGCCGCGTATGTCACATGGGTCGGCATAGACGGCTACTTCTACCGTTCTGGCGATACCTTTGCCAGCGTCTTTGGCCGGACCATCGCTCAGGTTCGGGCTTTCACCCATAAACCCGTGCTGCTGTCCGAGACCGCAGTAGGGCCAGAAGCGAGCCAGGCCGCGAAGATCGCCAACCTTTTCGCAGGGATGCGGCGGTATCAGACCCTCGGCCTGGTGTGGTTCGACATAGCCCAGAGCGACGGGCTCTACCACCAGGACTGGCGCATCGAGGACAGCCTGGCGGCCGAGGCGGCTTTCCGGCGTGGCGCTTCCACGCTTAAGCTGACTCGCTTCTGATCTACGAAGGCTGATCGCATTCCGCTGGGGTCCGGTCGTGCGCCGGGACGGTGACAGTGCTGCTATCGGTGGCTTCTGCATGTGCCGGTTCGTCGCGGGAGTGTCTACCCCACGCGAGACGAAGCCGGGACGGCCAGGCGGGCCGGTGCGCGGCCACAAGCCGTTCCAGCCCGGACTGGACGAGCAGCACGACGACGAGGATCAGGGCGGCGACGATGCCGTCCATCCAGTAGTGATTGGCGGTGACGACTACAGCCAGGGTCGTTGCCACTGGGTACAGCACCACGAGCCAGCGCCACCGGGACCGGGCCGCGGATATCACCATGATCGCGACCAGGATCGCCCAGCCGACGTGCACCGACGGCATCGCGCCCAGCTGGTCAGGGTTGAATCCGGCGGTCGCCTGGTAGACCGACTGGTGGTAGAGCACGGCGGTGTCCACCATGCCGGTGCCCGGTAGCATCCGCGGTGGCGCGACCGGGATCAGCTGGATCAGCAGGCATACGCCGGTGAGCGCCGCCAGCGTTGTCCTTCGGCGGACGTAGATGTCGCGGTGCCAGATGAACAGCCAGATCAGGCACGCGATCAGAACCGGGAAGTGCAGGACGTCGTAGTAGAGATTGAAGGCCTGAACGATCAGCGGATGGGGCAGGAAGAGCCGCTGCACGCTGGTCTCGCTCGGCAGGTGCAGTTCCCGCTCCAGGTGCCAGATCCAGTGCCCCCGCGCCAGCGCGCCGCCCGGCCCCATGACCGAGAAGGATCCCGCGAACTGCCAGAGAGTGAACAGCCCGAACACGAGCGCGCTCTCCTGGATGAAGGTGGCCGTGCCGGCCAGCCGCTGACGTCGCGCGAGGCGCAGCGTGACCGCCACGGCCGCGAGGCAGCAGGTAACGACCCCGGCTTGCTGCCAGGACAGCTCAAGATTCGGCACGCGCCAGTGATCCTCCTGCGCGCCCCATCCGGGCATGAGCCCGGAAACATGCTTCACCCCGCCGCCACTTGTCGTTCATGTGGATCAGCGTACGATCTCGAGCCGACGGCGCTCAGGGCAGCCTGGAGGGAATCCCGCCGATGCGATGGACAGATCTGCCACCCGATTCCGGGCCAGCCGATGGCCGTGCGTCCGCGTTACCGCGCTCCGAGTGGGAGGAGCTGAGGCGCCGGCTGGAGCGGCTGCCGGAGGGCCACCCGTCACGCCCAGATGATGACCCCGACGCAACGGCCGTCGAGAACCTGGCCGGCGAGAACGCGGCCGACAACGACCTGGCGGAGGGGAGGGGCGGCCTGCCGGGGCGGCGCGAGGCCGCCGGCTCCGAGCGCCCCGACACCGGGCGGGCGGATCCGGGGGATGGCAAGCCCCTCGACGCGCAGCGCCGGGTCCAGGGTTCGAGGGGCGCGGACGCTGGTCACGCCAAGCCTGGCGGGCTGGGTGAGCTCAGCGGGCGTGGCGAGCGTGAGCCGTACCGGCCCTGGTTCACCGAAGGTGAATCGCCGGAGCCCTGGTTCACTGCTGAGCCCGACTAAGCCGTGGAACCCGACTAAGCGGGGCCGACCTGGCCGTTCTGCCGGGCCTCTCGGCTGAGCGTCGCCGGGTCAGGCTCCTGCCGTGGCAGCAGCACCTCGGCGCTCACGTCGGCGCCCAGGCGCACGGTGTCGCCGTCGGCCAGGCGGACGGTGGTCCCAGGCAGCACCCGGTCACCGTTCACGAACGTTCCGTTCGTGGAGTGCTCGTCGCGGATCGTGGCATGCCCCGCGTCATCGACGCTGACCGTCGCGTGACGCCTTGACACGTTCTCGAACTGGGAGAAGGCCGCGGCGACCAGTGACTCCGACGGGTCACGGCCAAGCAGGAGGGACGTCCCGGCCGGTATCTCCACGTTGCCCGTCGGGAACGCCAGCCTGAGCACCGCTGAGGAGATAGAGCCTGTGGTGTCCTCGCGCCTCAGGTATTCCTGCATGACGGTCGCGGGCGCCGGGGGATCCTCATCCGGCCCCCTGCGCGGCAGGTTGGCACCGCAGGTAAAGCAGATGAGGTCGTCCGGCTTGACGTGGGCCGCGCAAGCGGGACAGGTCAGGGCCATCATCGACGTCCTCCAGGACAGCTATCAGATCTCGGTAACACTAGGCACGCACGAGAGCGTAACGCGCGGGACGGACTCTGCGGGCCACGGGTCGGCAGAGAGCGCTCTGCCTGTGGCCCCGCCAGTAGCATCGCTGGCATCGGGGCATAGCAGTGACACGCGGCCAGGAATCTGCAAAGGGGCAGACATGATCAGCTACCGGCTGAGTGATGAGCACGAGGAGCTCCGGCTGACGGTGGCCGAGTTCGCGCGCGACGTGGTGGCTCCGGTGATCGGCGGCTTTTACGAGCGGCGTGAGTTTCCGTACGAGATCGTCGCGCGGATGGGCAAGCTCGGCCTGTTCGGCCTGCCGTTCCCCGAGGAGTACGGCGGGATGGGCGGCGACTTTTTCGCCCTATGCCTCGCGCTGCACGAGCTGGGCAGGGTCGACTCATCGGTCGCGATCACCCTCGAGGCAGGGGTGGCGCTCGGCGCGATGCCGATCTACCGGTTCGGCAGCCAGGAGCAGCGCGAGCTCTGGCTGCCCGATCTTTGCCGGGGGGAGCGGCTGGCCGCCTTCGGTCTGACAGAGCCCGGCGGTGGATCAGACATCCCCGGTGGCATGCGGACGACGGCGAGGCTAGTGAAGGGGGAGGTGGGCGGTGGGGAATGGGTAATCGACGGGTCGAAGGCGTTCATCACCAACGCGGGCACATCGATCACGTCTGCCGTCACCGCGCTCGCCATTACCGGCGGCTCGGCAGGAAACCGGGAGATCTCCGCGATCATTGTCCCCGCCGGCACCCCCGGATTCACCGTCGCGCCCGAGTACTCGAAGGTCGGCTGGTGTGCCTCGGACACCCGGGAACTCTCGTTCGCGTCGTGCCGGGTGCCCGAGTCCAACCTCCTCGGCGAGCGCGGCCGCGGCTACGCCCAGTTCCTGCAGACCCTGGACGAGGGGCGGGTCGCGATCGCCGCGCTGTCGGCCGGGCTGGCGCAGGGCTGCGTCGACGAATGCCTGCGATACGTCGGGGAGCGCTCGGCCTTCGGTCACCAGCTCGGTCACTACCAGGACATCCAGTTCAAGATCGCCGACATGGAGGTGCGCGCGCACGGGGCGAGGATCGCCTGGTACGACGCGGCCGCCAGGCTGCACGCGGGCGAGCCGTTCAAGAAGCAGGCGGCGATCGCGAAGCTCACCGCGTCGAACGCGGCTATGGACAACGCCCGCGACGCGACACAGATATTCGGCGGGTATGGATTCATGAATGAGTTCCCCGTCGCGAGGTTCTACCGGGACGCCAAGGTCCTGGAGATAGGCGAGGGAACCTCGGAAGTACAGCGGATGATCATCGCCCGCCAGCTCGGGCTCGGCAGGACCGGGTCGGGTGGCGGAGCGGGAGGCGCGTGACATTCGCCGTGGTGTTCGGCATGCTTATGGCAGGTTGCGCCGACAGCAGGAGGGGAGCAGCCATGAGCCCGCGTGTGCATCCGGCAGAGGTGCGCAGTGGCGGGTAACAGCGTTCCGCCGGGCGGTGGCCTGCCTCCCGGCCGTGACTTGCCGCCGATCCT
>Ga0335073_10004014_pt1 | contig 20530 bp, 22 predicted proteins | sample Lox_Sample_22_FD_207093 | JGI IMG/M metagenome (GOLD analysis project Ga0335073, IMG submission 207093) | Soil microbial communities from Loxahatchee National Wildlife Refuge, Florida, United States - Lox_Sample_2.2 | ecosystem: Environmental > Terrestrial > Soil > Wetlands | place: USA...
CGCGGCGACGGTGCCGTTCGCGAGCGCGCTCTGCTGGTGGAAGTCCGAAGCGTCGGTCCCCGAGACCGTGAGGCCCTCGAGCGTCACGGAGGCCGTGCCGGGGTTCTTCACCGAGAGGCTCTGCGTCTTCGACTGCCCCACGGGAACCTCGCCGAAGTCGAGGTTCTGCGCTTCGCCGCTGCCGTCGAGGCCCACGAGCCCGCCGCCGTTGCCTCCCCCACCGGCGTGCGAGCACTGGCAGCCGGCGAGCGCGACCGCGAAACCGAGGAGGACGCGCCGCGCCATGGGTTACTGGATCGCGTACACGTTGGCGTCGTCGGAGACGAAGACCACCGTGCCGTCCGGCCCGATGGCCGGCGAGCTGGTGATGCGGCCGCCGGTCTTGTAGCTGAACCGTTGCGTGCCGTTCGGGTTGACGGCGTAGAACGTGCCGTCCTCGCAGCCGAAGAAGATCGTCCCGTCGCCGCCGATGGCGGGCGCGCTGTCCTCGTCGGCGCACTTGAACGGGAAGCCGGTCTTCGTCTTGCCGGTGGTGGGATCGAGCGCGTAGAGGCCGTCGATGTTTCCCACGTAGATCGTGCCGTCCGCGCCGATGGCGGGCGAGGCGTTGCCGAGGTCCCCTTCCCACAGGTCGCCGGTGGGCAGGGTGCCGCTCGGCAGCAGGACGTGCCAGTTGAGCTTGCCGGTGGCCGGGGCGATCGACGAGACCTCGAGCTGGCCGGTGCTGCTGTCCGCGGAATACGCCGTCGCGACGAACAGGTTGCCCGAGTGGCCCACGTCGAGCGCCAGGTCGGAGACCGCCTCCGACAAGCCCGAGTTGATGGCGCCGTTGTTCGGAAAGTCCGGGGCGGGCACGACGCCCGTGGGCGGCCAGGCCGGGGAGAGCCGGAAGCCGCCCGTGCCGGGAGGCGTGACGGCTTGCAGGAAGTTCACCGACGTCCAGTAGCTCGTGTCGTCCGGTCCCACCGCCAGGCCCACGCGCTCCGCCGCGGGGAAGCCGAAGTTGATGGAGAGCGAGTTCTGCGTGGCCAGCGTGGTGGCGTTGAAGACCTCGCACGGGCCCTCGTCGTCGCCGTCCATGAGCAGCCCGCCGTTGGTGAGGCTGGGGCACACGTCGAACCCGTCCGCGCCCGAGACCGTGGCGACCTGGCCCAGGATCGCGCCGGTCGCCGACACGTGGTAGAGCGTGCCGCCCTCGCCGCCCGAGATGAAGAGCGTCCCGTCCTTGGAGATGATGGGCGTGGCCGGGTGGGGGTCGTCGCTCGGCGATTGCAGCATCACCGACCAGACCTTCTTCCCCGCCGCGCTGATCTCGTAGAAGGTGCCGTCCATGCCGAGCTGGTAGACGTTGCCGCTGCCGTCGACGACCGGCGAGTTCATGTAGGTCGTGCCCAGCGTGGCGGATACCGGGAACTTCCACGCCACCACGCCCTTGAGCTTGCTCGTGTCGGCGCCGCTCAGCCCCTCGTCGGTGTTGTCGTTGTGCCACTTCGGCCAGCCCGGCGAGTACGGCGTGTTCGGCTGCGTGGAGGCGGTGAGCGGCACGTCGACGCTGGGCTGCGTGGGATCCGTGGTGGCGAAGAGCAGGTCGCCGGTGTGCAGGTTGGGCGCATTGTTGTTGGGCGCGTCGAAGGACACGCCGATGCCGTTGGCCTGGCCCGGGTTGAGCGTGAACGGCGCGGCCGAGGCCAGCGAGTAGTCCACGTCGGTCGTCGTCGAGAGGGCGATGCTGCTCACCTGGCAGACGCCGTTGCCCACGTTGGTCACCATCACCTGCATCGGCGTGGGCGTCGCGACGGCCACGGTGCCCCAGGCGAGCGCCGCCGGCACGACCGTCAAGGAGCAGGGGAAGCCTTCGTCCGAGAGCGTGGCGCTGAGCGGCACCGACAGGTTCGGCTGGTTGGGATCGGTGCTCTGGAAGGTGAGCGTGCCGTTGCGCACCAGCGGCGGCACGGCGGTCGACACGAGGAAGTCCACCGAGATCGAGCCGCTCGCGCCCGGGGCGATCGAGAAGCTCGCCGGGGTGGAAGGGTCGATGGTGTAGGCCGGGTCGCTCCCGGCGCCGATCCCGACCGCCGTGAGGTTGCACGCGGTCTCGCCGCTGTTCGTGAGGCCCAGCTGCTGCACCGACGTCGTACCCACGTTCACGGTGCCGAACGCGAGCGCGTTCGGGGCCAGGGCTAGGGTGCACGGAGTCAGGATGCCGTTGCCGACCAGCGGGTCGTTGGCCTGCCGCGAGACCGTCCCCGACGCCAGGTACGTCGCGACGAGCGTGTCGCTGTCGCCGCCGGCCGCGCCGGAAGGCGTGTACTGCACGCCGATCGTCAGGCTCTGGCCCGCGGGGAGATCGGCGGGGAACGCCGGCAGCCCCTGCAAGGCGAAGACGGCGCTCGAGCCGCTGGCCGTCGCGAGCGAGCGAAGCTTCACGTCGGCGGTGCCCGGGTTCTGCACGGTCACCTGCACGGTCTCGGGGCTGCCCGCCGGCACGGCGCCGAAGTCCACGGGATCGGGGTTGAACGTCAGCTGGCTGTCGACCGCGTTGCCCTGCAACGTGAGCGTGAGGGTGGTGCAGCCGAGCTGCACCGAGGGGTCGCTGCTGCAGATCTGGATGGGCAGGGTCGCGCTCGCAGCCCCGGCGGCGCTGGGCAGGAACGAGACGTTCACCGACAGGGACGCTGCGGCCCCTGGATCTGGCCGAGGGTGGCCTGCGCCGCCACGTTGCCGCCGTTCGCGAGCTGCACGGCCAGCGACGCGGCCGGGGCGCCGAGCTGGAAGTCGCCGAAGTCGACCGGGTTGGGCGAGGCGGAGACCGTCAGCTGCGCGCCGGTGCCGCTGAAGGCCACCGGGAGCGAGGCCGAGCCCGACAGCGCGATGTTGAGGGTGGCGGTGCGCGCTCCCATGGCCGACGGGGTGAACGAAAACGGGACGTTCACGGTGGCGCCCGCGGCCACCGTGCCGTCCGCGAGGGGGCTCTGCTGGTGGAAGTCGGAGGCGTCGGGGCCCGAGAGCGCGAGGCCTTGGATGGTGAGCGAGGCGGTGCCCGGGTTCTTCACCGAGAGCGTCAGGGATTTCGACTGCCCCACGGGAACCTCGCCGAAGACGAGGTCCTGGGCCTGGCCGCTGCCGTCGAGGCCGACGAGGCCGCTGCCGCCGCCCCCGCCGGAAGAACCGCCATGGGGGCAGGCACAGCCGGCCAGCGCCAGCGCAACGCTCACGAGGACACGGCGGCCCATGGCGACCTCCTCGCCCTCGGGAGGAATCCCCAGGGCGCGGCAAGCTACCGTGCGCTTGGAAGGCGTGTAAAGGGGGGGGCCCTGCCCGTCCGAGCCGGCCGTTCAACCCACCGGAAGCGTGACGCAAAAGCGGCTGCCGCGCTCGATCTCGCTCTCCACCCAGGCGTGGCCGCCGTGGGCCTCGGTGAGCGTCTTCACGATGTAGAGCCCGAGCCCGGTGCCGCCCGAGCTGCCGTGCCAGTAGCGGTCGAAGAGCCTCGGCCGGTCTTCCGCGGAGACGCCCGGGCCGCTGTCGGCCACCCAGAGCTGCACCTCGCTCGCCAGCTGGGCGGCGCCCGCGACGACCTCGCCGCCCGGCGGGCTGAACTTGACGGCGTTGGCCACGAGGTTGGAGAGGATCTGCAGCGCGCGGCCGCGGTCGCAGCGGACGGCGAGGTCGGGGCGCGGGACGTCGACGCGGAAGCGCAGCGAGCGCTCCTTCGCCGGGCCCTGGAAACCGGAGAGCGCCTCCTCGAGCAACTCCTCCACCGGGCATCTATCGAGGGCCAGCTCGAGGTGGCCGGCCGCCGCCCGCTCCGCGTCGAGCAGGCTGTCGATGAGCGAGCTCATGCGCACCGCCGAGCGCCGCATGGCATCGGCGTGGCCGCGCACCCAGCTCCCGTCGTCGCCCTCCGGGACCGGCCGGTCGAAGAGCAGGTTGGCCCGCGTGAGGATGCCGGCGAGCGGGTTCTTGAGGTCGTGCGAGACGATCGCCATCAGATCTTCCCGGCGCCGCACCTCCTGCTTCGCCTGCTCGAGCAGCCGCGCGGCGTCGATCGCCAGGGCGGCGCGGTCCGCGACCTCCTGGGCCAGCGCCAGATCGGCCTCGCCGTAGGGGGGCTGGGACGAGCCGCGCAGCAGCGACAGCGCGCCCAGCACCCGGCCGCGCGCGTGGAGCGGGACCACGATGGACGAGCAGATCCCCAGCTTCCGCATGGTCTGGAGGTGGTCGAGCGAGTGGGCCATGGCGCGCAGGTCGCCGTCGCTCACCACGGGCTTCAGCGAGCCGCGGCCGGCCGCGGCCTCGGGATAGGCCTCGGCGATCTGGTGGGTCGTGGGCGGAAAGCGGCTCGCGTAGTCCTCCGCGAGCGCGCGCTTGCGCGGGTCGCCGTGCACCACCGCCACGCGGCGGAGCAGCCCCTTCTCGTCGATGGCCACGAAGCTGCACCAGTCCGCGAGCGCGGGCACCACCAGGCGCGCCACCTTGCCGAGGGTGGCCTCGTAGCCGAGCTCCTCGGACAGCGTGCGGCTGGCCTCCGCGAGGAAGGTCGCCCGCCGCTCCTTCTCCGCCAGGGCCCGCCCGCGCCGCACGAGGGCGGCTGCCAGGGCCACCACCGTGGCGGCGATCGCGGCGGCACCCGCGAGCGCGGCGAGGACCAGGCCGCTCAGGAGCAGCTCCCCGCGGCGCACACGCTCGACGAGCAGTCGCAGGGCGAGTTGCACTGGGCGCCGGTCGACAGGTCGAGCCCCTCGCAGCAGAAGACGGCGGGACACGTGGGGTTGCAGCCGCCGTTGCGGCATTGCTGGAAGGTGCTGCTGCCGCCGTCCACGTCGACGCAGGGGCACTGCACCGGGATGCACTGATCGTCGAGCGTGCAGCCGCCGTCGCCCGGGCCGCCGCCGCCGACGCGCGAGGTGCCGCCCGTCAGGTAGAACGGGCAGGTCGAGGAGAGCGTCTGGCGCAGCTTCTGGCATTGCACGTCGGCCTGCGCCCAGTCGGCTGCGTTCGAGGCGGTGCACGCCGGCAGCCGCTGCAGGCAGCTCAGGTAGCCGCCGAGCGTCGATTGATCGGCCGACGAGCAGGCCGAGAGGCTCGCCTCGCAGCTCCCCGAGCCGGAGGGCGGGGCGCCGGCGTCGGCGCAGCTGCCCTGGATCGCGCCCCAGTTGAGGGACTGGAGCTGCGAGCAGACGTCCGAGCTGCAGGCCGCGGCCGCCGCCGCGAGTCCGATCGACAACCAGAGCGTGCGCATCTCTCCCCAAGCAAGCCCTGCCACGGGGCGCGGGTCAAGCGATCCCGTGGCTGGACGGCGAGCAAGCGGGGAGGGCGAGCGCTGTGTGGCATCGGACAGTCGCGGGCGATGGCGCAAAGGGGGACCGGAGGGTGGGCCCAACCGGGAGCCCGCTCCACGGACGCTCGCAGGGAGGGAAAGTTTCGCCTACCGGGTGGCGGCCGGCGGCGGGACGTTCCCGGCCGGGCCTCGGGATCGCCACGGACGGTGCTTGGCCGCGTGGAGCAGCCCCCAGACGGCGAGCCCGCCGACCACCGCCAGCAAGCCGCCGACGACGGCGCTGCCGATCGCCCAGGAGAGCAGCGCGTGGTGCCACAGCCAGGGCGCCAGCGCGTGCACCGACGGGAGCGACGGCAGGGTCCAGCGCCCGAAGCGCAGCCGCTCGCCGAGGGCCACCTCCGCGCCGATGATGCCCGCGCCCATGGGCGGCAACGAGATCTGGGAGGCCGCGAGCGCGATGAGCGGGTTGAGCTCCAGCAGCGAGGCCAGGCCGAGGCTCAGCAGGGAGTGGAAGCCATAGAAGGGAGAGCAGCCGCAGAAGATGCCGAGCGCGACGGCGGCCGCGAGGCTCCGCGGGCTGTGGCCCGCCGTCAGGAGCGTCCGCCAGATGGAGGCCAGGCGAGCGCGCAAGCCCCGCGGCCGATCGGGCGCAGGCGGGGCGACCGCGGCGGTGGGTCGAGCGTCTGCCATCTCGGGCGATCCTAGCATCATGGAAGCGAGAACAAACGTGCCGCGTGCCGTCTTTCGCCCACCGGGGCGAGCCCCGCGCCTGGCGCTTGCCTGCGCCGCGGTTCCGTCACGGAGGCAGCGGGCTCGATCGAGGTCAGGGATTCCGAAGTCCCGTGCTGCTCGACCCTGTCCCGGCCTCGCGTGCAAGAATGGGGCTTGCTTCTGGCACTCGCGCGCGGGCATGACGGGACGCCGACTCGCAAGGGGACCTGCCTGACCGAGGGAACGTGCCAGAGACGCTGAAAACCGCGCGCATCGGCGTCACCACCTCCGGTCGTCCGGGAGACGCGCTGGCCGGCGAAGCGCGCGCGGCCGCCGCTGCCGTCGGGCTTCCCTACCTCGACCGCGCGGGCCTTCCCTCGCGCCGGGCGCTGTTCGAGCGGTCGGGGGTCGACGCGCTGGTCGTGTTCGAGGGGCGCCGCCTCTCGGTCGTGGATCGGCAGGGCACCCTGCGCTTCGCCGAGGGGCTCGCGCGGCTGCGCGTCCAGCAGCTCCAGCGAGGCGGCGCCGATCGGCTGGTCGACCTGGCCCGGTTCGAGCGCGGCGAAGCCGTGCTGGACTGCACGCTCGGGCTCGCGGCGGATGCCCAGGTCGCCGCCTGGGCGGTGGGCCCTGCGGGCCGCGTGGTGGGCCTCGAGAGCAGCCCCGTGCTCTGCCTGCTGGCGCGCCACGGCCTGCCGAGACTCGCGCGGCTCGCGCCCGCCGCGGCGATCGACGTGCAGCTCGCGGACGCGCACGAGCTGCTCCCGCGGCTACCCACGGGCAGCTTCGACGTGGTCCTCTTCGACCCGATGTTCGCCCACCGGCGCAAGGCGTCGCCCGCGTTCGAGCAGCTCCGGCGCTACGCCGACCCGCGCCCGCTCACCGCCGAGCTCCTGCGCGAGGGGCGGCGCGTCGCGCGCCGGCTCGTGCTGGTCAAGGCCGCGCGCTCGAGCGAGCTGCGGCGGCTGGGCCTGACGGCGGAGCCCGGTCCCGCCGCGGCCCACGTGAGGTGGGCGAGGGCGGCGCCGCTGCCGCCTGGCCCCCGGTGATCCCAGAGAAGGACGGACGGATGCGGCGGTGAGGTTCCTACGCGTAGCTCGCCGAACCGTCCGGCGACACCGGCGAAGGCGCCAGCCCGTAAGCGCCGGGGTCGACGTAGGCCCTCAGAGGATCCTCGGGATCGACGAGGACGTCCACCTGGGTCTTGCCTGCCAGGTCGAGGCCCGGCGTGTCCCAGATGGGATCACTCACGTAGGTGTACGTCAGGCTCGCGCGCGCGTCCGCCCATTGACAGGTGATGAACAGGAGCGTGTGCCACCGCACGGTTCGAGAGGAAACGTTGGTGATGGTGGCCTCGATGCGGCGTCCGTGGGCCTTGAGATAGGCGATGGTGCGAAGGCGTCGTCGAGTCTTGAGGACGCCCGGCACGAGCAGCGCGGCGATGGGCAAGAGAGCGATCGCGATCAGGCCGACGACCGGCAGGACGACCGGCGACGCGCCTGCATGGAAAAGAAGAAGGCCGCCCGCGGCCAGGGCGGCACACGCGACCAGGCCCACCCAGAACGCAGCCCTCATGCGCCTCGCGCCTCCTCGAGAGCAAATGCTGTCACGGAACCCCGTCCAATGAAAGGTTCTCCCGACCGAACGGTGCGAGTCCGCCGAGAACCTCCGCCGACGTCGCGGGCGAGCGCTGAAAGGCCGCGTCGCCGGCTCGAAGCGCTGACCCGGAGCGATGGCCCCGAGGGCAGTGCTGGCGCAGCTTACCTGGGACGCGGCAACCCTGGCGGGGCATGGATCTCCAGCCCGACTTCAGAGACATCTTGGCGGCGTTCGCCCGGACCGTCTCCACCGGCTCGGCGCAGTCGACGGGCGCGCAGCTTGCGATGGACGACGACCGCGCCGAGTGGAAAGCCGACCGTGACCACCCAGGCGGAATAGGCGTTGAACTTGGTCATGCCGACGCCAAAGAGCTGAACGTTGAGCAGAGCGAAGCCCAGTTTTCCGGTCGTCCAGTTGGCAGTGACCTTGCCGATTCCGACGAGGGTGGCGGCGGCCCACAGCCATTTGCGAGGAAGGTCGGAGCGCAGGCACAGCGCGAGCGCGTAGATCGTCCGCCGCGCGCAGTTCACCGGCCAGGGCGGCGCCGATCTCGCCTGGTGCCGACGCCCGCTGCGCCCGAGCTGTCCGAGGCGTCGGACGACGTGTTCGAGAAGCTCGAGCGGCTTCTGACCCCAACGAGCTGGCCACCGAGGTCGATGCCAGCACGGTCGCGGCCGTGGCTCCGCAGGGAGGGCTCGGCCTCGTGTTGGCCGCGGTGGATGGCGTTACGTTCGGCATGATGGTTGGCCGGTCCGGCGCCAAGGATTCGGAGACTGCGCGGTCGTTCAGGCGATTCAGGATCTCGCTCGCTGCCACCTTGGCGAGGCGTGGCAGCGCCGCCTCGCGGGACGCCCCGGCTGCATGGTAATCTGTGGGCATGTCGCGGGCCGATCGCCGCAGCGAGCGGAGGCGCTGGCCGGGAGGCGTCGCGACCGCTGCCCAGCTCCGGCGCGACGAGCTGTCGCGCTGGACGGCGCTGAGCGCCGCGCAGCGCCTCGAAGTGCTGGCGCAGCTCACCTGGGACGCGGCCATCCTGGCGGGACATGGATCTCCAGCCCGACTTCAGAGACATCTTGGCGGCGTTCGCCGCCGCACGCGTTGAGTACCTCGTCGTGGGCGGGTACGCGGTCGGCTTCCACGGCCAGCCCCGCCTGACGGAGGACCTCGGCCTGTGGGTGCGGCCCAGCGCGGAGAACCTCGGGCGCGTTCGCGAGGCGCTGGTCGCATTCGGAGCGCCGGAGGCGCTGCTGGCCGAGCTCGATTCGGCGAGCGCCGAGGACGTGCTCTGGATGGGAACGCCGCCCCTGAGAATCGACATCGTGAAGGGCGTTCCGGGCGGCGATTTCGAGGCCGCCTACGTGCGGCGCTCGACCGTCGAGTGGCAGGGCCTCCCGGTGACGCTCGTCCCGCGCGAGGATCTCATTCGCCTCGAGCGGGCCAGCGGCCGGCCGCAGGACCTGGTGGACGCGGATCTGCTGGAGTCCGCGGAGTGAGGCGCAGTCGGTGCGGGTCGCATGAGGCACGCACAAGCGCATCGACTGCTGCTGACCGAACGAAGGCCCATCGGTCGCAGGTATTTCCGAGTTGACGATCTCGGCTGAGGCCGCGCTGGCACTCCCCTCGATGGCAGCCGCCTTTGCGGTCGGCTGCTGCCTGCAGCCAACCGGCTCGGGTGGCACCTCGAGCTCCGGCGGAACAGCCTCGGGATTCGTCGCAAGTTCCTGCGACGCCGTACGCGAAGTAGAGCTTGGACCGGGCGTCGCCTTCTGCAGCACGCTCGCGTCCTGCGCTAACCCTGGCCTTGACGGTCGACGCTACCCTCTTGCGATGGATGCCGGGTTCTGCATGACCGTCCTTTGCCCAGCCTGTCCAACCACGGACGGCACTGCCCTCACGGATCTCGCCGCGACCTGCGCCCAGTATGGCCCCGTCGCGCATACCTGCTCTGCCACGTTCTTCCCCTGCCTCCTCGACGCCGGCAGCCCCCCACTCTCTGCTGCCTGCAATCAGGCAGTACACGCCTTGGCCGGCGATGCCCTCTCGGGAGATGCGGGACAGTGACGCGCTTCCACGACGGGGGCGGCCGGGTCGTCAGCGGGCTCGCGGCACTTGCGCCGTGGCGCGGTGGAGCGTGACGGCCCGGGCGCTATCAGCCGACCGCCGCCGCGCGGAGCTCGGCGAGGAGCCCCTGCGGCGTCGCGCCCGAGATGGCGCGGAACTCGGCGATGAGGTGCGCCTGATCGTAGTAGCCGGCCGCGGCGGCGATGCTGGCCCAGCCGGCGCCATCGTCCTCGCGTGCGGCGTCCAGCGCGCGGCGGAAGCGCGCGAGCCGGGCGAACGTCTTCGGGCCCAGGCCGAGGGCTTCCCGGAACACGCGACGCAGGTGGCGTTCGCTCACGCGGAGGCCGGCGGCGACGCGGCTCACCGGGGCGTGCGCGAGCCGCCCGGCGGCTTCGAGGACGAGCGGCGGGCAGGCGCGGTGCCCCCGGGCGATGGCGAGGCGCGCGGCGAGGGCGTTCTCGAGCGCTGCCGCCGCCCCGGCCGTGGTGCGGGCGTCGCCGAGCCGATCGAAGAGCCGCCGGGCCGCGGCGTCGCCCCACAGATCCTCGAGCGGGACGACGCGTCCGGCGAGGGCGGAGGCCGGCGCGCCGAGCACCGCCTCGTGCTCGCCCAGGCGGAGACGCGCCGTCACGGTGCGCTGCCCGCCGCGCATGAGCTTGCGGTGCACGCGCGGCCGGACGCCCAGCACGTGCACGTCGACACCGCCGCGCGTCGACGGCCCGAAGCGAACGACGAGGTGGATCTCCGGTCGCGGAATCCAGACGCCGGGCCCGTCGCGGCGGCGTTCGTCCACGGCCAGCGCCGCCACCGCGGACGCGCTCGGCGCGAGGGGGCCCTGCACGGCGCTCGCGAGCATGGGGGGATCCTGTCGCGCGGGCGGCGGCCGCGCAACCCTCGGCGGCTCGCGTGGCCGTTTTTTCCAAGCTTCGAGGGCCGAGGAGGGCCATGCTGCGCCCATGAAGATCCTCGTGACCGGAGCGACCGGCAAGGTCGGAAGCCGACTCGCCGGACGCCTCGCCCAGCGCGGCCACCGCGTGCGCGCCCTCGTGCGCGATCCGGCGCGCGCCGCGGGCCTGTCCGCGGCTGGCATCGAGCTCGCGCAGGGCGATCTGCTCCAGCTGGACTCGCTCGCCGCCGCGGTGCGCGACGTCGAGGCGGTGATCCACTGCGCCGCCTTCTTCCGCGGCGCGACGCCCGAGCAGGCGCACGCGGTCAACGACCTCGGCACGCAGCACCTCGCGGGCGCCGCCCGCGCCGCCGCCGTGAAGCGCTTCCTCTTCACGAGCACCGGCCTGGTCTACGGCTCGACCGGCGGCCGACTCGCCCGCGAGGACGACCCCTGCGCGCCCACCGCGCCCTATCCCGTGAGCAAGCTCGCCGCCGAGCGCTTCCTCCTCGCGCTGGAAGGCCTCGACGTGCGCGTGCTTCGCCTGCCGTTCGTCTACGGCGACGGCGACCCGCACATCGCCGAGGTCGTCCCCTTGATGCGCGGCTTTCCGCCGGCGCAGCGCATGTCGATCGCCCACCACGCCGACGTCGCGCAGGCCGTGGCTCGCTTGCTCGAGGCGCCGTCGCCGCCGCATCGCGTCTACAACGTGGTCGACGACGAAGCGCCAGACCTCGCCACGCTGTTCGCCTCGGTGGGAGCGCCGCCGCCCGACGGCTCGAGCGCCGAGCGCGCGCGCGCCTTCGACGCGCTCCTCGACGGTCGCCGCCTCCGCGAGGAGCTGGGCTTCGAGCCCGCGTTCCCGCGCCTCGCGGACGCGATCGCGAAGGGGATGTAGCCGCGGGGCTCGCAGCACGGGCGGCGCGGGTCGTCGGCGGGCTCGAGCAGTGGCAGCGTGAGGCGGCCTTCGAGCCTCGCGAAGCGAGAAGGGTGGCTCCTGCGCCCGAGATGGAAGCCCCTGCGGGCATTCACGAAGGGCCACGGCTCGTTCAGCAAGGCCCCATGTCACCACGGCAAGCGGCACGGGGCCCCGAGGAGCCTGCTGAACGCCCGAAGCGCGCCGCCGTGGCACACCGGCCGTCTTCCGGGCGAGCCATTCAGGCCTCTCGGGTACCCAGCGAGCGGCGTGTGGCACACTATCGTCGTGCTCGGCGCGCCGCTCTCGCGCCGCTGGCACAGATTCAAGGCCGTGCGCTGGAGATGCAGCGCTCCAGGCGCGATGCTCAGGCAGCCGTGTCACCTCGGCAAGCGGCGCGTGTGACGAGGATGCCTCGTGCGTCACGGCTGCAGCCAGCAGCCCCGAGGCGGCTCGAGGCGCTGGTGCCAATTGAAGCTACCGAGGGCAACGCCGAAGCTCGGCAACCGGGCTGCAAGCTCGCGGCTGTGCCACTCACGCTTGAATCGACCACGCCGCACGAGACGTGTGTGACTCTCTCGGGTGATTTGGCCCGCGAGGCTCCCGGCAAAGGCTGCCTGCAAGGCCCTGGCGTGACGCACGAAGAGGCTGGCCCCGCGATGGAAGAAGCCTCGGTGACATGGATGGCCTCCGTCTGGGGGCAGGCTCGTGAATCGACCGAGGGCGCCGCTCCGGAGGTGACATTCTGGCTTGCTGCGTCCTTCCTGCTACCTCCAGAGGGCCCGTGGTGTGCCACCGCTCGCCAAGCGGAGCCGGCTGTGTCACACTGCGAGCCCATGCCGTTCATCATCGTCCCCACTCCGCTGGTGATGCAGGCCGCGAGGCTCCTGAACTTCACCAACCAGGCCCTCGCCGACCATCTCGGGGTCTCGCGCAGGACCGTGCAACGCTGGCTCGTCAGCGGGACGGGCCCGCAGATGCAGCACGCGGTCAAGCTGGCATGCACCGTGTACCCGCGGCACGAAGCGCTGGCCCGTGAGCTGGCCATCCATGGCGGCACCACCGTGGAAGCGCTCGGACTCGTGCCCCCGCGGCCGCCTCCGCCGCCAGCCGCGCCCGCTCCCAGGGCTGCGCCGGTCCCGCCCCCGGCACCGGCCGCGCGCAGCGAGCACGCCGAGGCCGTGCTGTGCGCCGCCGCGAACGCGATGGACGTCTCTCCGGCGCGCATCGCGCCCGCGGTGGTCGCCGCCTTCAAGCGCGCTCTCGCGCTCGGCGTGGACGTGCCCAGCCTCGTGGCGCTGCTCGAGCCGCCGAAGCCAGCCGCGAGCCCGCAGGCGCGCCCCGCGGGGTGAACGCGGGCGCCCGCGGCGGCCGGCGTCGAGGGAGAGTCAATCCTCGTCGACCGATGGCGTGCTCATGAGCTCGGCCAGCAGCCGCCCGAGTCCGGCCTTGTCGAGCGTGTGCTCGGCGAGGCCGATCATCGCGTCATACAGCCGCCCTGCCGGATCATGGATCGTCACGCCATTGAGCTCGAGGAAGACGAGTGCGGCGGCAAGCGCGGTGCGCTTGTTGCCATCCACGAAGGGCTGGTTCTGGGCGATGTGGAACGCGTAGGCGGCGGCCTGCTCGAACAGACCCTGGTGAACGAACACGCCACCGAAGGACGCCTGGGCCTGTGCGACAGCGGACTCGAGGCCGGCCGGGTCGCGCAGGCCCGCGCCGCCGCCATACATCGAGAGTTGCTTCCCGTGGAGTAGAAGCACGTCCTCGACCGTCAGGAACTCCGGCTCGATCACTTCGCCAGCTTGCGGAAGGTCGCGTCGTGCGCGGCCAGAACCTTCTTCGACGCAGCCGCCACGCGCCCGCGACGCTGCGGTACGGGCTCGATGATCAACCGGCGACCATCGGTCGTCATCTCCAGCTCGGTCTCCCGGTCGATGTTGAGCAGCTCGAGGATGGGCTTCTCGACGACGACTCCCAGGCTGTTGCCGATGGCAGAGAGCCTCTTTCTCATGGACGACCTCCGTACTTACCAATGTATTACGGCGGCGACGCGGCGGCAACGAGAGCGTGGTCGCCCGCCACGCCCCAAGAAGAAGGTCGATAATTGAGGCGGCAGCTCATCCGGAGTCGGTGCCGGAAGGGGCCACTGCCGACAAAGCACGGGCCGGGCTCTGCCGGACAGGGGAGGGGCTCGGTTTGGTACTCTGACGACGTGACTCCTCCGCCGACCCCGCGCGACCGTCTGATGCCGACGCTCACCCAGGCCTTGCTCTGGGGAGTGCTGACGATCGCGTTGGACTTCATGGGCATGTTCGTCTGGGTACTGGGCAGCAGGTTGAGCTCCTCGGGGCCTAACGGCACGCCGGGTGGCGTGGTATGGTTTGCAGGCGGGGCCGTCTGCCTCTTGGGAACACTGTGTGGCGTGCATGCGCTCAAGCTCGCCGTCCAGGTGGGCTGGCGCGGGGTCGAGGTCGACTGGGCGTGGCTGGTCGCTGCGGGGAGTTTGTTGGCTGCAGCGTTTGGAGGGCTGTGCGCACTCGGGTACGGCGTCATGGCCTACGAAACGCTCGTGCGGCACTGACCTGTCTGTTGTGGCCCCCCTTGGGTCACCGAGACGCGCTCGTTGCGGGCGCGACCGTTCGGGAAGTGCGCTCGCTACGGTCCTCGCAGTAGCGAAATCAGCGGCCAGGAACCGAACAAGAGGACGAACACGAGCGCGAACAGCGCGGGCTCGGCGAGATCCCAGCGGCCGGGACCAGCGTCGAAGGTGCGCTCGGCTTCGCGCATCCCGGCCAGCGTGAGCTCAGGCCAGGCCCGGTACTCGGTGCTTCCGCTTGCTCCGTTGGCCGCCAGGAATTCTTGCACGAGCGCCTCGTGGCGAGAAAGAAGCGCGCCGACCGATTCCCCCGGCGCATACTGCGTCCAGCGGGCCGGTTCCTTTCGAACGGTCCCGCGATAGTTCCCGGTCAACACGATGGCCGGCCCGGGTGCGAAGTAGCTGCAGAGGTACAGTCGCCGGCGGTCCACCCACGCGAAGACGTTCCGGTCGACCAGCGCCCAGATGTCCGCCTGGTCTCCGATGAAGGGTGGCAGGCCCAGCCAGCTGCGCATGGAGCCGAGCCATCGGAAGCCCTGCGTCTGCAGCTCCCGGCCATGGCGGCGCGTCTCGGCCGCTCGTGCCCCGGGCCCGCGTGTGGCCCAGCCCCCCAGCTTGGGAAATGCCAGCCTCAACCAGATTGGCAGCGCCATGCTCGCGAAGACGTAAAGGGTCACCCCGTCGACGACCTGAGCGTGCGCGCGGAAGACCGCCTCGAGGGGAGCCCAACCGACGAGGGCCACGACGACGATGACGAAGGCGACTCTCGCGAGCACCCCCGGCCACTCTTTTTCGCTCCACTTGGCCCGCTCGAAAGGCACGTGGTCTACCTGCCATCCAGTGAGCACCGGAAAGTGGCGCACGAGCCAGCGACCCGCCGCCCGGAGAATGACCTCGTCTCCCTGAGATGAGCGGAGAGGGCTCGGGCGTCCATGGCCACATCCTACCGCTGGAGGGGCCCTTCGGGGACGCCGGTCGTCCTCGACGGCTCGAAGGACCAGGGCATCGCGCCGGACTACGGCGACTGACTCGCGGCGGTCACCCCCGTCGCGTGGTTCGCCACCCAGAGCGGAATCCCCACGGCGACGGCCGCGACGCCGATCGCGAGCGTGATTCCGCCGGCGATTTCGAAGCCGCGATCGGAGGCCGCGAGCGCCGGTTCCTCGAGCAGCGCGCCGGCCACGATGACCTCGCCGCCGAGAACCGCCAGCACCTCGCCGAGGATGTTCTTCTTCAGCGACACCGGGTGAACGTCGAGGTGGCCGTCGCCCAGGTTGTCGGGCGTGAGCAGGAGCGGCAGCACGTCGTCGCCGGCGACCCGGTAACGGGCGCCCGGATCGAGGTGGGCGGCGCAGGGGACGGCGCACACCGTCCGCCACGGCGGTGAGTACCCCCGGTGTCTGTCGGGAGAAACGCCGGGCGGAACCCGCTCGAGGCGCACCGCGGGGTTCTTGGAGGTGAGGTAAACGGCCTGGGGCGTGTCGGCTGCAAGGAGCAGGGCCAGCGCGAGCGAGCTCATGGCCGGTCTTCAAGCAGCGCCCGTGCCACTGCCAAGCCCCTGAAAGCGCTGGAGTACCGCGGGCGGGTCGCAAGGCCCTTTCGAACGCGGGCGCGGAGCGCGCTCAAGGTCCATTCACGTTCAGCCGCACGGCCACCAGAAGCTCGACGGCCGCAGCGCCGGTGTATGGCCCGGTCTCGATGATGCTTTGCAGGCTGCTGTAGCCCCGGGCCTCGACCGAGATCCGCCAGGGGTGCGGTGGAATGAGCAGGTCGCAACCGACGCTGGCCCCGAGGCCAAGCCACTCCGGAACGTCGCCGTTGGTGCCGCTGAGGTTCTCGTTTCTGGACAGGACGAAGGCCCCGCGAACGAACGGGCCGGCGAACGGTCTGAAGTGCCCGGCCACGAGGGAGAGCCTCGCCCCCAGGTCGACGGGAACGTAGCTCCCACCGCCCTCCCAGGGGACTCCGCCCGAGAGGCGATCGCCGTAGTAGGTCGGGCTCTCGGCGTCCTCCCACGCCTCCAGCTCGATCCTCGGGAGCAGGAACCGCTCCTCCAGGAGGAGGCCCCCGAGCGGTGAGAGCTCCGCGCTGCGCGGGGACGATCCGAGGAAGCTGAGCGCGGCGCCGCCCTCCAGGCCGACACCGAAGTCCCAGGCGGTGGCAGCCGGCGAGGCAAGCAAGGCCAACGCGGCTCCCGCGAGGGCGGCGTACGAGAGGTCTCGGAATGTCGGCGCCGCTCGCCTCCCGCATCGGGAGGCCGTCACTCGCAAAGGCCGGCGGAGCAGACGCCGGAGCAGCAGCCGCCGCCGGGACCGAGGCCCTCGATCGTCGTGCTGCAGAAGCCGCTCCGCGGGGAGCAGCAGACGCTTCCCGCATCCGTGGCGTCGCACTCCAGCGAGCTGCAGCACGCACCGGAGCCGTGGCAAGGCCGGCCGAACGTGGGGCACCCGCCGTCGCACGGCGCCGCCTTCGTGCCGGCGTCGTTGGCACAGAAGCCGGGGCAGGGGGTGGCCGGCGGCTGCACGTTCGCGACCGGGACTCCGCAGAAGCCGGGGCACACATCGATTCCGCCCTGGCCGTCCGGGCACCAGCCTGGGCAGGGCACCGCCGGCGGGCACCCGCAGGCGTCCTGGGTGGGCGCATTGCAATATCCAGGGTCGAGCGCGCACGTGAGGGGCACGACGCACGGATGGCCCGAAGAGCAGGCGGCGCACGCGAGCAGCGCGAGGGCCAGCTCGGCGAGCTTCAGTCGAGCCATGCGCGCAGCCTAGCACGAGGGCGGGCGATGCCATCCCTCGGGCGCCACCTCCGTTCGCCGCAGCGCTCCGCAGACGCGAGATTTGCGAAGCCCGGAGCTCGACGCATCGATTGCGTCGCAGTCTCGTGTTGCCCGGCGGCGTTGCCCTGGCTCCGATCTTGCTGCTGCCTCCTTGCATGAACGTCGCAACCAAGGCGCGCCTCGCCGCGCACGTGCTCGCCTGGCGGCTCACGTGGGGCCGCCACGACATCGACCAGCTCGTGCGCGGCCTGCCCCGCAACCCGAAGTTCATGAGCGCGCGCTCCGCCGTGCAGCTCATCCCCGACGGCGCGACCGTGATCTCCACCGGCATGGCCGGCAACATGCGCTGCGCCATCCTCTACTGGGCCGTGCGCGAGGAGTTCGAGCGCACGCACCATCCGCGCGGCCTCACGTGGATCGCGGTGGGCGGCATCGGCGGGCGCGGCCGGCTGCCGGGCACGCTCGAGGAGGTGGGCCGGGACGGGCTCGTGGTGCGTCACATCAGCGGGCACCTCGAGACCGCGAAGTCGCTCCTGCAGCTCGCCGCCGCGGGCCGCTGCGAGATTCACACGCTGCCGCAGGGCGTGCTGGCGCGTCTGGTGGAGGCCCAGGCGCAGGGGCAGGAAGCGCTGGTCACGCGGGTGGGCGTGGGGAGCTTCGTCGACCCGCGGACCGGGACCGGCACGCTGGTGGCCGGCCGCGCCGAGAGCCTCGCTTCTCCGGAGGGCGAGGCGCTGCGCTACGCCATCCCGCCCATCCAGGCGGCCCTGTTCGCGGCGGCCTCCGCGGACGCGGCGGGCAACCTCTACATGCGCAACGCCTCGCTGCTCACCGAGAGCCGCGAGGCGGCGCTCGCCGCGCGGCGCCACGGCGGCAAGGTCATCGCCACGGTGGCCGAGGTGGTCGAGGGCCGGCCGGACGAGATCTTCCTGCCCGCCGGCGAGGTCGACGCCATCGTGGTCTGTCCGCGCAACGAGCAGGTGGGCTCGATCCCGCAGCGCCGCTACCTGCCGATGTTCGTGCCGGGCCGGCCGGTGGACGTGGAGCTGGCGGAGGAGGAGCTGGAGTTCGTCAACAGGCTGGTGGGCATCACGCCTCGCCGATCGGCCGTGGACGAGGCGCTCGCGCGGGAGGCGGCCTCGCTCGTGACGCGCACGGTGGCGCCGGGCTCCACCTTGAACTGCGGCGTGGGCCTGCCGGAGGAGGTCTGCCGGCTCATCCACGAAGCGGGTCTCCTCGGCGACGTGACGTTCCTCCTCGAGACGGGCGTCTACGGCGGGCTGCCGGCGCCCGGCGTGTTCTTCGGCGCGGCGATCGCGCCGGAGCGCTTCATGAGCTCGGCCGAGATGTTCCGCTTCATGGAAGGTCACCTCGACGCCGCGCTGCTCGGTTTCCTGCAGGTCGACTCCGAGGGCAACGTGAACGTGTCGAAGCGCGGAACCGGGCCGCTCGAGTACGTGGGACCGGGCGGCTTCATCGACGTCTCCTCGGCCGCGAAGACGGTGATCTTCGTGGGCTCGGCCATGACGGGCGCGCACGTGGCGCTGGAGGACGGCGAGCTGCGCATCTTCCAGCCCGGCCGCCCGAAGCTCGTGCCCCGCGTCGACGAGGTGACCTTCAGCGGCAAGGAGGCGCTGCGCCGGGGCCAGTCGGTCTGGTACGTGACCACGCTCGGCACGTTCCACCTCACCGAGCGCGGCCTCGAGCTCGTCTCGCTGATGCGCGGCGGCGACGTGGGCCGTGCCGTCCAGTCGCTGCCCATCGACCTCGTCCGCGGGAGCGGGCCCACCCCGCTCGTCGAGCGCGCGGTGTGCACGGGCGAAGGCTTCCATCTCGCCTGGCAGCTGCCCCGAAGGGCGCGAGCGGCCTGATGTGCGACACGATCGTCTCCGTCCGCGCCGGCTCGATCCTCTTCGCCAAGAACTCCGATCGCGACGCCAACGAGGCCCAGCTCCTCGACTGGCAGCCCCGCCGGAGCCACCCCGCGGGGACGGCCCTGCGGTGCACCTGGATCGAGATCCCCGAGGTGCGCGAGACCCACGCCGTGCTGCTGAGCCGGCCGTTCTGGATGTGGGGCGCCGAGATGGGCACCAACGAGCACGGCGTGACGATCGGAAACGAGGCGGTCTTCACGCGCGAGCCCTACGCGAAGGTGGGCCTCACGGGCATGGACCTCCTGCGGCTGGCGCTCGAGCGCGCCGAGACCGCGCGCGGCGCCGTGGAGGTCATCACGCGACTGCTCGAGCAGCACGGCCAGGGGGGCGGCTGCGGGCTCGAGAGCAAGAAGTTCACCTACCACAACAGCTACCTCGTGGCCGACGGCCGCGAGGCCTGGGTGCTCGAGACGGCCGGCAAGCTGTGGGTCGCCGAGCCGGTCTCGGGGGTGCGCTCCATCTCGAACGCGCTCAGCGTGGAGCCCTTCGCCTCGCGGCATCGCCGGCGGCTCTACGATCTCGTCGGCCGCGCGCACCTGCGCCGGGCACGCACCGAGAGCTGCGCGAGCGGCGCCCAGGGCGTGGGCGACATGCTGCGGCTCCTGCGCGATCACGGCCCCGAACGGCCCTGGCCCCGCTATTCTTGGGTGAACGGGTTCATGGAGGGCCCTTGCATGCACGGCGGCGGTCTCGTCACCTCCTCGCAGACGGCGGCCTCGTGGGTGGCGGAGCTCGGCCCGTCCTCGGCGCGCCACTGGGTCACGGCGACGGCGGCGCCTTGCCTGTCCCTCTTCAAGCCCGTCGACGTCGGCCGGCCTCTCGGGGAAGAGATCCTCGGGCCCCCCGCGACCGATCTGCCCGACGATCGCTCGCTCTGGTGGCGCCACGAGCGGCTGCACCGCACGGTGCTGCGGGACCCCGAGCGGCTCGCGCCCCTGTTCCTCGCCGAGCGGGACGAGCTGCAGCGCGCCTGGCTCGCGGCGCCTCCGGAGCCGGCCGCCGCCTTCGCCGAAGAATCGCGTCTCCTCGACGAATGGACCGCGCGCGTGATGGCGGTGCCCACCCCGGATCGCCGGCCCTGCGTGGCGCGCCGCTACTGGCGCCGCCGCACCGACGAGCGCTGGCGCTGCCGGCTCCGCTGATGCGCGTCCTCGTCTGCCCGGCGCCCTTCAAGGGCGTGCTCACCGCGGCCCAGGCGGCGGAGGCGCTCGCCGAAGGCGTTCGCGCCGCGGGGCACTGGGCGCTCGTGCAGCCGCTCGCCGACGGCGGCGAGGGGACGCTGGACGCGGTGCTGGCGCGGGGAGGGGAGCGACGGGCCGCGCGCGTGTGCGGCCCTTACGGCGGCTCTGTCGACGCGGGCTGGGCCCTCCTGCCCGGCGCCGTGGCGGTGGTCGAGATGGCGCAGGCGTCGGGGCTCGCGCTCGCGGGCCCGTTGCCGAGGGACCTCGCCGCCGCCACGTCGTACGGCACCGGCCAGCTCGTCGCCGCCGCGCGCGAGGCCGGCGCGAGGAAGCTCATCGTCGGGATCGGCGGCAGCGCCACGAACGACGGCGGCCTCGGGGCGCTGCGCGCGCTCGGGGCGCGGTTCTGGGGGGCCGACGGCGGGGAGATCACCGGCGCCGAGGGCCTCGAGCGGCTCGAGCGCATCGACGGCTTCGCCTGGGATCTCGAGACCATCGCCGCCTGCGACGTGGACAACCCCTTGACCGGTCCCGCCGGCGCCACGCGCGTGTTCGGCCCGCAGAAGGGCGGCACGCCGGCCGC
>Ga0335073_10004015_pt1 | contig 20524 bp, 15 predicted proteins | sample Lox_Sample_22_FD_207093 | JGI IMG/M metagenome (GOLD analysis project Ga0335073, IMG submission 207093) | Soil microbial communities from Loxahatchee National Wildlife Refuge, Florida, United States - Lox_Sample_2.2 | ecosystem: Environmental > Terrestrial > Soil > Wetlands | place: USA...
CTCCCACGCTACGGAACCGGCGGGGTGTGACCAGGGTCACCACCTCGTCGGTTTCTGCTGTCAGGACGTCTACCCCCTGTGCGGAGGCGACCGGGACGGCGAGCACCGTCGAGACCGCGCCGCGGGCCCGCACCGCGCGCAGCGCGGCCCGCGCCGTCACGCCCGTCGCCAGCCCGTCGTCGACCACGATCACGCACCGGCCCGCGAAGTCCGGCGGCGGTCGGCCGCCGCGGTAGACGAGGACGCGCCGCTCTAGTTCGGACCGCTCAGCGGCGACCACACCGTCCAGGTCGGACGGGTGCAGCCCGGTCCTGGTGAGCATCTCGTCGTCGAAGACCGGCTCCCCGCCCTCCGCGATGGCGCCGAGGCCGAGCTCGGGCTCTTCCGGATGGCCGATCTTCCTGGTCACGAGCACCTCGAGCGGGACGCCCAGGCATGCCGCCACGGCCCGCCCGACGGCCACACCACCTCTGGGCAGGGCAGCCACCACGGCGCGTTCGGGATAACCGGGAACAGCAGCGAAGTACGCGCCTGTCAGCCGATCGCCTAGCAGGAGTCCGGCGGCGGTGCGGTCGGGGAACGGGAGCGGGCCGTCTGCGCGGCGCTCCGGGAACGCGCTGGCCATCTCGCGGTCGGTTATACCCGGCGTGCGCGCACAATAAAGAACATGATCTGCGTCTCCTGCCGCCAGCGGCACCACGAGGACTGCCCCGGGGGCACCTGGTGCGACTGTCAGCACCTGCCGGCGCGCGACGCCAGCCAGGAGGCGGCCGAACCACTCATGAGCTGGGTCCGACAAGGGTGACGAGCGGCGCGGCGACCCACGGCGGCCGCGGGTCGCGCTGATCGCGGTGTCTCGGTCGCCTTCGAAGGCAGCGACAGTGAGGGGCGAGCATCATCAGCCTCATGAGTCCCTTAAGCCGCTCGCCGAATCCCGACCACATTATGTGGGATAGAAAAAGTAGCTATGGCTACCCAGAATATCCCCGTTGACCTGAGACCTGGAGACGCCTCCACGCCGGTGAGCAAGCCGAGAAATTTTACAAAAGAAACCTCGCTCCGCCGGAATAGGGCTGGCACCCGGCGAGTTGGCACGTGACATGGGACGCCCGCGCTGGACAGCCGCGCTGAGAATGTGTGATCCTGCACAGGTGTTCCCCGTTACGGATCCGATGCTCGTCGTGCGCCGGCACGTCGATTTTCTCCGTGTCCGCAGCGCGATGTGTCGCCCTGCACGCTGACTGCCGCCCGTCGTTAAACTCATCGTTACAAGCTGGAGCCGTCTCGCTACCAGCGACGTTTAACCTCTGGGCGCGCACCGCGAGCAGCCGGGCGGCCTTTTCTTTTTCTGCCGTGACGGCCGTAGCGGGCGCGTGCCCGCGACCGACTTCGACGCAGTGAGGAAGCCTGCCGCATGTCTCCCGTCACCGCCGCAGCCACCGCGACCAGCCAATCGGCACCGCCGGCCAGGACGGCCCCGGCCACGGCCGCGACTCCGCCCCGCCGCAAGCGCGGTGAGGGCCAGTGGGCGCTCGGCTACCGCGAGCCGCTCAACAAGAACGAGGAAAATAAGAAGAACGACGACGGGCTCAACGTCCGCCAGCGGATCATCGACATCTACTCCAAGTACGGTTTCGACTCGATCGATCCCGCTGACCTGCGCGGACGGTTCCGCTGGTTCGGGTTGTACACGCAACGGCGGCCGGGCATCGACGGCGGCAAGACCGCGGTGCTCGAGCCTGAGGAGCTCGACGACAGGTACTTCATGCTGCGGATCCGCATCGACGGCGGGCAGCTGACCAGCGACCAGCTCCGGGTCATCGGCGACATCTCCAACAACTACGCCAGGGGCACCGCCGACGTCACCGACCGGCAGAACATCCAGCTCCACTGGATCGAGATCGAATCGGTCCCCGCGATCTGGGAAGCGCTTGAGGGCGTGGGCCTGGACACCACCGAGGCGTGCGGCGACACGCCGCGCGTCATCCTCGGCTGCCCGCTCGCCGGGATCGACGCCGCGGAGATCATCGACGCGACGCCGGAGATCGAGGCGATCGGCGCGCGGTACATCGGCGACTCCGCGTTCTCCAACCTGCCGCGCAAGTTCAAGTCGGCGGTCAGCGGCTGCCCGCAGCAGTGCACGTTCCACGAGATCAACGACGTGGCGTTCGTGGCGGTCACGTATCCGGGGACCGGCGAGCCGGGCTACGACCTGTGGGTCGGCGGCGGGCTTTCGACCAACCCGATGATCGGCAGGCGGCTCGGCACGTTCGTCAAGCCGGAGCAGGTGCCCGAGGTGTGGGCGGGAGTGGCCGGGCTGTTCCGCGACTACGGATACAGGCGGCTACGGCACCGCGCGCGGATCAAGTTCCTGGTCGCCGACTGGGGCCCGGAGCGGTTCCGCGAGGTGCTCGAGAAGGAGTACCTGGGCTACGCGCTGCCTGACGGTCCCGCGCCCACGGCGCCGGCCGGCGGGGTGCGCGACCACATCGGCGTGCGCCGGCAGCGGGACGGGCTCAACTACGTCGGGTTCGCGCCGCGGGTGGGCCGCCTGAACGGCGACGCCCTGCACACGATCGCCGCGCTCGCCGACTCCTACGGCAGCGGGCGTGTCCGGACCACGACCGAGCAGAAGATGGTGATCCTCGACGTCCCCGACGACCGCGTGGACGGGCTCACCGCCGAGCTTGAGAAGGCCGACCTGCGGGCGGCGCCGAGCGTGTTCAGGCGGCACACGATGGCCTGCACGGGCATCGAGTTCTGCAAGCTGGCGATCGTGGAGACCAAGGCCCGCGCGATGGACCTGATCAGCGAGCTCGAGCGGCGGCTGCCGGACTTCACGCAGCCGGTGACGATCAACGTCAACGGCTGCCCGAACTCCTGCGCCCGCATCCAGACTGCCGACATAGGCCTCAAGGGATCGCTGGTCACCGACGCCGCGGGCAACCAGGTGGAAGGGTTCCAGATCCACCTGGGCGGGTCGCTGGCCGGCGGGGACGCCGCGGGCTCCGGGTTCGGCCGCAAGGTGCGCGGGCTGAAGACGACAGCGGAAGAGCTGCCCGACTACGTGGAGCGGGTGCTTCGGAAGTTCGAGGCCGGCCGGGAGAGCGGCGAGACGTTCGCGGCGTGGACGCTGCGGGCAGCGGAGGAGGACCTGTCATGACGAGCCCATCGGGTCGCGCGGTGCCGTTCTACTGCCCGTACTGCGGGGAAGAAGACCTAGAGCCGCAAGGTGCGGCGGACGGAGAGTGGCACTGCCGCAGCTGCACCAGGAGTTTCCAGCTACGATTTGCCGGGATAGGGGCCGCATTGTGAGCGGCCTAGGCCTTACTCTGGGCGGTCTGGGCGGATTTTTCGGCCAGGACGACGACGACGAGCTATTCGCGGAGGATCCACAGCACATGCGCAGCCTCGCCGAACAGGCAGCCGAGGAGCTGGAAGACGCCTCTGCCGAGGACGTCATTCGCTGGGCGACCGACACGTTCGGCGAGCGCATCTGCGTCACCTCGTCGATGACCGACGCGGTGATCATCCATCTCGCCTCCGCGGTCCGGCCGGGCATCGACGTGGTGTTCCTTGACACCGGTTACCACTTCCCCGAGACGATCGGCACGCGCGACGCGGTGTCCGCGGTGTACCCGGTGAACCTGGTCAACGTCACGCCGTCCCGCACGGTCGAGGAGCAGGACGCCGAGCTTGGCCCGCGGTTGTACGGGCGCAACCCGGACCTGTGCTGCTACCTGCGCAAGGTCGAGCCGCTCGAGCGCACCCTGAGCAACTACGACGCGTGGATCACCGGCGTGCGCCGCGACGAGACCACCTCCCGGCGCGCGGCGAAGGTGGTCGAGTGGGACGACAAGCGCGAGATGGTCAAGGTCAACCCGATCGCGTCGTGGACGACCAAGCAGGTCGACGACTACATCGCGACCAACGGCGTGCTCGTCAACCCGCTGGTGTACGACGGGTACCCGTCGATCGGCTGCCGGACCTGCACCCTGCGGGTGGAGCCGGGCGCCGACCCGCGCAGCGGCCGGTGGGCAGGGACGGGTAAGACCGAATGCGGCATCCACGCCTAAGCGGGCACGACAACCTACTGCTCGCCGACGGTCACCGGGATCGCGTGCCGCCGTCGCTTGTCGCCGTCGCCCACGGGTCCAGGGATCCGCGCGCGGCGGCCACGATCAGCGAGCTCTTGTCGCTGGTCCGATCCCAGGCGGCCGCGCGCGGCCTGCACCGGCTTGACGTCAAGGCGGCGTTCCTCGACCACTGCGCGCCGTCGCTCCCCCAGGTGCTCGGCTCGGTGGCCGCGTCCGGGTGCGTCGTCGTCCCGCTGCTGCTGACCGCCGCTTACCACAGCAAGACCGACATTCCGGCGCAGATCGCTGCCGCTGGCATGCCGGGGCTGGACGTCCGCTGCGCGGACACGCTCGGCCCGCATCCGCTGCTTGTCGCCGCTCTCGAGCGGCGCCTCGCCGAAGCGGGGTTCGGCGCTGATGGCGCTGATCGTGCCGCGACCAGCGTCGTGCTCGCCGCCGCCGGGTCGAGCGATCCCGCCGCGAACGCCACGATCGGCGCGCTGGCGGCGCGGTGGCAGCGGTGCAGCGGATGGCGCGACGTGGTCCCCGCGTACGCCTCCGCCGCCTCGCCGTCGCCCGCGAAGGCGGTCGGGGCGCTGCGGGCGCGCGGACATCGCCGGATCGTGGTCGCCACGTATCTGCTGGCGCCCGGCTACTTCGCGGACAAGATCCGGCGCGAGGCCCTCGAGGCGGGCGCGCGCGGGGTGTCCGGTGCGCTCGGCGCCGCGCCTGAAGTGGCTGAGGTGATCCTCGACCGGTACCAGGCCGCGGTCCGCGACAGCGCTTTCGGGTTGTGGCAGGGGCACGGTTATCCTGAACGGACCGTGGTGTCTGCCCAGTTAGTAACTGGTTCCGCGGGGCAGAACGAACACGGCAGCGTGCCCGTACGCGGCGCACGCTCGCCGGCGCGAATAACCTAACGCGGTAGGCTCGTGCGCTCAGGCGGTGACCGCGTAGGGAGGCGAATGCACATCTGGCCGGGAGCCCCGTATCCGCTCGGGGCGACGTGGGACGGGTGGGGAACGAACTTCGCCTTGTTTTCCGAGGCCGCTGAGCGTGTCGAACTGTCCCTGTTCGACGAGTCTGGCACGGAGTCCCGCGTCGGGCTGACCGAGGTAGACGGCTTCGTCTGGCACGGCTACCTGCCCGCGATCAGCCCAGGCCAGCGCTACGGGTACCGGGTGCACGGCCCGTACGAGCCGCGCCGCGGATACCGCTGCTCCCCCGCCAAGCTGTTGCTCGACCCCTACGGCAAGGCCGTCGAGGGCGACGTTGCCTGGGACGAGGCGCTGTTCGACTACCAGTGGTCAGACCCGCGCAAGCGGAACATGACCGACAGCGCGCCGTTCATGCCGAAAAACATCGTCATCAACCCGTTCTTCGACTGGGGCAACGACCGGCCGCCCCGCATCCCCTATCACGAGACGGTCATCTACGAGGCGCACGTGCGCGGCCTGACGCTGCGCCACCCGGAGGTCCCGCTGCACCAGCGCGGCACCTACGCCGGGCTAGCCCACCCCGCCGTGATCGAGCACCTGAGACGGATCGGCGTCACGGCCGTGGAACTGCTGCCCGTGCACCAGTTCGTCCCCGAGCAGGCGCTCGCCGCCCGCGGCCTGACCAACTACTGGGGCTACAACACGATCGGGTTCCTCGCCCCGCACAACAAGTACTGCAGCGCCGGGCAGCGCGGCGAGCAGGTCGGCGAGTTCAAGGCGATGGTGAAGGCGCTGCACCAGGCCGGGATCGAGGTCATCCTCGACGTCGTGTACAACCACACCGCGGAGGGTGATCACCGCGGCCCGACGCTGTCGTTCCGCGGGATCGACAACAAGGCCTACTACCGGCTGGACGACAGGGACGCGTGGCGGTACATCGACTACACCGGCTGCGGCAACAGCCTGAACGTCCGCAACCCGCACTCCCTGCAGCTGATCATGGACTCGCTGCGGTACTGGATCCTGGAGATGCACGTCGACGGGTTCCGCTTCGACCTCGCGTCGGCCCTCGCCCGCGAACTGCACGACGTGGACCGGCTCTCCACGTTCTTCGACCTCGTGCAGCAGGATCCGGTGGTCTCCCAGGTCAAGCTGATCGCCGAGCCGTGGGACGTCGGCGAGGGCGGCTACCAGGTGGGGAACTTCCCGCCCCTGTGGACCGAATGGAACGGCAAGTACCGGGACACCGTCCGCGACTACTGGCGCGGCCAGCCGGCCACGCTGGCGGAGTTCGCGTCCCGGCTGACGGGGTCCTCTGACCTCTACGAGACGTCCGGCCGCCGACCGGTCGCGTCGATCAACTTCGTCACCTGCCACGACGGGTTCACCCTCGCCGACCTCGTCAGCTACAACGACAAGCACAACGAGGCCAACGGCGAGGACAACAGGGACGGCACCGACGACAACCGGTCCTGGAACTGCGGCGTCGAAGGCCCCGCCGAAGACCCGTCGATCCTCGAGCTGCGCGCCAGGCAGGAGCGGAACTTCCTCGTCACCCTGTTCCTGTCCCAAGGCATCCCCATGCTGGCGGCCGGCGACGAGATCGGCCGCACCCAGGGCGGCAACAACAACGCCTACTGCCAGGACAACGAGACCTCCTGGGTGGACTGGAGCAGGGCCGCCGCGGAGCGCGACCTGCTCGTGTTCACACAGCAGCTCGCGAGGCTGCGCCGCAAGCACCCCGTGTTCCGCCGCCGCCGGTTCTTCAAGGGCACGCCTGAGAAGGGCGCCGCCGACATCGCCTGGCTCACCCCCGCCGGCGACCCGATGACCGACGCGGACTGGCGAGCCAGCTACGCGAAGTCGGTCGCGGTGTTCCTCAACGGCGCGGCGATCACCGAGCCAGACCCGCGCGGCGACCCCGTCACAGACATGAAGTTCCTCCTGCTGTTCAACGCCGGCGCGGAGCCGATCACGTTCACGCTGCCTGAGGCGAAGCTCGGCGCGGACTGGGAGGTCGTGGTCGACACGATGACCGGCCGCGTCGGAGGGGACTCCGAGGGGTTCGGGCCGAAGAGCAAACTCGAGGTCGGCGGCCGGGCCGTCGTCGTGCTGCGGTCGCGGACGTAACCGATGCGGCGGCTCGGCGCGGACACTGGCGAACTCGACGAACACGAGCTCGCGCAGCTGTACGCGTACCCCGCTCCGCCCTGGCTGCGCGCGAACATGGTGGCCAGCGCCGACGGCGCGGGTTCTTTCGACGGCCTGTCCGCCGGGCTGTCCTCGGACGCGGACCGGCGGCTGTTCGGCCTGCTGCGGGTCCTGTGCGACGTGGTGCTCGTCGGCGCGGGCACCGCGCGGACCGAGGGCTACCGGCCGGCCAGGCGCCGGGCGGCACTGGCGGACCTGCGCGGCGGCCCGGGCCGGACGGCGACGCCGCCGATCGCGCTGGTGAGCCGTTCCCTCGACGTGGACCTATCGGTGCCGCTTTTCGTGGACGCGCCGCCGGATGCCCGGACGATCGTGATCACCTGTGCCGACTCCCCCGCCGACAGGCGCGCCGCGGCCGAGCGGGTCGCGGACGTGATCGTGGCGGGCGAATCCGCCGTCGACCTGGCCGAGGCGGTCGGCGTGCTCGCCAAACGCGGCCTCGGCCGGATCCTCTGCGAAGGCGGCCCGACCCTGCTCGGGCAGATCGCCGCGGATCGCCTGCTCGACGAGCTCTGCCTGACGCTGAGTCCGCTGCTCGCCGGCCCGGGCGCGCCGCGCATCACCGCCGGCCCGGCGTTCACCGCCCGGCCGATGGCGCTCGCCCACGTGCTGCAGGACGACAGCTTCCTGTTCTGCCGCTACGTCGCTGAAACTCGCTGACTGGCTGGCGGGGTTCCCGCGCCAGTGCTGGCCGGCGGGAGCGCAATCGTGCTCGCGGCCGCGGGCAACGCGCTCGCCGTCCCCGCGGAGCCGGCATAGCCCTCAACCGCCGTCCCTTGCGTCCCACACGCCCCGTGCCAGCCCTTCCTTTGAGACAAGGGGAAGGGTTATCCGACCTGGAGGTCGGATAACCCTTCCCCTTAATCGTTCGTAGTCGGTTTGCGGTACCAGGCAGAGGGATGTGACGTGCGCGCAGGCCCGCAGGCCGGGGGACGTCGAAAAAGCCCGCCGCCTCCGCAGGGCCAGTGCCGGATGCCATGCGCCTAGCTGGACGAGGCATCACCCCCGCCAAATTGCTAAGCTAAGCCTTATCAGTTATAACTTACTATATGGAGCCAGCCGGGACCGTTAGGGATATCAATGAGGTCGCCGCCGCGGTGCGGATCGCGGTCGGGATGCTGGTGCGGAAGCTGAAGCAGGTGCCGGCGGCGGATGACCTGACGCTGGCCGAGACTTCGGCGCTGTCCCGGCTGGACCGCGGCGGCCCGGCCACCTCCAGTGACCTGGCGAAACAGGACCGGATCAGCCCGCAGTCGATGGGCGCCACGATCGCCGCGCTCGAGCAGCGCGGGCTGGTGGTGCGGCAGCGGGACCCCGGGGACGGCAGGCGGATCGTGCTGTCGGTCAGCGAGACAGGCCGGCAGGTGGTGAACGACCGGCGCAGCGCGCGCACCGAGCGGATCGCGGCCGCGCTGCGCGGCTCCTTCACTGACGAGGAGCTCGGCCAGTTGCTCGCGGCGGCGCCGCTGCTCGAGCGGCTGGCGGGCAAGCTCTGATGGCGGATGCGGCGGATGCGGCGGATGCGCGCCCGTCTAGCCCAGCACCCGTCAAACCCGACCGCTACGCGTGGATAGCCCTGGCGAACACGACCGCCGCCATCTTCATGGCGGCGCTCGACGGCTCGATCGTCATCATCGCGCTGCCCGCCATCTTCCGCGGGATCAAGCTGGACCCGCTGTCGCCTGGCAACATCAGCTACCTGCTGTGGATGATCATGGGCTACCGCCTTGTGCAGGCGGTCCTCGTGGTGAACCTGGGGCGCCTGGGCGACATGTTCGGCCGGGTGCGCATGTACAACCAGGGCTTCGTCGTGTTCACGGTCGCGTCGGTCCTGCTGTCGTTCGACCCGTTCCAGGGCACGCACGGGGCGCTATGGCTGATCGGATGGCGGTTCCTGCAGGCGATCGGCGGCTCGATGCTGATGGCCAACTCGGCGGCGATCCTGACCGACGCGTTCCCGCCCGAGCGGCGCGGCTTCGCGCTCGGGACCAATCAGATCGCCGCGCTCGCGGGCATGTTCATCGGCCTGGTCGCGGGCGGGCTGCTGGCGGCGTGGGACTGGCGCGCGGTGTTCTGGATCAACGTCCCCGTCGGCGTGTTCGGCACGCTGTGGGCGTACCTGCGGCTGCGCGACAACGGAGTGCGGCACCGCGGCAAGATCGACTGGTGGGGCAACGCCACGTTCGCGCTCGGCCTTGGCGCGCTGCTCGTGGGCATCACCTACGGGATCCAGCCGTACGGCCACAGCTCGATGGGCTGGACCAACCCCGTGGTGCTCGGCGAGCTGATCGGCGGCGCCGCGCTGCTCGTGGTGTTCGTCGTCATCGAGACCAGGATCGCCGAACCGATGTTCCGGCTCAGCCTGTTCAAGATCAGGGAGTTCACCGCGGGCAACGTCGCGGGCCTGCTTGTGTCGATCGCCCGCGGCGGCATCCAGTTCATGCTGATCATCTGGCTGCAGGGCATCTGGCTGCCGCTGCACGGCTACGACTACAACCAGACGCCGCTGTGGGCGGGCATCTTCCTGCTGCCGATGACGGCGGGGTTCCTGGTCTCCGGGCCGACCTCGGGGATCCTTTCCGACAAGTTCGGCTCGCGCGGGATCGCCAGCGCCGGGTGTGCGGTGTTCGCGGCCAGCTTCATCGCCTTGATGCTGTTGCCGGTGAACTTCCCGTACTGGGCGTTCGCCGTGCTCGTCGCGCTCAACGGGATCGGCAGCGGCATGTTCGCCTCACCCAACTCCTCCTCGATCATGGGCAGCGTGCCGACCGGCGACCGCGGCGCCGCCTCGGGGATGCGGGCGACGTTCCAGAACTCGGGCACCGCGGTGTCGATCGGCGTCGTGTTCACGCTGATGATCGCCGGGCTGTCGAGGACCTTGCCGACGACGCTGAGCAGCGGCCTGGTCAAGGTCGGCGTGCCGGCGGGCGTGGCGCATCAGGTCGCCACCCTGCCGCCGGTGGCGTCGCTGTTCGCGTCGGTCCTGGGCGTCAACCCGATCCAGCACTTGCTCGCCCCGACGGGGGTGCTGTCCACGCTGCCGGCCGCTAGCCGCGCGGCGCTGACCGGCCGTGAGTTCTTCCCGAGCCTGCTGGCGGGGCCGTTCCACAGCGGCCTGATCGTGGTGTTCGGCGTCTCCGCCGCGCTGTCAGTGCTCGCCGGGCTGGCCTCGCTGCTGCGCGGCGGCCGCAAGACCCGCGCGCGGTCGGCGGAAGGCAGCGGCCAGGGCGCCCGCGCCACCATTCGCGGCTAGCCGCTACCGTTGTGCGCGGTGACTACTACGCGACGGACCGCCGCGGCGGCCACGGGCGTGATCTGCGCTGCCCAGTTCGTCTTGCAGCTGGACTTCAGCATCGTGAACGTCGCGCTGCCGACCATACAGCGAGAGCTGAGCATGGCTCCCGCCGAGCTCCAGTGGATCGTCACGGGATACGCTCTGACGTTCGGCTCGCTGCTGCTGGCCGGCGGCCGGCTCGCCGACCTGCTCGGCCGCCGCAGGATGCTGGTGGCCGGGCTGGTCCTGTTCGCGGCCGCCTCGCTGGCCTGCGGCCTGGCCCGGTGGCCGGTCATGCTGATCGCGGCGCGGATGGTGCAGGGCGCCGCCGGCGCGCTCACGTCCCCGGCCGCGCTGTCGCTGCTCACCACCGCCAGCCCGGAAGGACCCGCGCGCAACCGCGCGCTGGCGCTGTGGCAGGCGGCCACCGCGGGCGGCGCCACCACCGGCATCATCGCTGGCGGCCTGCTCACCCAGTACCTGGGCTGGCGCGCCATCTTCCTGGTCAACCCGCCGCTGATCGCGGCCATGCTCGCGCTGGTCCCGCGGCTGCCCGCAGGCGCCGGGGAGGCGGCGGGCGACGGCCGGATCGACGTCCGCGGCGCCGCGCAGATCACCGGCGCCATCGCGGCGCTCATCTACGGGCTCACGCAAGGTCAGCAGCACGGTTTCACCGCCCCGCAATGCCTCGCCGCTCTGGCGGCCGCCGGTCTGCTGGCACTTCTTTTCATCTATACCGAACGAACAGTGGCGGCTCCCATGCTCCCGCCCTCCCTGCTGTCGGCGCCGGCCCGCCGTGCCGCTGTCGCGGCGATGCTGCTGATCGGCGCGCTGCTGGCCGGGTACGTCTACTTCGTCTCCCTGTACCTGCAGAAGGTGCACGGCTTCAGCCCCGTGCAGACCGGCCTGGGGCTGCTCCCGGCGACCGCGACCGTGATGCTTACCTCAACCCTGCTCACCCGGCGGCTGCTCGCCCGGTTCACGGTCACGACGGTGCTGCTCGCCGGGCTGGCGTGCATGGCCTGCGGGCAGCTCTGGCTTGCCCGGCTCGAGGCGGGCTCGACGTACGCGGCTGGCGTGCTGCCCGGGCTGCTGTTCACGGCGCTGTCCATCGGACTGACGCTGCCCGCCTGCTCGGTCGCGATCACCGCCGGCGTGCACGGCCGTGACCAGGGCATCGCCGGCGCCATGTTCACCACGGGCCAGCAGACGGGCGCGGCGGTCGGCCTGGCGGTCCTGGCCACCGCCGCGGCCGCGCGCACCGCGCGTACCGGCGATCTCGTGGCGGGCTACCGGCTGTCCTACCTCATCGGTGCCGCGATGGCAGTGCTCGCCATCGCGGTCGTTGCCGCCGGAGCCCGCTCCGCCGCCCGGCGCAAGGACAAGGAACTTGCACCGACCCCGGCGAGCCCGTTAGGAGCACACGTGCGCGAAGGCACGTGCGCCCGGGCGCGCCTTGAACACCACCCGGTGCCCGGCGCTATCGGTGAAGACCGCCTCGGTCGCCGAGACGAGCGTCATCGTGCCGGCCTGGTACGGGTTCCCCCAGCCCGCCGGCGGGTTGCCTGACCCGTCGCTGAGCGGGTGGACCGCCGCGTAGTACTGGCTCCCGATGCGAGCCTCGTCGACCCCGCAGTGCGTGTACAGCTCATACGGCACCTGCTTGGCCACAGGACGGGCGGCGGGCGGGGACGAACTGGTCACGCACACCGCGACCACCCCGGCCGCCGCGCCGACCGCCACCGCTCCAAGCCCGTGCCACAACGCGTGCACCGCCCTGCCTCCTGTCCCGCGCGCCTGTCCATCCCCTCACTCGCTTGGACGCTGCGGGCAGGCGCGCGGGTTCCGGCGCGGGTGTTACTTGAAGAACCGGAGCAGCTCGGCGTTGATCTCGTCGGCGTGCGTCCAGCACAGGCCGTGCGACGCGCCCTGGACCGGGACGAACTCGCTGCCCGCGATCATCTCGTGCGTGCGCGGCCCGCAGGCCTCGAACGGCAGGACGCGGTCTTCCGTGCCGTGCATGACGAGCACCGGAATGTCGATCTTCGGCAAGTCGGCCCGGAAGTCGGTACGCCAGCTGGAGACGCAGGCAAAGGCGCCGGCCGGGGAAGCGCCGACGGCCTGGTTCCACGAGTCCTGGACGCACTCGGCGCTGACCCGGCTGCCGTCGCCGGCGTCCAGGTTGTAGAAGTTCTTGTTCCAGCCGGTGAAGAAGGTGAACCGGTCGTGCAGCAGGCCGCCTTCGAGCTCGTCGAAGACCTCCATCGGGACGCCGTTCGGTGTCTGGTCGGTCTTGAGGAGGAAGGGCGGGATGCCCGAGATGATCGCGGCCTTCCTGACCTTCTGGGTGCCATAGGTCCCGAGGTAGCGGGCGATCTCCCCGCCGCCCATCGAGTGCCCGGCCATGTCGAAGTCCCACAGGTCGAGCGCGTCGACGAGTTTGTGCAGGTCGGCTGCGAACGTGTCGTAGTCGTACCCGGTGCTCGGCTGGCTGGACTTGCCGAAGCCGCGCCTGTCGTAGGTGATCACCCGGTGCCCGGCGGCGATCAGGGCCCGCTCCTGGCGCTCCCAGGCGCGGCCGCTGAGCGGGTACCCGTGGATGAGCACGACCGGCCTGCCCGTCCCGTGGTCCTCGTAGTACAGGTCGATCGGCATGGTGTTCTCTTCGCCGACAGTGACGTACGGCATGTATGTCTCCCTAGCCTCTTCGTGTCCCAGAAACCTCTTTTAGCCTCCCCGCGTCACAACCATTTGTAACCGTGTCGTGCGGGTTCCGCCGCCATTAGGCTGCTGCCATGGCCGCATTGCACAGGCAGGTCGAAGAGCACGAGTCGGGCGCTGAACTCGACATCAACCCGGTGTACTTCCGGGAGAAAAGCTGCGAGATCCCCCGGTACCACCTGCCGGAGCACGGTGTCCTGCCGCGCACCGCGCTGCAGGTCGTCCGCGACGAGCTCATCCTCGACGGCAACGCCAGGCTGAACCTGGCCACGTTCGTCACCACCTGGATGGAGCCGGAGGCCGAAGAGCTGATGGCCGAGTGCTCCCCCAAGAACATGATCGACAAAGACGAGTACCCGCAGACCGCTGAGCTCGAGAAGCGGTGCGTGAACATCCTCGGCAACCTGTGGAACGCCCCGTCAGGCGGCGACGCCGTGGGCTGCTCGACCACGGGCTCGAGCGAGGCCTGCATGCTCGGCGGGATGGCGCTGCTGTGGCGCTGGCGGGCGCGCCGCCGCGCGGCGGGCCAGCCGACCGACCGGCCGAACCTCGTCATGGGCTCCAACGTCCAGGTCTGCTGGGAGAAGTTCTGCCGGTACTGGGACGTCGAGCCGAAGTACGTTCCGCTGGTGCCCGGCCGGTACCACCTGGGCGCCCCCGAGGCGGCCGCGCTGTGCGACGAGAACACGATCGGCGTCGTCGTCATCCTCGGGTCGACGATGGACGGCAGCTACGAACCGGTGCGGGACGTCAACTTCGAGCTCGACCAACTGCAGGCCCTGACGGGGATCGACGTGCCCATCCACGTGGACGGCGCGTCCGGCGGGTTCGTCGCGCCGTTCCTGCAGCCGGACCTCGAGTGGGACTTCCGGGTGCCGCGGGTGGCGTCGATCAACACATCCGGGCATAAGTACGGGCTGGTCTACCCGGGCGTGGGCTGGATCATCTGGCGCGACCCCGAATGCCTTCCCGAGGACCTGATCTTCAAGGTCAACTACCTCGGCGGGGAGATGCCCACGTTCGCGCTGAACTTCTCCAGGCCCGGGGCGCAGGTCGCCGCGCAGTACTTCAACTTCCTGCGGCTGGGCCACTCGGGCTACCGGCACGTGCAGCAGACCTGCCAGGACATCGCGATGCACCTGTCCGGCGAGATCGCCAAGCTCGGCCCGTTCGAGCTGCTCACCGACGGCAGCGACCTGCCCGTGTTCGCCTTCAGGCTGCGTGCCGACGTCACCGGGTACTCGGTGTTCGACCTATCGGAGCGGCTGCGGATGCGCGGCTGGCAGGTGCCGGCCTACACCTTCCCTGAGAACCTCACCGACATGGCCGTGATGCGCATCGTGATCAGGAACGGCTTCAGCATGGACCTGGCGAACCTGCTCCTCGACGACCTGCGGCTGCACCTGCGGATCCTCGAGCACCACCCGCAGACGCAAATGCCGCCGGAATTCCAGCACAAGCGCGAGTCGTTCGCGCACTGACGCCCGCCGCGAGTCCCGCGCGCCGCATCGTCTAGAGCGGTCCGCTAACTCCAGGTCTTCCCGTTCCAGTGCACGATCAGGGTCTGCGTCACCGCGTTGCCTGAGTCGCTGGTGGCCGAGGCCCCGACGGCCCAGGCGTTGCGACCAGAGGAGGCGGCGACCGCGTACAGGTAGTCTTGGCTCGCGACCCGCGGGCCCGCTACCCGGGTCCAGGCCTTTCCGGTCCAGCGCAGCATGACCGTGGCTTTGCCGGAGTTGCCGACCGCCCACGCGCTGCCGCCGGGGATGGCACCGACACCCCCCAGACCACTGACAGCGCCGGGGACGGGCACCTTTCGCCAGGACTTGCCGTTCCACGCCATGCTGAGCGGTGTGATGTCGCCAGTCTTCGCGTTCACGTTATTTCCGACTGCCAGCACCGTGCCGGCCGGGCCGGCCGCCAGGCCGAACACCCCGTTGCCGGCACCCTGCATCGGGGACGGGACGGACTTCCACACGGTGCCGTTCCACCGCAGCAGAAGGTTCGCGGACGGGTCGGCGCCGTCGACTGTCCGGCCGCCTGCCCATGCGGTATCGGGTCCTGTCACGAGAACGCACGAGAGTTCGGCGACTCCAGGTCCAGAGACAGGGACCACGTACCATCGACCGCCGGTCCAGTGCATGATCAGGGCTGGGCCGTACGTCTCGCCAACCGCCCAGACGTTGGTCGCCGTACCGGCCACGGCCGTCAGGAAGCCAGGCACGACCGGCCCCTCCCGGCTCCAGTTCTTGCCATTCCAGTGCATGATCAGGCTTTCGCCGTTTTCTCCGGTGAGAGTAGAGGTGAAGCCCACCGCCCAGGCGTTGTCCGCCGATATCGCGGACACCCGGTAGAACTCCCCTGGAACCGGTTTCGGACTCGTCACCTGCACCCATTTACTGCCGTTCCAGTGCAGGAGCAGCGTCCTTTGGGTCTTGTCGAAGATGCCGCTATAGCCAACGGCCCAGGCATTGCTGTCCGAGGTGACGGCGACGCCCTGTATTTCTCCGGTGATGCTGAACCGCGTGGCCGCGGACTGCCGGGACGGTCCTGCCGCCTGCGCCACCCCGGTCCCGGCGGCCCCGGCCACCAGCAGGCAAACGCCGCACATCGCTGCCGCTATTCTGGCGAACCACGATATGCGCACTAGGCGTTCCTCTTCCCACGCGCCGTATGCCGCGGTGCCCGGATGAAACCAAACGGCCTCAGGCCGACAAAGGAATGTTAATCGATGACCGACGCGGCGCCTGGCAGGCGCCTGCCCGCAGGACGACGGCGGCAGCCAGGCGGTCAGCCGGAGCGGCCGGGGAAACGTATCCAAGACAGCCATCCGGTTTTTGGTGCGCCGCGCCGTTGACTAGCGCTGTCTCCCGAGAAACGGTGACAGAAAGCAACGAGACGGCCCAAGGAGGAATGCCGTGCTGTCGAGGGAGGACAACGAGAGCCTGACCCGGGTCGGTCCCGGGACCCCGATGGGTGACCTGCTGCGCCGGTACTGGATCCCGGCCTGCCTGAGCTCGGAGATCCCCGAACCGGACGGCCCGCCGGTCCGCGTCCGGCTGCTCTGCGAGGACCTGGTCGCCTTCAGGGACACGGACGGGCGCGTCGGCCTGATCGAGGAGTCCTGCCCGCACCGGGGCGCCTCGCTGTTCTACGGGCGGAACGAGGGGTGCGGGCTGCGCTGCACCTACCACGGCTGGAAGTTCGACGTCACAGGGCAGTGCGTGGACCAGCGCAGCGAGCTGCACCCGTTCGCGCAGCGGATCAAGATCACGTCGTACCCGGTGCACGAGTCGGGCGGCATCGTGTGGACGTACATGGGACCCGTGGCGACGATGACGCCGTTCCGGGATTTCGGCACGGACTCGCTGCCCGCCGAACTCGTGGGAGCCAACAAGGAAGTCATCTACTGCAACTGGGTGCAGTCCATGGACGGCGACCTGGACACCGCGCACATCTCGAACCTGCACCAGTTCGACGCGATCGACGACGTGCCCGACGACGGGACCGACAAGCCGGGCTACCCGTCGGGGTACATGTCGATGAAGTTCTGGCGGCACGACCCGCGCGCGCTGATCGAGGTGGACGACACCTGGCACGGGTTCCGCTACGCCGGCATCCGCACCACGCCCAACGGGCACAGGCACGCGCGGATCACGGCGTACATCTTCCCGGCGAGCACGATCATCGCGCAGATCCCCTTCAGCACGCGGCAGATCTTCGTGGTGCCCGTCGACGACTGCACGACCTACCGGTACAACTTCACGACCCAGCCGCCGCAGAACCCGCGCGGCCTCGGCGGGCCGCTGTTCTTCACCTACGAGAAGTACCCGTTCACGATGATGCAGCCGGGCGGCGTCGTGCCCCGCCCGCACAACCGCGCGAACGACTACAACATCGACCGGGTGGCGCAGAAGGGAACCTCCTACAGCGGGATCGTCGACTTCCGCAGCCAGGACGCGATGGCGACCGAGACCGCGGGGCCGATCTACGACCGGACCCGCGAGCACCTGGGTTCGACTGACGTGGCGCTGATCCGGATGCACCGGCAGCTGCTGCGCGCCGCCAAGGGCCTGGCGCAGGGCGAGCAGCCGCCCGCGCTCGGCGGCAGCGGCGATTTCCGGTCGATCCGCGGCGCGGAGAAAATCCTGGCCGATGGCGAGGACTGGCGGGTGCTCGGCACTGACGCGGATCCGCTCGTGGCCGAAGGGCTCCTCGAGCTGAAGTCCAGGCCCGCGGGGTGAGATCCTTAGGTCGGCTGCTGACGAAGGCGCCGAAACCGAGGGGATCGTCATGAATCCACCGCAGTCCGGCCTGGTGACAACGGAGGGACCTGTCCCTCAGGACAAGCGCGACAGCCCCGGCCCCGACACTGCGACGGCGGCCCTCTGCGCGCGCACGCCGACCAAGTGCCAGGCGCGAACGCGCCTGTACAAAGACGGCAGGCTCGTGTCGGAAGGTTTCCCTGTCGCCGAGATCAGCGATCACCTGGCCGGCGGGGCGGTCACCGTCTGGCTGGACCTGCGCGACCCCGACCATGAGGACCTCGCCGTGCTGCAGGACGAGTTCGGGCTGCACCCGGTGGCGGTCGAGGACGCCGTCTTCGACAGGGAGCGTCCCAAGCTCGACCGGTACCACAGCCACCTGTTCCTGACCGCGTACTCCGCACGGCTCGACCACGCCAGCGGCGAGCTCGCCACCAGCGAGATCGCCGCTTTCGTCACGCCTCAGGCGCTGATCACCGTCCGCAAGGACGACGGGCTGGATGTCGGCAAGATCATGGAGCGCTGGGACTCCAGCCCGGACCTGGCGCAGTGCGGCGTCGGCTTCCTGCTCTACGGGCTGCTCGACTACATCGTCGATGGGCACTTCGACGCGGTGCAGAGCCTGGACGACGCCGTCGACGACCTGGAGGACAACCTGTTCTCCGACGTGCCGAAGAACCTGCATGTGCAGCGCCGCAGCTTCGAGCTGCGCAAGAGCCTGGTGCTGCTGCGGCGCGTGGTGATCCCGATGCGCGAGGTCGTGAACGCGGTGATGCGCCGCGACCTGCACGTCGTCGGCGACGAGCTGATGCCCTACTACCAGGACGTGTACGACCACGTGCTGCGCGCCGCCGAGTGGACGGACACCCTGCGCGACCTGGTGACGACCATCCTGGAGACCAACCTGACCATCCAGGGCAACCGGATGAACATCATCACCAAGAAGGTGACGAGCTGGGCGGCGATCATCGCGGTGCCCACCTTCATCACCGGCTTCTACGGGATGAACGTGCCCTACCCGGGCTTCAGCAGGCAGATCGGCTTCGCCGTGTCGTGCGGGCTCATGATCATCGCGGGAGTCCTCCTGTACGTCGTGTTCCGTCGCAAGGACTGGCTGTGAGGCGGTCCCTGTGTCCAGCGATGACGAGCATGGCCGCGACGAGGCCGGCTACGACGAGGCCGATTTCTTCACTGACCCGTCCCTGATAGACGACCCCTACCCCTACTTCGAGTACCTGCGGTCCCAGTGCCCGGTGCACCGCGAGAAGCACCACGGGGTGGTGGCCGTGACCGGCTACGACGAAGCCGCCGACGTGTACAGGAACTCCGAGGTCTTCTCCTCGTGCAACTCGGTGCTTGGCCCGTTCCCCGAGCTCCCCTTCGAGCCGGAAGGCGACGACATCGGACCGCTGATCGAGCGGTTCCGCGACCAGTTCCCGATGAGCGAGCATCTCGTGACGTTTGACCCGCCGAAGCACACCGCCCACCGGGAGCTCCTCAAGCGCCTGTTCACGCCGAACCGCCTGCGGGAGAACGAGGAGTTCATGTGGCGGCTCGCCGACCGCCAGATAGACGAGTTCATCGACCAGGGCAGCGTCGAGCTTTTGAGCGAGTACGCCAAGCCGTTCGCGCTGCTGGTCATCGCGGACCTGCTCGGAGTGCCCGAGGAGTTCCACGAGAACTTCCGGATCCGCAGGGGCACGCGCCGGCAGCCAGGAGTCTTCGTCCCGTCCCAGGAGATCACCGATAACGTGCTGCGGTTCCTGCAGGAGCGCTTCGCCTCGTTCGTCGAGGACCGCCGCAGGCAGCCCCGCGATGACGTGCTGACCGCGCTGGCCACCGCGACGTTCCCAGACGGATCGCTGCCCGAAGTCGTCGACATCATGCGCCTGGCCACCCTGCTGATCGTCGCGGGCCAGGAGACCACCATGCGGCTGCTTGGCGCCGCGCTACTGATCATCGCCGAACGTCCCGACCTGCAGCGGTTGCTGCGCGAGGACCGCACGCGCATCCCGGCCTTCGTCGAAGAGACGCTGCGCATGGAAAGCCCCGTCAAAGCCAACTTCCGGCTCGCGCGCACCGCCACCACGCTCGGCGGCGTCGACATCCCAGCCGGGACCACCATCATGGTCCTCAACGGCGCGGTCAACCGCGACCCCGGCCGGTTCGAGTGCCCGCACGAGTTCCGCGCCGACCGCCCCAACGTTCGCGAGCACATGACGTTCGGCCGCGGGGTGCACAGCTGCCCCGGCGGGCCGCTGGCCCGGATCGAGGCCAGGGTCAGCATCGAACGGCTCCTCGACCGGATGGACGACATCCGGATCAGCGAATCCGAGCATGGCCCGCGGGCCGCGCGTCGCTTCGCCTACGAGCCCATGTACCTCCTGCGCGGGCTCACCGCGCTGCACCTGGAGTACACCCCGATGGGTCGTGACTAGGTTGGGCCCAGCCGTCCAACCGCCCGGGTGCTAACCGCCGGAGCGCGGCCGCCAGCCGGGCGGCGGATCCTCCCCTGTCCGTCCGTCCACGGCTTCGCGGAGCAGGTCGGCGTGCCCGGTGTGCCGTCCGTACTCCTCGATCAGGTCGCAGACGAGCCGCCGCAGGCTGGCGTGGGTGCCGTCAGGTCCCTTGGCGTGCGTCGGCTGGTCCAGTCCCCCGTCGGCCAGCGCGGCCGCCAGCCGGGCGCGAGACCGCTCGACGGCGTCGTCCCAGAGCCCGTAGAGCCGCTCGGGCGTGTCATCGGCGGCGGAGGTGAACTCCCAGTCGTCATCGGTGTCCCAGCCGTTGTCGTCCCAGGGCGAGCCAAGCTCCTCGCCCCGGAACTTGACGGTGAACATGTAGTCCTCGTTGACCGCCAGGTGCTTGAGCAGGCCGCCGAGGGTCAGCGTGGAGGCGCCGATCCGTGCGCGCAGCCCGGCCGAGTCGAGATCGTCGGCCTTATAACGGAAGGTCCAGCGCAGACGGTCGAGCGCGCCCACGAGCTGCTCGGTCTCAGTCCCGGCGAGAGGCGGTTCCCAGGGGGTGTCGCTGTCAGTCATA
>Ga0335073_10004016_pt1 | contig 20522 bp, 21 predicted proteins | sample Lox_Sample_22_FD_207093 | JGI IMG/M metagenome (GOLD analysis project Ga0335073, IMG submission 207093) | Soil microbial communities from Loxahatchee National Wildlife Refuge, Florida, United States - Lox_Sample_2.2 | ecosystem: Environmental > Terrestrial > Soil > Wetlands | place: USA...
GCGTTGCGGCTCAGGCGATCGAGGCGCAGCCGGTCTTCGGCCAGATCAGGCCATCAAGAGGCCAGGTGCGTCCGTGCTCTGAACAGCATCCTCAGGAGAAGACGTGGCTGATCTCGGTTGTCCCGCACAAGATGTCGGCGAGTTCAGGCGTAGAGAAAGAAACCATGGCGTAGAAAAAGGCGGGATCGCTTGCCGTGGAATTGCCGCGACTGAGCGCCTTCAGACGCTTCATGTGGCGCCGGGAGCCGGCGGGGCGGGTTGGTGCGCGCCGATGGGCCGTGACGTTCGTTCTCGCTCGCACCATCGAGACCCTATGACGCCTGATCACGATCAGCATGGTTCGACGACGAGGACGGCGCGGTTCATCCTTCGCGTGTTGCGGCTGTCAGAGCCGGCTGCGGCTCATCTGCAACAGTCCCGTCCGGCCGTAGCGGAAGGGGTTCGGCCAAGACCGTCATGCGCGCCCAGGCCGTGCCGCCGATGACGATGGCGCCGACCCACGCGAAACTCTCCCGCCAGAACAGCGACGGCACACCGATCTGGGAGAGCCCGAGGACGGCGTGGTAGCCGGCGATCGCGGCGGGAACGGCGAAGGCCGCCGCGATGGCGGCGCGCAGAGGGATCGGCTTCACAAGTGCAAAGGCGATCTGGCCGACGCCCAGCGTCAACGCACCGACGACGACACCGACGAGGAGCGCGCCAAGGACGCCTGCGCCGCTATGGAACGCTGCCATGCCGGCGGTGAGCCCGACGAAGAAAGGCAGCGCATAAACGGCGAGCGTGAAAATCAGCCAGCAGAACAGTCCGATCCCAAAGATGCTCAGGATGAGTCCGATGACGAGCATGGTGGAAACCTCCGTAACAAAGCTTGTGACGGTCGCGCCTTCCACCACCACCGCGGCGCGGTCCAAACTATAACAAAACGCGGTCTGCAATGGGAGAGCGAACCCTGCCGGCGGGCGTGGGCGGTGTCCGGGAGGACGCCGGTGGCCCGCTGCTTCATGTGAGGAACCTATGTCGAAGCATCCGGAAAAGGCGGATTTCCCAGTGTCTCAGGTCCGGCGCTACCTGGAGCCGGGGCCGATCGTGATCGTATCGTCGGCGCTGGATGACAGGCGCAACATCATGACCATGGGCTGGCACACGATGATGGAATTCACACCGTCACTTGTCGGCTGCGTCATTGCCGGCGGGAATTACAGCTTCGAACTCATCCGGAAGAGCCGAGAGTGCGTGATCAACCTGCCAACGAACTCCCTGACCGACATTGTGGTCGGCGTCGGCAATACGAGTGGCGCGGATGTCGATAAATTTGAGAAGTTCGGCCTGACAGCACGAGCGGCGACGCGCGTGAAGGCGCCGCTCATCGCGGAGTGCCATGCCAACTTCGAATGCAGTCTTGTAGACGATGCGCTGGTCGACAAGTACAACTTCTTCATCTTCGAAGTGGTCAAGGCGCACGTCGCCACCTCGCCCAAGCATCCGGAGACGCTGCACTATACCGGCGACGGTGTGTTCATGGTCTCCGGTAAGATCATCAGCCGGCGACGGCTGTTCCGGCCAGAGTTGCTCGATACGTGAACCAGGGTGGCGGCGCTCACGCGCCGCCTTCGTTGTGCCGCCAGACCGGGATGCCGAGCTTCTTCGCCTTGTCGGCGAGGTTGTCCTGGATGCCGGAGCCGGGGAAGTGCAGGACGCCGATCGGCAGGACGGCCAGCATCGCGTCGTTTCGCTTGAATGGAGCGGCTTTGGCGTGCTTCGTCCAGTCGGGCTTGAACGCGATCTGCGGCACGTTGCGGTTGCTCGCCCATTTGGCGGCGATGAGTTCAGCGCCCTTCGGTGAGCCGCCGTGCAGCAGCACCATGTCGGGGTGCTTGGCGTGGAGCCTGTCGAGCCGATCCCAGATCAGGCGATGATCGTTGAAGTCGAGCCCGCCGGTGAGGGCGATCTTCGGTCCGGGCGGCAGCATCACTTCGTTTTCGGCCCGACGCTTCGCAGCCAGGAAGTCTCGGCTGTCGATCATCGCGGCGGTGAGCGTGCGATGGTTGACCAGCGATCCCGAGCGGGGACGCCAGGGTGAGCCGGTGTGGGTCTCGAAGTGTTCGGCGGCCTGGTCGCGGAAGAGCTCCATGCTGTTGCGGCGCTCGGTCAGGGTGATGCCTTCTGCCGTCAGTCGTTCGAGTTCGACGGACTTCACCTCCGAGCCGTTCTGTTCGCGTTGGCTGCGTCGCTGCGCCTGCTCGTTGTCGTCGAGCTCGCGCTCGATGCGGTCGACGGCGCGGTGGAAGAAATTGACCGCCGACCAGAGCAGGTCCTCGAGATCGGGTTCGAGGCGCGTGTCGCCGAGGGTCGAGACGAGGGCGTCGAAGATGTCGGCGACGGCGCCGGCCACGGCGTTGCCTTCGGGGAGCGGCCTTGGGTCGGGTTCGTCCTGGAAGGGACGGTAGCCATAGAGTTGAAGCTCGTTGAGGACGTGATCGGTCGGGGATGAGCTGTGCGGCGGTTCGAAATCGGTGTCGTCGTGGTCGGTCGTCATGGTGAGGTCCTTTGCCGGATCGGCCGCGCCCATCGCGGCCTTCGTGGCGATCACTGGACCGGGAGCGGAACGGGCCTGCACCGCGGCGCTCTGCGCCGCGGCCGAAGCGCAGCGGAGGACCGAAGGGGCCGACTATTTTGTCTCGCGATGTAAAGGCGGCTCCGCCGCCGACGGAAAATAGTCGGCCACGAGGTTGCCGGGCCGAGCCGCTTCTGGTCCGATCGCCCTCTAGAAGGCCAGGGTGCGGACTCTATCCGGCAATTGGGGCCTCGCCTCGACCGGCAGTGAGGTCACGCGAGCCGCCGTGCTTCACGCCGTCTCGGCAGTCGCCATCAGCAGGAAGCGGGCGACGTCCTGCGGGATGAGTTCGACCCGCAAGGCTGCCCGAAATGTGTCGAGGCCGAGTCCGCGCAGATCTTCGTTGAAGTCGCCACGCCTGGGCGACCAGGTGATCGCCTCGACACCTGCGGACTGTGCGCGCTCGGTCAGAGCAATCGCCGCCCCGTCGCCGGCCGCATCATTGTCGCGCGCGATATAGAGCCGGCGCAGAGTCGGCGGGAGCAATAGAGCGGCGAGATGGTTGGCCGACAGAGCGGCAGCCATCGGCAGCGTTGGCAGCACGCAGCGCAGCGACAGCATGGTCTCGATGCCTTCGCCGGCCGCAAGCACGTCGTTGGCCACACCGAAACGCACGGCGTTGCCGAGAAGGTCTCCCATCGCCCGCCGTGGTGTGTCGATCGGCGCCTTGCCGAGACGGACAGGATGGAAGCCATTGGGATCGAGCCAGGTGCGGTGCGCGCCGGTGATGCGCCCATCGAGATCGGTGACGCGGGCGATCATCGCTGGCCAGGTCTCGGTCGGCGAATAGTCATCGGGCCGGTAGTAGCAACGCGGATAGAATCGCAAGGCGCCGTCTTCGTGCAAAGACGTGATGCCGCGATTGCGGAGATACGTCTCGGCGAGCGTTCGCATGACCGGCTGCGACATGGCGAAGAGGCGTCGTGCGGCCTCCGGTGAGCCGGTCTGGGCAGGCAGAAGTGGGGGCCTCTGCGGAGGCTCTGGCTCGCTGCGCGGCAGACTTAGGAAACGGCGGGCTTCGTCGGCGACGTCGCGGAAATCGAGAAGGCCGCAGATCTCGCGAATGACGTCGAGCAGATCGCCATGTTCGCCCGTGGCCGCGTCGGTCCATTTGCCAGCCGGCCCTTTCATGGACTCCTTCAGCCGGACGAACATGGAGCGGCCGGGTGTGTTGCGCGCGTCGCCCACCAGCCAGTAGCGGCCCTCCCGGCGGCCGTTGGAGAGATAGTGGCGGCACACCGCCTCGGCCTCGCGCGCGAGGCGGTGCGCCAGTTCGGCGGCGTCGCGCGGCATCACGCGGCCTCCCGCTCGCCGACGCGCTCGACAGGATAGCGGTCGAGCACCTTCGCCAGGACTTCAGCGCCGCTCGTGTCAGTCGGCACGAACATGCGCAGCTTCCAGGAGATGATCTCGTGGAAGAGGCCATAGGCTTTCAGCCGGTCGCGCATCGTATCGTTGAAGCCCGACAGCTCGATACGGTTGGCGCCCATGACGCGGACGCGCCGGAGCTGGAGACCTTCGGCGAGATCGAGGATTGTGCGTCCCTCCATCAGCGCCGTGAAGGCGGCGTCCGGCGTCAGCGTCGGCGCCTCGGCCGCCAGCGCGCTCGCCAACCAGGCGGGCGAGACCTTGCGGCCGATGATGCGCTCGCCGGTATCGGTCTGGAGCCGATAGACGCGCGTCGACTCGTTCGGCAGCCGCTTCCAGATCGGCAGGAGCAAGCCCGCCACCACATGGATCGTGCTGTCGGTGAACTCGGGCACCTCGCCGAGTTCGGTGCGCCACGCCGCGGCGAAGCGGTCGTGGTCGGCTTCCGTCCAATGGCTTTCCGCCATCATCTTCAGCGGCAGGCTGTGGTGCTCCATCGGCCGGATCAGCCGGACGCGACGTTCGATCTCGCCGTCATCGAGCATGAGGCTCGGCGCCGGCACCTGGACGGCCGCGCGTTCCGAGCGCTCGTTGATCAGCAGGACCGCGCGAGGATCGGAGAGACGATCGAGCGCCTCGTCCAGCGTCACGGGCCGATTGCGCCGGCGTTCCGTGATGGTGAGCAGCCGCGTCTCCGCGCCGGTGCCGGGATGGCTGTAGATGACGCGCCGGTCGGTGATGACGAAGCTCTCGGCGCGCAGCGTCTCGAGGCCCGCGTCATAGGCGCCGGAGGCGATGGCGCCTTCGATGCGAGCGGTAAGCAACTGCTCGAAGGCCGTGAACAGCACGTTCTGCAGATCGATGGTGAGCGCCAGAAGCCGGTTCAGGAATGTGGTGATCGGCGGGAGCTCGTCCTTGATGCCGTTGGCATCGGTGAGCTTCAGTCCGGTGGAGTCCTCGAAGGTCTGGAGTGAGCATCCCTCGACCTTGCCGCGCATCAACAGCATGTAGAGTTGGCGCAGCGCGTCGCGGCCGTAATGGCTTTCGAGATTGTCCTCGGGTCTGAATAACCCCTGGCCGCCGGTCTGGCGCTGGCCGCGCGTGATCGCGCCCAGCGTGTCCAGCCGCCGCGCGATCGTGCTGAGGAAACGCTTCTCCGCTTTGACGTCGGTCGCGATCGGCCGGAACAGAGGCGGCTGCGCCTGGTTGGTCCGGTTGGTGCGGCCCAAGCCCTGGATGGCGGCGTCCGCCTTCCATCCGGGCTCAAGCAGGTAATGGACACGCAGCCTTCGGTTCCGCGCCGAAAGGTCCGCGTGGTATGAGCGTCCGGTGCCGCCGGCGTCGCTGAATACGAGGATGCGCTTGGCGTCATCCATGAAGGCGGCGGCCTCGGCGAGGTTGGCCGATGCGGCGCGGTTCTCGACCACCAGCCGGTTGCCCTTGCGGACGACGCGGCGTGAGCGTCCTGTGACCTCGCCGACGATCTCCGTACCGAAGCGCTGGACGATCTGGTCGAGGGCGCCTGGCACGGGCGGGAGCGAGGCGAGCTTCTCGATCAGGCGGTCGCGGCGTGCGACGGCTTCACGGCTCTCGACCGGCTGGCCTTCGCGATAGACGGGCCGGGACGAGAGATTGCCCTCGCTGTCGGTGAACGGTTCGTAGAGCTGCACCGGAAACGAATGGGCGAGATAGTCCAGGACGTACTCGCGCGGTGTGATGTCGACCTGGACGTCGTTCCAGTCCTCGGTCGGGATTTCGGCGAGCCGGCGCTCCATCAGCGCCTCGCCAGTGGAGACGATCTGGATGACGGCGGCATGGCCGGCGTCGAGATCGCGTTCGATCGAGCGGACCAGCGAGGGCGTCTTCATCGAGGTCAGCAAATGGCCGAAGAAGCGTTGCTTGGCGCTTTCGAAGGCCGAGCGCGCCGCCGATTTCGCCTGCGCGTTCAGCGTGCCGCTCTCGCCGGTGATGTTCGCGGCCTGCATCGCCGCGTCCAGGTTGTTGTGAATGATGCTGAACGCGCCGGCATAGGCGTCGTAGATGCGGATCTGCTCGGACGTGAGCTGATGTTCGACCAGCTCGTATTCGACGCCTTCGTAGGAGAGCGAGCGAGCGGCATAGAGGCCGAGCGCCTTGAGGTCGCGCGCCAGAACCTCCATCGCGGCGACGCCACCGTCCTCGATGGCCTCCACAAATTCGGCGCGCGTCGCGAACGGAAAGTCCTCGCCGCCCCAGAGGCCGAGCCGCTGGGCATAGGCGAGGTTTTGCACGCCCGTTGCCCCGGTCGCCGAGACGTAGACGATACGAGCGCGCGGCAGAGCGTGCTGGAGACGCAGGCCAGCGCGGCCCTGCTGCGAGGGCGCCTGGTCGCCGCGCTCGCCCTTGCCGCCAACGGCGTTCTGCATCGCATGGGACTCGTCGAAAATGATCACTCCGTCGAAGTCGGAGCCCAACCATTTGACGATCTGCCGGACGCGCGAAAGCTTCTCGCCACGCTCATCGGTGCGCAGGGTGGCATAGGTCGTAAATAGGACACCTTCCGTCAGCCGGATCGGCGTGCCCTGGCGAAAGCGGGAGAGCGGCGTGACGAGCAGACGCTCCATGCCGAGCGCCGACCAGTCGCGCTGGGCATCCTCGATCAGCTTGTCGGACTTGCTGATCCAGAGCGCACGGCGTCGTCCTTTCAGCCAGTTGTCGAGCAGGATGCCGGCGACCTGGCGGCCCTTGCCGGCGCCGGTGCCGTCACCAAGGAACCAGCCGCGGCGAAAGCGGACGGCGTTCTCGGCATCATCGCGCGCAGCCGAGACGAGATCGAACGTCTCATCGACGGTCCAGGATCCCGCCAGAAAATCCGAATGCGCTTCGCCGGCGTAGATGACGCTTTCGATCTGCGCGTCCGACAGGACGCCATCAGCGATAAGGCGGGCCGGGAGATGCGGCCGATAGGAGGGCTTCGGCGGTGCGACCGAGGCCATCGCCGCCGACTGCACCAGTTTGGTCGGATGGGCCTGAGAGTCGGGAATACGGATCGACTGCAATCTGTATTCTTCATAAAGCGCATCCGTGAGCCGCGCGTCCTCGGCCGGCGCCCAATCGACCGTCTCGTAAGCGACCTCGACACCTTCAGGCTCGGCGATCGCGGCGACCGGCTGGCGCGAGGCGCTGCGCGCGAGATAGCCGCGAACGGTCCGCGGCATCGCGCGGCTGTCGGCGGTCGGCGCGGCAGGCATCGCCGCGATTGGGCGACGTGCCGGAACATGCTCGGCGATCCAGCCGAGCAGCGTCGCCACATCGGGCGCGACCCCGGCAGATTGCGGAAACCGCGCCGGATCGGACGCGGGCGTTTTGTCGATGACGGTGAGCCGTGTCTCGATCGTCGTGCCGTGCTTGGCATAGACCGCGCCGTCGATCGCAGCGGTGAAGACGACCGTGCCGCGCTCCTGCAGGCGGATGAAAGCATCGCGCCAGGCTGGTGACTCCGGGCCGAAATTGGCGCCGGTGATCGTCACCAGCCGTCCGCCGTCGGCAAGGCGCGCCAGGGCCGAGGTGACATGGCGATAAGCGGCGTCGGCCATCCGGCCTGAGACATTCGCCATCACCGAGAACGGCGGGTTCATCAGGACGACGGTCGGATTGATCGCGCGATCGAGATGATCGTCGATCTGCGCCGCATCGAACCGCGTCACCGACATGGCCGGAAAGAGAGAGGACAGCAAGGCGGCGCGGGTCTCGGCTAGTTCGTTGAGAACGAGCGCGCCGCCGGCGATCTCCGCCAGGACGGCGAGCAGGCCGGTGCCGGCTGACGGCTCCAGCACGCGGTCGCCGGGTGCGACCCCGGCGGCGCAGAGCGCAGCGAGGCCGAGCGGGATCGGCGTCGAGAACTGCTGGAGCGCCTGGCTTTCCTCGGAGCGCCGAGTGTGCGTGGGCAGAAGGCTCGCGATCTTCGCGAACTGCGGCCGCGCCTCCGCCGGAGAACCGGCTTTACGGAAGAGCGCCTTTCCGTACTTGCGGAGAAACAGGACCGTCGCTGCCTCGCAGGCGTCATACGCGGCCTTCCAATCCCAGGCGCCGGACGTGTCGGCGGCGCCGAAGCCGCTCTCCATCGCCGCACGCAGAATGGCGGCATCGATGCGGCGGCCTTGTTCGAGATGGGGGAGAAGAAGCCGCCCAGCCTCAACGAGGCATGGCGCGGAGGCATCCGGGCGAGCGCCCGGGATCGGAGAGACCGCTGGCGCGGCCGCCGTGGCGGAAGGGATCGGCATGGGAAGAGACCTCGGGAGAGCGGGAACGGGCGAGCCGGCCGGCGCTCTCTCTGGACCGCACCGGCTCAAACCCGTTCCGGCCGCACTCTCCCTCTCGTCATGCCGCGGCCTTCACGGCGCGCCACCACGCGACGCGCTGCTCGCGCGTCGCGTTCGCGAGCCGCAGCAACAGATCGCCGTGGCATGGCCGCGGCGCGCAGAAACAGACGAGATCGCGACAGCGTAGCTCGTCGAGCGCGCGCAAGAGATGGTGTTGGCCGGCGAGCCAGCGCTCGTATTTTGCGATGACGGCGGCACGGTCGCCATCGGGGCCGATCCGGAACGGATCGCCCCATTTCGAGCCACGGCCGATGTAGACGGCGCCCGCCGGCACGCCCGCGTGATGCTTGTTGAGAACCCTGCACATTGCCGATCGCCTCCTGATCCCGTTGCGACGGACTGGCGACCGGACGCGGCTCAGGGCCGGCGGTCACGGATCGCGGGCGGTACGGAAACGGCTTGCCTGTTGACGGGCGGGCCGCCGCGTCCAGACAGGCCACGACGCGAGGGATCAGGGGGCCGGCTCAATCGGCAGGGTTGGAGACGGCGGCACATAGGCGTCGAAGGGATTGCCGTCCGCAAGGTGGCCAAACGGCGTGAACAGGTAATCCGCGCCATCGCGTCCCACCGCGCAAATGACGTAGCGCGGTTCGCCGGTTGCGGCGTCTCTGCATTCCATGAGCGCGAGATGGCCGTCGGTCGCCGCGCGAAGCAGCGTCTGGAAGTTGGCGCGGGCGTGATCGGGAATGCTCATCGCCCACCTCGCTTTCCGCGGGTCGGCGCAAGCGTCCGTGCCAGCCAGCCATTGGTGTCGATCCAGGCGACCGTCTTTCGGGTCGCGAGATCGAGCACGTGGGCGCCGCCGCCGAAGGCGTTGATGCGCGGCCGCGAACAGGTGTTGGCCCACTGGAAGCCCCAGCGGCCGGTGAGGTCGAAGGCCTCCGCGCAGCGAAGCACAAAGATGACGACGGTTTGTGGGTCGCCGGTTGTGCCATCCCGTATCCAGAGTCGGCTTCCGCCGTGCTCCGGCTGGATGGAAAGAAGAAAAGCGTCCGAGGGCGGATCCTCGTTGCCGTTCTCCTCCATCAGCGCATTATAGAGTTCGAGCGCGCGAGCTGCGTTGTCGGGCGTGCCGACATCGAGTACGCATGAGAAGTGAGTGAAGAAATCAGCCATCATGGCCTCCTGAAACGCGAAAGCCCGGCGCAGGGCCGGGCTGGGTAAAGGTGGAACGAGGGAGGGTCAGGCAGCGGGTGGCCCATGGATGCGGTCGTCGTCGAACGCGACGTCCTCGACGACGGCATGGCGGCCGTCAGGCGTGACGCAGTCGATGAAGGCGATGACGCCTTGGCGCCGCTCCTCGATGTCGATATGTTCGGGATACGCCATCGACTCCATGGCGGCCTTGGCGGCGCTCTTGGCCTTCTCGATCGCCTCGGCGTCGGTTTCGGCTTCGACGGTGAGGCTGTCGAAGGCGCGCAGCCAGAAGGCGATCTTGACGATGTACCCAGTCATGGCGCGTCTCCTTCCCCTGAAACCGCGGTGTGATCGTCGTCGTCTTCGAGGCGTGTGAGCGCGACGCCTTCCGCGGCGGCGTAGTCGGCAGCAAGGTCGATCGCCCAGCGCCGAGGCTGGTAGAGCTCGTCGTTGTAGGACTCCCATTTGCTGGCGACGCGCGCGCAGCCGTCGTTGATGAGACGCGGCAGATCCGGGTGATCGGCGAAGACCTCGTGGGCTTCTGCGAGCGTGTCCTCGACGGTCAACAGGAGGAGCGGATGCCAGCCTGCCGGATACTCGCAATCGAGCATGACCTGCTGAGCCTCGTCCGCGCTGAGATTGCCGCGGCAATACGCCCAGGCCCGTGAAAGACGCGCCAGGCGATAGCGCGCGCGAAAACGCCGGCGGGCGATGCGGTCAGCGACACGAGAGCATGCTGCTTTGAGACGATCAAACATGGCACGCCCCCCGGATCCGGGCCGCGAGATCCCGCGGGCGATTAAGAAGATCGAGGGAAGCGAAATTATTGGGACCGCCGTGGTAGTCCTTCCGCCCCTCGCAGGTTCGGAAGAGGATTCCGGTGTCATGGCCGGTGGCAGGCTGGCACGCCTGCACATAGAGGTGATCGGCGTGCAGCGTCACTTCGCCGGATACGGCGATGCCGCCCTGGTTGGAACGCAGATCGTAAGCGTCGGGGGACAGGCCGAGGGCGGCGGCGAGCTGCTTGAGCTGGCGGCGGGCGTGGCTGTGAAACGCGCGCTTCGCCGGCGCGTCGTAGCAGGCACGACGCCGGAAATCGAAGCCGGCAGTGGTCTTGGACATGGTCGGGACTCCGAGAGCGGATCGCGGGCAAGCCCAAGGCCGCGCTCTCCTCCGACCTCCAGGCTCACCGCGTCCCGGCCCGCCTCTCACTCTCCCTGATCGGACGGCGGCATTGGATCCGATCGCTCCATGTCGGCCGCATCCGCATCATCGAGGCCCGCTTCGGCGAGAAAGTCCTCGATGAGATCGTTCGTCGACTTGCCAACGATCGTGTCCGGCGTGATGAGGATCGCCATGCCGCCGAAGCCGTCCGGGCGCATCTTGCTACAGGTGAAGGCCGCAACGACGCTGACATAGCGCAGCGTCTTCGAACGCTTGACGATGTCTTGAAAGAAGAATTCCCAGGACGTGCCGCTGAGATCGAGGTCGACCTCCGTGTCGTCGGGCTCAAGCTCAGCGAGCTGCTCGACGACATAGCGATGAGCGGCGCTGTCCGGGACCGGGGCAGCGCCGAGCGCCGCTTCAAGCTCGGCGCGCGTCGCGAAGATCATCGTCGAGGGGCTTTCCTCGGCGAAGAAGTACCAGCCGTCGTGATCCGACTCGCAGCCGAAGATGCGCGACAAAAGAAATCGTTCGAGCGGCGTCATGTCCGCATCAGGAATGGTCTGCTGGATCACGGTCTGTTCGAAGTAGTCAGCCATGGGGTCTCTCCAGAAACAACAAACCCGGCACGATGGCCGGGCGGGTGGAAGGAATTGGCAGAAGCTGTCAGGCGGGGTCTCGCGCGTCCGCGAGAATGGCCTCGGCTTTCGCGATCGCAGCGTCAGCCCGCTCTCGCCAGAACGGTGCGTCAGCCGGGCCGCCGTCGGGTGCGTGAGCGAAGACCTTGAGAAGCCCGAGCAGGACCTCGAAATGCTCGGACTTGCGTTGGAAGGTCTCGACGAACTGCACGGGGATCGCCAGCGCCGGCACGCTGTAGGGCTGTGTGTCGCCGGGCCAGATGCCGGTGACATAGGTCTCGCCAGAGGATTCGTAATCTTCCTCCTGGTCGGACCAGTCATCGTCTTCGATGGCAAGACGACAGACAGCTTCAAGCGTGTCGGCTTCGTAGCTGCGCTGCCGGAAGACCGGCAGCCGGTAGGTGGTTTCGATGGTGAACTTGGCCATGATGACCTCCAGAAATGCGAAAAGCCCGATGTGACCGGGCTTTGGCGAACAGAACGAGAGTGGTTGCGCTAAGGTCGTTCGGGCGGCGTGCGGTCGGGATCGCCGCTCTCTCCGTCGATGACGCGGACGTCGAGCGTGTACGTTCGGATCAGCGTGTCGTCGTCGAGGAAGCCGGCGCCCATCAGGCGCGAGCGAATGGCGTCGTCGGTCGCTTCGGCGGCCCAGACATATTCGCGGCGATCCGCGATCGGATGGCCGTCTTCGTCTTCGAGATCGAATTCGAGGGTCGCTCGAATCTTCATGACGTCCTCCTCATGCTTGAAGGGCGGCCCGCACCGAAGGCGCTGCGGCAGGTTCGTGATCGCCGGATGTCACCGCGAACGGATCGACCAGCTTGTGGATCGGCTGCGCGCGGCCCATCCAGGGCTGCGGGCGGATGCAGCGGACCCAATCGGCGAAACTCGGGATGAAGCCGAGATCCTCGATGACATGCTGTTCGCCGATGAGGCGCACCGGCACGACGCGGCCCGTCGAGATGGTGATCGTCGGACCGAAGAAGCGCTCCAGCATGAAGATGCCTTCGGCATGATGCCGCAGCGCGCGATGCCGGAAGTCGGCGGTGATCGCCTTCGACTCGTCGAACCATTGGTGCAGCGGCAGATAGTCGTCCGCGACACCGCCCCACTTCTTCACCGAAGAGAGGGCGTGATGATAGCAGTGTCCCATGGCAGCCTCCTTAAAGCGGTGGGTGTAATTTTCGGATGCGGTGTAACGCTCGTTGTAGTCGAGCGTGATCGTCCGCTCGGCGACGTCGAAGACGATGTCGCCATAGGCGCCGTCATTGTTCTCCCAGCCCGAATGGGTCTGTTCGAGAACGTCATAGGCGAGGCTTTCGACCGCGGCGCTGATGCTGACTGCGGAGTGCCTCAGTTCGATCTCGCCCCATAGGGCTTCGCCGACTTCGATCATGCCGGCGGGCATGCGGGCCTCATCGTCGCCGCTCCGGACCTCGACATTTTCGATCTGGCCGGAATCGCCGTAGCCGTCGAAGCTGACGATGACCGCGGTGATGCCGGCTGCGGCCAGCGCATCGAGCAGCGCCGCCTTGTTCCGTTGGAACACCTCGGCTTCAAGCTTGGCGTGGGCTTGAGATTTCAGCTCCCAGTCGGAGAGCGGCGGATTGGGTTCGGGCGTGATGTCGGACGCGTCGGTCATGGAATCCTCCTGAAACGAAAACGCCCGGCGCGATGGCCGGGCGGAGATGGCAGTGGGTGGGAAAAGCGCGGGACGGCCGAAACCGCCCGCGCGATGGTGCTATTCGGCTGCTGTGGCCTGCGGCTCGTCTTCCACGTCCACAGCGGACTCCTCGTCGTCGCCGGCGAGGAACTCGGGCAGCGCATCGGCGTCGCCTTCGATGGTATCGGTGGCGACCGTCGGCTCCCCATCATCGACGAGGCGGAGGGGCTCCGGCAGCCAGCCGGTATCGGTGAGAAGGCGTTCAGCCTCTTTCGCCATATCGCCCTTCTTCAGATGATCGATGAGCTGGGCTGCCCGCTCACCGGCGCCCTCCCGCACCGCTTCGAGGATGCGGCGCTTCGGCACCCGACCGAGGTAGTTGTCGACGGTCGGCGTCCACCCGGCCTCCACCATGTCGAGGCCGACGGCACGCGCCAGGCGGTCGGCTTGGCCCAGCCGGCGATCGAGCCCGTGTTGCGAGATGCCGTTCCCGCTATAGGGGTTCGGTTTCTCGTAGAGCGCATTGACCCCGAGGCTGACGCAATGAGCGAGGAGCGATAGACGGCTCGTCTCGTCCAGCGCCGCCAGCCAGTCCCACAGCGCCTGATCGTCCAGCGGCAGGTCGGCTTTCCATGCCTCCTGCCGTTCGGCGATCGACTTGGCGGAGGGACTGTCCTTGAGGTCGGCGGCCTGAACGGGGAAGGAGATATGGTGGACGAAGGCCTCCAGGCATTCGCCATGGGAGCTCATGCGCTGGAAGGTGTCGAACACCAGCTTGTGGAGCAGCGCCGTGAGCGCGACGTGGGGGTTGTTCGCCACGGCGTTCTGGAGGGCCAGCGTGCGATGGGCGGTCAACTCCATCACCAGCCGGTCCGGCAGGGGCTTCACGGCATCATCGTCCTCGTCTTCCGGCTCCGAGGACTGGCCGCCGATGGTGATGACGGCGCGCTGAACGGACGGCGTGCCAGCCTTCGCGCCACCTTCGTCGACGTCCGAAGCGTCGCCATCGCCGTCCCGGCCGGGTTCGACAACCGGCGCCTCGTCCTCGGGACGGACATAGCCGCGATCGACCAAGAGCTGACCGTCATGGCCGATGCTGACGAACACGCCCGCCCGCGCGATGTCGGCCGGGTCGAAGATGGACGGCCGCGCCTCGAACGCCTCGAGCAAGGTCTCGATCTCGCCGAGGCGCTGGTCGACCTCGTCCGGCAACTCGTCGGCATCCTGGTATTGCGCTTCGAGCTGATCGAACTCGGTGCGCAGCGCCTCGCGCGTGGCGCGTTCCTCGTCGGTGAGATCGGCCGGCACACCGTCGAGTTGGCGCAGGCCTTGGTCATGGCCATAGGGAAATTCGATCCCCACGGCGATCCACTCCCAGCCCTCGGCCGCGACGGTCTCGGCTTCGGCCTTCAGCTTCTCGGTGACCAGGGTTTCGAGAAGGCCGACATTCTCCAGCCAGCCGCCGTCGTCCTGCTGAAAGAGATCGTGCATTATGATGCCTCCGGCGCTTTCGTAGGCGTCGATGCCGACGAACAGCACGCGCTTGTCGGAGGCGCGGACGGTCTTCTCCGTCAGCATGCGACGGATCTGATACGGCTCCTGGCCGTAGGAGCGCTGGAGCGCATCCCAAACCTGCTCCTGGCGCGCGTGATCGGTCGTCACGGTGAACGCCATGAGCTGTTCGAGCGAGATGCCATCCTCGGCATAGATGTCGAGCAGCTTCCCGGAGACCGCGGCGAGGCGAAGCCGCTGCTTGACGACGTTCGCGCCGACGAAATAGGCGGCGGCGATGTCTTCATCCGACAGACCCTTCTCGCGCAGGGTCTGGAAGGCCCGGAACTGGTCGAGCGGGTGCAACGGCACACGCTGGACATTCTCGGCCAGCGAATCGTCCTCGGCGAGAATCTTGGTCGAGGGATCGCGGACGACGCAGGGGATCGGGGCGGTCTTCGTCAAGCGCTTCTGCTTGACGAGAAGCTGCAGCGCCTGGAAGCGCCGGCCGCCGGCGGGCACCTCGAACATGCCGGTCTCGGCGCCATCGGCGTCGAGCACCGGCCGGACGTTGAGGCCCTGGAGCAGGCAGCCGCGGCGGGCGATGTCCGCGGCGAGATCCTCGATCGAGACGCCGGCCTTCACGCGCCGGACGTTCGACTGGGAGAGGATGAGCTTGTTGAGGGGAATGTCGCGCGAGGCGCTGAGGGTGATCTTCTGAACGGTACTGGCCATCAGGATATACTCCGCGACGGGCGCCGGGAGACTCTCTCTCGGCTTTCGACCCGTCACGAAGACCGGCGCAGCCCTCTTCCTCTAGGCCACCGCAGAGCCGCACACTTGGGACTACGCCTTTGCGGGGATCAGGCTTTGCGTGACGGCCTGCCACCACGCGGATCAGGGCGCTGGCGATCGGTCCGTCAGGCCCGCGGGTTCTCGCCTGGGCGTCGCGCGAGCACCGCGACGCGGCGGACGACGACGGGCCGCGCATCGGCGTCGCGCACCAGGCGTTCGATCAGGGCGTGATCGTCATCGGAGCATTCGCCGCGCACTTCGATATCGACCCAATGACCCGCGCGCCCGACGTGAGAGTCACGCAGGCGGTGATTGGAGCAGGTATAGAAGCTCTCGTTCGGGTCGATGAGCCGAACCCGTGAGCGCAGAAACAGCATCCCCGAGCCGAGATTGCCGCAGAACAGCAGTTCGTCGGCGGCTGTGGTCTTTGGTCCGCCCCCGACCTTGCGCGCGCCGATCTTGCGAAACGCTTCGTCGAAGTGCCTTGGGTTCGGCGTGGTCCGTGCAGATATTTTCTCGTGGAAGACCCAGGGCGGCCGCTCCGGATCGATGCGGCCGCGTTCGATCTGGTGCAAGAGATCGGCGAAATATGAGGGGTCCGCCGGATAAGGGCAGCTCCGCCAAAGGCGGCGCACCTTTGCTCGTAATGCGCCGTCCAACGCGAACAGACGCCGGCGCACGTCACGCCAGCGGGCGGCGCGGTCCCTGCGGCGCTCGCGCTGCGCGTCCATCCAATCGATGGCGCGTTCGTGCATGACCGCGTCGATGGCTGGCTGCTCGACGGCGATCTGATCGGAGAAGAGGGGCAGCGCCTCCCGCTCGAGGCGCTGCTTGCGAGAGAGGGCAGCACGCTTGCGCGTGGTGTCCTCGAACGGGGTCGGCCGTGGCCAGCGGCGAAAGCGCATCATCGCTCTCCCCGCAACGCTGCCGCGGCCGCGCGCAACAGACGTTCGCTGCACACGATGCTGCCCGCCTGTCGCGCCGCCTCGGCATAGACCGAGAGCGGGAACAGGCCGTCGAACAGAATGTCACGTTCGATGCCCATGTCGAACGGCAGCCGCAGCGACGTCATTTCCGCGAGGCTGAAAGATCCCAGTTCGGGGTCGCCAAGATCGGCGAGACCGAACAGGGTATCGCCATCAGCATCGAGCTCGGTTGCGAGCCAAGTGCCGATGCCCAGTGGATTGAAGAACTTTACGACGGGGACATGGTCGAGGCCGCTGCGGCGGCCGTTGGCGAGCAGACGGTCGCGCAACTCCGGGGTCAGGAGGATCATGCCGCCCTCCGTTCGCTGGAGTTCTCTGAGGCTGCCTTCTGATGCTCTGGCAGGAAGCCGAGCAGATAGTCGGCGGCCTTGCTCGCCTGCGACGCGGCACGAACGATCGCGCGATTGTCTTCGCGCAGCACCTCGAGCCACGAGCCGATGTAGTCGGCATGGCGCACGGTGGGTACGATGCCGAGCGAGGCGCAGCAGAACGCCGCGTTCATCTCCGCGATCAATTCCTCGAAGGCGTACTTCTTCGAGCCGAACGAGCCTGAAAGATCGCGGTTGAGCCGCGAAACATGGCCGCTGGCATGACCGAGTTCGTGCAGAGCCGTCCGATGCCAATTGATCGCTTCGAAATAGGCTTGCGGGGGCGGGACCTGGACGTAGTCCGCATCGGGTGCGTAAAAGGCGCGATTGCCGCCGATGCGGAAGTCGATTGCCGTCGCTTTGATCAGCGCCTCGACGGTAGGTTCGATCAGCCCGGGCTCGGGCGGCGGCGCGACGACGGCGAGATCTTCGGGAAGACCTTCGCATTGCGCGAGGTTGAAGACGGTGAAGCGCTTCAGGAACGGGATCGCCTGAGCTTCTTCACCCACCTCCCGCGCCCGCTTTTTCTCATCGTCGGGCACGAAGCGATCGGCATAGACGACAGTGGTGCCGTGCTCGCCTTTGCGCACATTGCCGCCAAGGGAAAGTGCTTGGCGGAAGGTGAGCCAGCTCTGAGCCGGGAAGCCGTGGTCGATCACCGCCCCCCAGAGGATCAGGACGTTGATCCCAGAGTATTGCCGGCCGGTCGAGGCGTTGTTTGGCAAGGTGAGCGGCGCCTTCGCCGCCGTGGTCCCCCAAGGCTGGACCCAGGGCACGCGCCCGGCCTCCAGCTCCGTGATGATCTTGTTCGTGATCTCATCATAGAGGTTCGTCCGGTCTGCGCCGGAGCGCGCATGAGCAGTGTGTCTCGACATCGCGGTTCTCCGCGACGGGCGCTGGAGGCCTCTCCTCCAGTCCTCAACCCGTCACGGAAACCCGGTCCGCACTCTCACTCTATAGGGGGCGTTGCGGGGATCTCCCCGCAGAAGGGGGTATGCCGGCGACATCGGCGCCGGCCAGGGGGAAGGCATTCCCCTCCAGATTTCCGTAACTGCGTATCGGCGTATTTCCGGTTTTCATCGACGGCTCGGCGATATGCGTCCATCCATGGCGCTCCGCCGCCGTACGGCGTGCTGGCGCGTTGCACATTGCCTCCGTACCGCAGCCCTGCTTCGCGAAGCTTCATTCCTTAAGATGCGACCGGCATGTCCACACCGTTGAGCGCTTCAAGACGCTCGGGCATGTCGAGCAGTTTCATCGCGGCAGCGGTGATGGCCTCAGCGATCGACGGGTAGGTTTCCGCCGAACTGATCGATACGCCGTCCGGAAGCGTGACGGTGGCCTGGTAGCCATTGCCTTTGGGCGTGGCTGAGAGCGTGACTGTCGTCGACATCCTTCTGTTTCTCCGTTGCGTATGGGAGATCCGACAACTATCGTCCTCGATACGCCATTGGGTCAGGATATCGGTTGACCGTGCCGTCGGGGTTCAGGCAATCGGCGCGGGATGCTTTCAGAATGACGCTGCTGGACTCGTAGATGACCCCTCCGAGCCGCCAACTGAAAATCCCTCGCTGTTCAACAAAGGTCAGCAATGGCGCTCCGCTGCAGCCGCCAAGCGCCCAATCGCTGGGGATGTCGGGACGCAACCCGACATCGAAGTCATACTCATGGTCGAACACCAGTGTGATATCGGTGTTGCTAACGCCGCTTGCGACGGCGAGCGCCGTGTAACCGACCCAATCGATTTCCACGAGCGAATTGCCCCGATAGGAACGCATCTCCCGGCCGTCGCCAGGAAAGCCCACAAAGAAGACGCCGCGGTCGATCGCCGGCGGCCCGGGTGGCCACGACGCCTGACCGCCCGTGAGGATGATCTTGCCGTTGGCGTAGTTGGCAAGCTTGTCGATTTCGTCATGGGCGACCCGGAACGTCGCAACGTCGTAGACGGAATCAGACGCGATGAGTCGGCTCGCCAAGTCCAAACGGACATCGCCGACCATGCAGACAGCGTCGGGGTGCTCGTTCCTCGCCGCAAGGAAGCCCTGATAGACATGGTTCGCTGTGACCAGAAACGGACCGGCGCCGCAATCGAGTAGAAAGGCGGACCCGTTGTCGAGAATCAAAGGCTTACGATCGCGCGCGGTGATCCAACAGATCGGCATGACATAGCTAGCGGCGAGATCCCGCATCGCCTTAGCCAAACCACCGCGCATCAAGCGGATCGCTTCGTCGCGGGAGGGTTGGCTGACGGAAGCCAGCCCGGCGGCGGGTTCTGTGCGATTTCTTCCCGCTACGGTCACGGCGCTTGTGCTGCCCGGAATTCACGCAGACACGCTTCGATCTCCCGGTCGCATTTCCCCTCGGGGTCATCGAGCCACTCCTGCCAGTCCGGGGTCTGCATCAGGTCGAGCACGGTGGGTTCCCGGCGATCGGGATCGTCGAGGGTCTCACCATACTGCTTGCGCACCAAGGGCGCGGCCAGTGTGGGTGGGATCGGCACGCGGGCGTGCGGATTATGATACAGGTCGATCACCAATGCGCAGCCCGAGGGCTGGCGCATCACCGCGACCGCGCTGATCGAAGTGTTGTCCTGGCGGGTCAAGGCCGCTTTCCTTCCGTATCGCGTCCCCAGGAAGCGCGGCTCGTGTGCCGGGTCAGCCGAGACCTCGAAACGCAGTGTCTCGCGGCCGAACATGGCTTGGAGGACGTGAACCCGCTCCAGATGGAAACCGATCGTCTTGTCAAAGAAGCAGACGACGGTGGGGAAGCCCCGCTTAGACGCCTTCCGCAACTGGGCTGACGCGGCCTTGATTGGTCGCCGCAGCCTGGCGCCTGGGTCGACCCAGCGAAAGCCCGCGCCGCCATCCAGCATCTCGCTCATCAGCGCAGAGTCCTCAGGTGTTTCGTCGAGTTCCTTGATCTCGACGAAACACCAGTGCGCCTGGAGATGGAGGGCGTAGTCGGGGCGCTTATAGCCTGGGGTATGCGCTTCGCGGATGCGCCGATAGATGACGCCCTTTGCGCGGCACCAGGCTTCGAAGGCGAGTTCAGACTTGGTAGACACGATGCTCATGGCGGTCGGACTGGTTCGAGTTGCACCTGCGTCGGTCAAATGTGGCTCTCCCGCCTGCCGCAACAAGTCCGCCGGCCGGTCGGCGCTCTCCACTTCATTCAGACCGCGCTCAATCGTTTCGTCGCACGAAGGCCCCAAGTCCGGCGAAGATCTGGTCGACGGTCGCCAAGCAGTGCTGCACGAACGTCTCGCTCAGATAGAAGACCCACGGTTTGCCGTCGCTGGTCGCCTGACTGAACCAATCCTCTGGCCAACCGTCCGCCACGATTCTGCGTTCGAAGGCGCTCCGCTCATCATCGGGCCACTCAAAGCCGAAATGGAACATCTTGTTCCGGTAGCCGAAGAGCGCCGTCAGCGTCTGGTGCAGAGTAGCTGGGAGGTCGGCGGCAAGTCCGGTCGCATCTGCTAGCTCTCCAATGCCGTCGACCAGATGCGGCCGATCCGGGGACGCGCGACGGCAGTCCCACTGCTTATCTTTCGGCATGATCCATCGCGCATGGGGGATGGGAGCTCGGCCATTGCGGTCCAAAAGATCGCGGATGCCAGGAAACGCTTGCTTGAATAGCGACTCTACGAATGGAGCCAGCATGCCCACCGCCGCCATGCTGTGCGCGGCATCCTGAAATACCGACTGATGCAGGTGATCGACCCAATCATCGACGGCGTGCTCATTCGCGCTGCCGGAGGCCTGCTTGGCGAAGGCTTCAATCTCCTTGATCTCGTTCGAAAGCGCTTCGTCGGCTTGGCCATGCAGGCGCAGCAAACCGCGGATGGCGTAGAGTTGGGCGTCATAGTCTGGCGAGCCCAGGACAAACGATGCCAGGAACCGATCGTCAAACTCTGATAGATCCATTGGCATGTGCC
>Ga0335073_10004017_pt1 | contig 20521 bp, 20 predicted proteins | sample Lox_Sample_22_FD_207093 | JGI IMG/M metagenome (GOLD analysis project Ga0335073, IMG submission 207093) | Soil microbial communities from Loxahatchee National Wildlife Refuge, Florida, United States - Lox_Sample_2.2 | ecosystem: Environmental > Terrestrial > Soil > Wetlands | place: USA...
TAGATCTTGTCGGTCACGGTCTGCAGCGCGTAGATCATGTCCAGGTGCCGGGAGTCGAGCGGGGCGTCGTTCGGCTCGCAGATCACCCCCCCGGCCGAGTCCAGCTGCGGGAAGGACTGGGCCAGCATCGCCAGCCGGCGGAAGTCGGACAGCGTGGCGTCCCGGCGCACGTCGCCCTCGCGGACGAACGGCGATCCGTAGACCGCGCTGAACACCATGTCGTCCCCGCCGATGTGCACGTTGTTCGCCGGGTTGCGGGCCTGGACGTCAAACTCCCGCGGCGCCAGTGCCACCTGCTCGAGCACGAACTCGGGATCGAGGAAAACGACCTCTCCGTCGACCCGCTGCCCCGCCTTGCGGAACAGATCCACCGCCTCCGGCTTGGCGAACTGCACGCCGATCTCGGAGACGATCCGCCGCCACCCGGCGTCCAGGACGCCGACGGCATCCGGGGAGAGGATCTCGTAACGCGGCATGCGGTTGCGGAACATGTCCTACCTCTGGTTCCCGAAAGCGGCACCGCTTGACCCGTGCGTCGGGCCAAATTTAAGATCACATAGTAGAACAAGGTTCCGCAACATGGAACTAGCCGCCAAGGGGACTCTTTTGACCAGCCCGAACGGAACGCAAGCGGTCGATCGGGCCGCGCAGCTGCTGATCCAGGTCGTGCACGGCGGCCCGGTCACGTTCTCCGAGCTGAACGCGAACTCCGGGCTGGCCAAGAGCACCACCTCGCGGCTGCTGATGGCCCTGGAGCGCAACGGCCTGGTCCAGCGCGACGGCCGGGGCGGGTTCCGGCCGGGCGAGGTGTTCGTCTCCTACGCCTGGCGCAGCGGCGCCGAGGCGGGACTGATCACCGTGGCCCAGCCGTTCCTCGACCGGCTCGGCCAGGCCACCGGCGAGACGATCAACCTGGGCGTGGCCAGCCGCGGCATGGTGGAGCAGATCGCGCAGGTGGACAGCACCTACCTGATCGGCGGGACCAACTGGGTCGGCCTGTCGGTGCCGCTGCACTGCGCGGCGCTGGGCAAGGTGCTGCTCGCCCACGACGCCGCCGAGCTGCCGCCCGGCCGGCTCGTCCGCCGCACCGGGAACACGATCACGAGCCGCGAGGCGCTGCGCGTCGACCTGGCCGAGGTGCGCCGCCGCGGCTATGCCGTGACCAACGAGGAGCTCGAACCCGGCCTGGTCGCGGTGGCGGCGCCGGTCTACCGGGACGGGAACACGGTCGTCGCCGCGCTCTCCGTATCCGGCCCGGCCACCCGGCTGACCCGGTCGCGGGTCCCGGCCGTCGCCACCCGGTGCATGGCCGAGGCCAGCGCCCTGTCCGCCCTGCTCGGCTACCGCCCCGGGCCGAGCCGACGCCAGAGCCAGAGGCAGAAAGAAGGTGCCGCTTGACCAGAGACGAGCTCTTGAAGCAGCTCTACGACGACACGCTGGTCGGCAACGGGCCCGCCGTGCTCGACCTGACCCGGGCCGGCCTCGATATGGGCCTCGGCCCGGAGGAACTCCTCTACGAGGCGCTGATCCCGTCGCTCGAAGAGGTCGGCGCCCGGTTCGAGCGCGGCGACTTCTTCGTGCCCGAGATGCTGATCGCCGGCAAGGCGATGGCCGGGGCGCTGGAGATCCTGCGGCCGCTGCTGGCCGAGACCGGCGCCCAGACCATCGGGAAGATCGTGATGGGCACGGTCAAGGGCGACGTGCACGACATCGGGAAGAACCTGGTCAACATCATGTTCGAGGGCGCCGGGTTCGAGGTGATCGATCTCGGCGTGCAGGTCGCCCCGGAGAAATTCGTGGACGCGATCCGCCAGCACCAGCCCGACATCGTCGGCTTCTCCGCGTTCCTGACCACGACCATGCCGATGTTCAAGGCGAACATGAACGCGCTGCAGAAGGCGGGCATGCGCGACCAGGTGATCGTGATGGTGGGCGGCGCGCCGGTGACCCAGGAGTACGCGGACGTGGTCGGCGCCGACGGCTACGCGTCCGACGCGTCGGCCGCCGTGGTCAAGGCCAAGGAACTGCTGCAGCGGCGCCGCGCGATGGCGCCCGCCTAGCCCAACCGGAGCGAGCAAACGGAGCGCGCATGGAGACCGTCCTGCACTCGGCCAGCAAGGAGCTGCGGATCGGCCCGGAGCAGCCGTTCTGCATCGTGGGCGAGCGGATCAACCCGACCGGGCGCAAGATCTTCCAGGAACAGCTGCGCCGGGGCGACCTGTCCCGGATCGAGATCGACGTGGCCCAGCAGGTGGCCGGCGGCGCGATGATGCTCGACGTCAACATGGGCGCTCCGCTGGCCGACGAGGCGGAGCTGATGGTCGCCGCGGTCAAGCTCATCCAGGGCCTGTGCGACCTGCCGCTCTGCCTGGACTCGTCGATCGTCGAGGTGCTCGAGGCCGGGCTCGCCGCGTACGAGGGCAAGGCCCTGGTCAATTCGGTGACCGCGGAGGATGAGCGGCTGGATGCCATCCTTCCGCTGGTCCGGCGGCACGGCGCGGCGGTGATCGCGCTGCCCAACGACGAGGAGGAGATCCCGGAAGAACCGCAGCGCCGCCTCGAACTGGTCCGCAAGATCGTGGAGGTGGCCACCGGTAAGTACGGCATCCCGATCGAGGACATCGTGATCGACCCGCTGGCCATGCCGGTCGGCGCGGACACCTCGCTGGTGCTCAGCACGCTGGAGACGATCCGGCTGGTGCGCGAGGAGTTCGGGCTGAACATGACGCTCGGCGCGTCCAACGTCTCGTTCGGGATGCCGGACCGCGGCTCGATCGGCGCGGCGTTCCTGCCGATGGCCGCGCTCAGCGGGCTGACCAGCGCGATCATGGACGCCCGCTCGCCGCAGCTGGTCCGCGCGGTCAAGGCGGCCGACCTGCTGACCAACAAGGATCCCTGGGGCGCCAGCTGGATCGCGGCGCACCGGGCGGCCCAGGCCGCCGCGGCGCAGCAGGCGCAAGCCGCCGGAACATGACCCACACGACGACCGACCAGCCGGCCGAGCTCTCCGGCCGACCCACGCGCGTCGACCTGGAGTTCCAGCCCAGCGGCACCAGGGTCCGGGTGCCGCCCGGCGTGACCGTCTTCGACGCCGCGAGCTGGAACGGGATCGCGATCGACTCCACCTGCGGCGGCCACGGCACGTGCAAGAAGTGCAAGATCAGGATCGAGCGGGGCAGCGTCCCGCCGTCGCCGCTCGATGCCCGCGCGTTCACGCCCGACGAGCTGCGGTCCGGCTGGCGGCTCGCCTGCCGGGCCCAGGCCGACGGCGACCTGCTGATCGAGGTCCCGCCCCTGGTCACCAGGCCGAAGGCGGCCACGGTCGGGGTCGGCCGCCAGGTCATCCTGCGCCCGGCCGCGCAGAAGCGCTATCTCGAGCTGGCCGAGCCGTCCCTCTCCGACCAGCGCACCGACCTCGAGCGGGTCCTCGACGCGGTGGATGACCTGGAACTAAGGGTCGACCTCGACGTGCTCCGGTCGGTCGGCTCGGTGCTGCGCGCCGCCGACTACCGGGTGACCGCCGTGATCGTCGACGACGTCCTGATCGACGTGCAGCCCGGCGACACCACCGCCCGGCTGTACGGGATCGCGTTCGACCTCGGCACCACGACGGTGGTGGCGACGCTGCTCGACCTGAGCACCGGCACGCCGCTGGCCGTCGCGTCCATGCTGAACAAGCAGCAACCGGTTGGCGCGGACGTGATCACTCGCATCAGCTCGATCATGATGGGGTCCTTTACGCTCGCCACCGTGGCGGATCTGGCTCACCAGACGCTGTCGGAGCTCGCCGCCGAGGCCTGCGGCCAGGCTGGCGTCGACCCGGCCGAGATCTGCGAGGTGGCGCTGGCCGGGAACGCGACCATGATTCACATCGCGCTGGGCATCGACCCCGAGCCCCTGGGCGTCGCGCCGTTCATCATGGCCGCCAGGCAGCTACCGGAGGTGCGGGCCTCGGCCGACCTTCGGCTGCGGGTCCATCCGGGAGCCAGGGCGTTCATATTCCCAGCCTTTGGGGCTTACGTGGGCGGGGACATCACCGCTGGCCTGCTGGCCTCGGGCATGGACCGGGACGCGCGCACGCGGCTGTTCATCGACATCGGCACGAACTGCGAGATCGTGCTGGGCAACCGGGACTGGCTGCTCGCCACCGCCGCCCCGGCCGGGCCGGCGTTCGAGGGCGCGGCGATCCGCTGCGGGATGCGCGCCGCGGACGGCGCGATCGAGGTCGTGTCGTTGTCACCGGCTGGCGTGGAACTACGCGTCATCGGGGACGCCGAGCCGGCCGGGCTGTGCGGCTCGGGGCTGGTGGACGCCGTGGCCAGCCTGGTGGCGGTGGGGCTGCTCGACCGGTCGGGCCGGTTCGTGCCCGAGGACGAGGCCGCGGCCCGGGCGCCCGGGCTGGCCGGGCGGCTGACCATGCTGGGCCAGGAGCGGGTGTTCGTGCTGCACTGGCTGGCCGAGCCCGGGGACGTCGCGCGCTCGGTCTACCTGACCCAGCGGGACGTGCGGGAACTCCAGTTCGCCAAGGCGGCGATCGCGACCGGCTGGAACATCCTGCTCCAGGAGGCCGGGCTGACCCCGGGCGACGTCCAGCAGGTGCTGCTGGCCGGGTCGTTCGGCAGCTACCTGTCGCCCGCCAACGCGATCCGGCTCGGGCTGGTCCCCCGGCTGCCGGTGCTGCGCGTGGTCAGCGCCGGGAACGTGGCCGGCGAGGGGGCCAAGATGGCGCTGCTCTCGGTGCGGGAGCGGGCCGGGGCCCTGGCGCTGCAGGAGGAGGTGAGGAATGTCGCGCTCTCCGACCGCGCCGACTTCAACGACGCCTTCGTCGACCAGCTGCAGTTCCCGGAGTGAGGGTGGCATCGCCGCCGGTGCCCCCGCGCCCGCCATTGCCGCCGGTGCCCCCGCGCCCGCCATTGCCCTCATCGCGTGCGGCGCCCTGGGCGGCCACGTCCGGGAGATCGCCGCCCGCCGGGGCTGGGTTTTCGAGCTGCACCAGCTTCCCGCGCTGCTGCACAACCACCCGGAGCGGATCGCCCCGGCCGCCGAGCGGCTGGCCCGCGAGCTGCAGGCCCGCGGGCTGCGGGTCGCGCTCGGCTACGCGGACTGCGGCAGCTACGGCGCGCTCGACGAGTTGTGCGCCCGGCTGGGCCTGCGCCGGCTGCGCGGGCTGCACTGCTACGACGTGCTGGCCGGCCCGGACCGGCTGCGCGAGGTCTTTGAGCGCGAGCCGGGCACCTACCTGCTGACCGACTTCCTGGTGCGCGGGTTCCGCCGGCTGGTGCTGGCCGAGCTAGGCCTGGACGCCCGCCCGGAGCTGTGGCCCGACTACTTCGGCCACTACCGGCGGGTGGTGTGGCTGGCCCAGTCCCGGGATGCCGCCCTGGACGCCGAGGCCGCCGCCGTCGCGGCAATGTTCGGCCTGCCGCTGACCGTGATCGACGTCGGCACCGCCGGCCTGGAGCGCGAACTCGAGCTGCTGCTGGACCTCGATGCCACCCCTGCCACCCCCGTCGCAGCGGCCACCGCAACAGCGCTCGTGCCGCCAGCCACCCCAGTTGCTCCCGTCGTCTCGGCCACTCCAGCCGCTCCGGTCGCTGCAGCCCCGCCAACCTTGCCCCTCGCCCCGGCCCGCGCCTATTCCCCGCTCCCCCGCGAGCCGAGCCCGGCGATGAAAGTGAACCTGTTGCACACAGGTGTGACCGAGATTCACATTCATCACGGCGGTGAGGGGCGCGAGAGCGGCGCGACCTGATGCGCGGCGGGCTGGCGCGGGCAGCGGCGCTCCTCGAGCGGCCCCGGTACGAGGTGTTCCCGGCGGCGTCTACCGAGGAGTCGGTGCTGGAGTGGGTGCCGGCCGACCTGACCGTGACGGTGACGGCCTCGCCGACCAAAGGACTCGGACCCACCTTGGACCTCACCGAGCGGCTGGCCGGCCGGGGCTACCGGGTGGTCCCGCATCTGTCCGCTCGGCTGGTGCGTGACGACGCCCACCTGGCCGAGATCGTGGCCCGGCTGCGGGCGTGCGGGGTGGACGACGTGTTCGTCCCGGCCGGCGACGCTGACCCGCCCGCCGGGCGTTTCGACAGCGCCCTCTCACTGCTGAACCGGCTGGCCGAGATGGGCCGGCCGTTTGCCCGCGTCGGCGTGACCGGCTACCCGCAGAGCCACCCCAGGATCGGCGACGACGTCACCATCCAGGCCATGTGGGACAAGCGCCATCACGCGGCCTACCTGGTCAGCAACCTCTGCTTGGACCCGCGAACGCTGCGGCACTGGATCGTCCGGGTGCGCGCCCGCGGCGTCACCATGCCGATGTTCGTCGGCATCGCCGGACCGGTGGACCGGACCCGGCTGCTGCGGATGGCGGCGAAGGCGGGGGTCGCCGAGTCGGCCCGGTTCCTGGCCGGGCATACCGACTGGCTGCTGCGCCTCGGCACCCCCGCCGGTTACCGCCCGGACCGGCTGCTGGCCCGCACCGGCGGCACGCTGGCCGATCCGGCCTCGAAGGTCGAGGGCCTGCACATCTTCACGTTCAACCAGGTGCGCCAGACCGAGCTATGGCGGCGCGAACTGGTCAGTCCACTTCGTTGACCCCATCGCTGACCGAACGGCGGAAGCGGGAGGTCACCCAGCGGATCTGCGGAAGGGCGTGACCTTCCCGGTCGGCTTCGAAGGATCGCTTGAGCGCGGCCCAGCTCGGCATGCCGTGCTCACGGGCGATGGCGAGCTGAGCCTCATGCAGAGCCGAAAACTCGCCCGCGGCCAGGCGGCGCTTCGCCTCAAGTTTCAGGTAGCGCAGGCTTGCACGGCCCGGAACGGAGCGCGGCTGATCGGACACGGCAGTCCTTCCCTCAGCCCGGGGTCCGCGACATCGGGCGGGAAAGAACGGCACTGGCATAACCCGTGCGAACCGGTGAGCTTGAAGCTCTGCCCGCGGACCCAGCGGCAGCCGGACTGCCACGAATTAGGTTACAGCCTTTCGCCTGTGGCCCGTCTCGCCCGGCTCGGACCAGGCGAAGAGCGTGATCCCGAGGTGCACTATCGTGCTGAGCTGTGACAGCGCCCCGCATTGCCGTCGGTCCGGCCGATACTCCCTTTAGCGAGCAAGCCGAGAAGGCGATCCGGAACGCGGGCGGCGAGGTGACCGACGTCGACGCCAAGGCCGACGCGCTCGTCTGGCTGAACCCAGGCGACCTCGACGAGTTCCGGGCCGCGCTGGGCGCCGCGAGCTCGGCTCGCTGGGTGCAGCTGCCGTTCGCCGGGGTCGAGAAAGTGGCCGAGGCCGGGCTGTTCGACCCCGCGCGCGTCTGGACCTCGGCCAAGGGCGCCTACGCCGACCCGGTCGCCGAGCACGCCCTGACGCTGGCCCTGGCCGGCCTGCGTTTGCTGCCGAGGCGAATTGCGGCCAGGTCCTGGGGCAAGCAGGGCGGGACCAGCCTGTACGACCAGCCGGTCACGATCCTCGGCGGCGGCGGCATCACCGCCAGCCTGCTCGAGCTGCTCGCACCGCTGCGCGTCACCGCGACCGTGGTCCGCAACCGGCCCGACCCGGTGCCCGGCGCGGCCAGAACCGTGGGTCAGGCCGACCTGCACGAGGCGCTCGCCGACGCCCAGGTCGTCTTCCTGGCCCTGGCACTCACCCCGGACACGCAAGGGATCATCGGGGCCGCCGAGCTGGCCGCGATGCGCCCGGACGGCTGGCTGGTCAATGTGGCCCGAGGCGGCGTTGTCGACACCGACGCCCTGGTCGCGGCGCTGACCGAGGGCACCATCGCGGGCGCGGCGCTCGACGTGACCGAGCCCGAGCCGCTGCCCGACGGGCACCCGCTGTGGGACATGGAGAACTGCATCATCACCCCGCACACCGCGGACACCACCGAGATGGTGGTGCCGCTGCTGGCCCGCCGCATCCACGAGAACGTGGTCAGGTTCGCGGCCGGCGAGCCGCTGGAGGGCATCGTCGATCCGTCCCTGGGTTACTAGGAGCGGCCCGCGTCATGCGCGTCGCGGCGAGCCCGGCCGCGTTCGTCGCCCATCACCGCTCCGGGGCTTTCTAGCGAGCGCGCCAGCTCGGGCGGCGGCGGCAGCGATGGCGGCGGCACCGTCGGCGACGTCCTGGCCGGGCGGATCGCCGGCGATGAACAGCCGGTAGTAGATGAGGGCCGTCAGCGTCTCGATCACGGCGGCCGCGTCGGTGCCCGGCGGCAGTTCGCCGCGCCGCGCGGCGCGGTCGATGATCGTGGTCATCGCGGCGACGCGGACGGCCAGAAAACGCGACAGCACGTCCCGGGCCGCGGGATCCTGCACGGCCGCCGCCACGATGCTGGCGAACGCCGCGCTGATGGCCGGGTCCCTGACGCTGGCCACCACGCTGCGGGCCAGCGCGCGCAGGTCGGAGCCGAGATCTCCCGCATCGGGCACCGGTATCCGCTGCTGCGCGAGTTCGGCCATGACGTCGGCGAGCAGCCCGTCGAGGCTCCGCCACCGCCGGTAGATGGTGGTCTTGGAGATGCCGGCGCGGGCCGCGACCCGCTCCACCGTCGTGCCCGGGTACCCGTGCTCGGTCAGCTCGTCGATGACGGCCCGCATGACCGCCGCCCGGGTGCGTGCGGTCCGGCCTCCCGGCCGGACCGTGCCTGGCCCTTCCACCACCAAAGTGAACTCCAGTTGCGTTAGTGCGTGGCGCCCGATAGTCTGGCCACTAATGCAACTCTAGTTCTCTTAGGAGCCGCGATGCGCAGCATTTCGGCGACCGTCGACATCACGGCGACCCCGGAGCAGGTCTGGGACGTCCTCGCCGACCTGGCCGCCTACCCGGAGTGGAACCCGTTCATCCGATCGGCCTCCGGCCGGCTGGCCGAGGGAGCGAAGCTCACCCTGCGGATGGTCCCGCCCGAGGGCCGGGCCATGACCTTCCGGCCGACCGTGCTCGCGGCACGGCCCGGTCAGCTGCTGCGCTGGATCGGCCGGCTGATCGTGCCGGGCATCTTCGACGGCACCCACCAGTTCGCCCTCGAGGACCTCGGCGGGCGCACCCGCATGACCCAGTCGGAGACCTTCCGGGGCCTGCTGGTCCCGTTCACCGGCAAGACTCTCGCACGGACCGAGGAGGGCTTCCGCGCCCTCAACCAGGCACTCAAGGAGCGAGCCGAGCGCAACCGCGCGTGACCGCCCCGCGGCCGGGCTAATGGCCGCTCGGGCCTCAGCGTTCCCAGCCCGATTCCAAGCACTTGCTTGACATATCCGGAGTTCGGCGCGGATGATTCCAAGCATGTCCTTGGAATCTCGCCCGCCCGCTCCGGCACACCCTGGAGGCTCAGAAGACGCGGGCGGGCCGGAAGACCCGCACCGTCAGCGGCTCCGGTTGCTCGATGATCCGGTGGCCATCCGGGCGCTGGCCCATCCCGTGCGACTGGACCTGCAGGCCCTCATCGGCCGCGCGGGCCAGATCACTGCCGCCGACGCGGCGCGCGAGCTCGGCATCAGTCACGGCCTGGCCTCCCACCACCTGCGGCAGCTGGCCAAGTACGGCTTCGTCGAGCAGGCGCCGGGCAAGGACAATCGGGAGCGGCCGTGGCGGCTCACCCATACGTCCACGAGCTGGCGCGAGGCCATGGGGACGCCGGAAGGCCAGGCCGCCGCCGCGGTGTTCGAGGAAGTCCTGGCCGAGCGAGCGGTCGCCAGCCTGCGCGGCTGGCTGCGGCGGCGCGGCGACTGGCCAGGCGAATGGCAGCAGCACACCGGGGTGGGCGCGTCCACGATCTATCTCACCGGGCCGGAACTGGCCGAGCTCGAAGCGGCCATCGAGGGCCTGATCAAGCGCTACGTCGACGAGCGGCCCATCGACGACGTCGCCTCACGCCCGGAGGGTTCCGTGCCGGTCGACATCACGCAGATCATCTCGGTGCCGCTGGCCGCGCCCCCCGGGGACAGCTGACGTGCGCGCCACCTGGCGGCTGCTGGCCGCGCACCGGGACCTGCGCCTCTTGCTGTCGGCGGGCCTGATCTCCCTGGCCGGGGACTGGATCTTGCGGGTCGGCCTGGCCTACCGGGTCTACGCGCTGACCGGCTCGACGATCGCGTCGGCGCTGACGATGGCGTCGTCGTTCCTGCCGCAGCTGCTGCTCGGCCCGCTGGGCGGGGTGTTCGCGGACCGATGGGACCGCCGGCGCACGATGATCGTCGCCGACCTGCTGCTCGCGGCGGGACTGCTGCCGCTGCTGCCGGTGCACGGGCGCGGGCAGGTCTGGCTGGTCTTCGTGGTGCTGCTGTGGGAGGGGGCGGTCGCGCAGTTCTTCTCCCCGGCCGAGCAGGCGATGCTGCCCGCGCTGGTACCCGGCGAGGCACTGGTCACGGCCAACGCTACGGGCGGCCAGGTGCAGAACCTGTCAAGGCTGGCCGGCTCCGCGGCTGGCGGGGTCATCGCCGCGGTCGGCGGGATCGGCGCCGTGGCCCTGGCCGACGCGGCCAGCTTCGTCCTCTCCGCCGCACTGATCGCGCTGATCCGCGCTCCAGCGCGGACGGCTGGCGCCCCGAAGACGGCCGCATCGATCACGTCCGGGATCGCGGCGGTGCGCGCCGAGCTGAGCGAGGGCCTGCGATGGTCGGTGCGCCACCGCGTCGTGCGGGCCCTGACCGTCTTCATCCTGGTCACCTCGATAGGTGAGGGCATCATGAGCACGCTCTTCGCGCCGTTCATCCGGCACGTCCTGCACGGGAGCAGCCAGGCCTACGGCGTCATCGCCGCCGTCCAGGCCGTCGGCGGCATCGCGGGCGGGCTGCTGGCCGCTTCGGTGGGTCACCGGGCTTCCCCGGCGAAGCTGCTGAGCTGGGGTGCCGTGGCGTTCGGAGCGATCGATCTGGGCATCTTCCTGTACCCGCTCGGCTACGTCGCCGTGTGGCCAGCCGCGCTCGGCATGGTCCTGGTCGGCATCCCGGGCGCGCTCACCCTCGCCGGCGCGATGACGCTCTTCCAGCGCAACACCGAGGACTCGTACCGGGGTCGCGTGTTCGGATCCCTGAACGCCGTGGAGGGCGTCGCGATCCTGGCCGGGACCGCGGGCGCGGGCCTACTCGGCCAGGCGGTCGGCATCATCCCGGTGCTGGCCCTCCAGGGCGCAGGCTATGTCGTGGCCGGGCTGGCCATGCTGATCGCGCTGCGGCCCGGACCCCGGACGGCGGGCCGGCCCGCGGCCGGCCTCATCGGGTCCGCCGAAGCGGCGAACTGATCGCCGCCAACCGGACGGACCAAGGCGGAACACCGCAGGCGCAACGGCGGCCCCGGCACATCCCAGAGCCGCGGGCCGTCACGAGGAGCGCGCTCCCGCGCCGGCCGTGACCGGAGCCGGAACGGCCAGGGCACCAAGCCGCCCGGCCAGCCACGCCACCTGGTCCCTGGTCACGCTGTAGCAGATCGTGTTGCCCTTGCGCTGGGTTGTGACCAGCCCGGCCTCGCGCAGCGCCTTCAGGTGGGCCGAGATGGTGGGCTGAGAGACGTCGAAGAACTCGGTGAAGTCGCAGGCGCAGATCTCCGGCTCGGCCGCCAGCCGCGTCATGATCCCCCAGCGCACCGGGTGGGCCAGGGCCCGGAGCACGTCGATCTCGTTAATCACTTGACCACCATATCGCCTCGCGTAAATATAGTTCTAACCCTATATAGTCGGGAGGCGATGACCATGCCTGATGGCGGCGGCGCATTCGGGGGTCGGGACGTGCTGGACGAGGGCCTGAGCAGGCTGGCCGCCACCGGGCCGGAGTTTCACGGGGGCCTGTCCAACCACGGGCCGATGGCGGCCGAGGCGATGATCCGTCTCGGCCGCGCGGACGAGGTCGAACCGTGGCTGGACGGTTACATCCGCCTGCTCGAGGAGCCGCCGCAAGCGACCGGCAAGATCACCGACGAGAACTGGCGCGAGGCGCTCGGCGTCCCCCGGCGGGTCGGCGACTGGGAACTGTACCTGCGCAACCAACTGGCCGAAGATCCGTGGCCGGACGTGCTCGCCCGCTGGTGGCCGCGGCTGACCCCCGGCCTGGCCGCCGCCGCGACTCACGGCATCATCCGCACCTCACACGCGGCGCGCAGCCTGGCCGCCGATCAGACCGGCGAACGGCTGGCCGAACTCGCGCGCGGCATGGCCTACTGGGCAGCGTCCTATCTGGAGGTGCCCGGGGCCGCTCGCGCTCTCGGCGGGCTGGACCTGCAGGCCGCGGTGGCCGGGTTGCCGGTACCCGCGGACCCGGTGCCCGGATGGCTCATCACCGATCGCATCCGAGCCGGCCTGGCCGGCGAGCCTGGCTTCCCCGCCGCGGTCGCGGCGCTGCGCCCGCCCGATGACGTGGGCACCGGCCTGCTGGAACTCGGCACCACGTTCGCGCGGGTCTTCGTGGTCTACGGGCGCAGCCAGCCGATCGGCTTCCTGCACGCGGTGACGGCGCCGGTGGCGGCACGGTCCGCACTCGAACTGCTACCCGCCGACCTGGGGCGGCCGACCCACGACCGGCTCTGGCAGGTGGCCGCGGCCCTCTACTCGGTGCATGCCACCGGCGCCGAGCCTGAGCCGGTGCCGGCCGTCGACCCGCCCGCGCCGGACGTGCTGGCCGACCGCGCCGTGGCCACCGGTGACGAGCACGCGATCAAGCTGACCGAGGCGTGCCTGCGGCTCTACGCCGAGTCGCCCGACCCGGTGCTGCTGCACGCCGCGGCACGCGGCTGCGAACTGCTCGGCTGAGCGCGCACCCGGCCGGTCCGCCTCAGGTCGCGGCCCGCTCCCGGCTCTCGGCGGTCTCCCGCGGGTCATGAACCGTGGCGACCGCGCCGGGATCGAATTCGGTGTGGTGCTGATGGGTGTAGAAGCGGACCTCGTGACCGTCGGGGTCGCTGGACGCCGTGGCCGGACGGGCTCAGGTCGGGGCGCGCACCGTGTACGTGCGGTTTGGCAGCAAGGCCGCGCTGTTCAAGCGGGTCGTCGACGTGGCCATCGTCGGCGATGCCGAGCCGGTCGATGTGCTGGGCCGCGACTGGATGCAGGCCGCGCTGACCGCCCCCACCGCCGCCGAGCGGATCGCGGCCAGCGCCGCCGCCGGCCGCCAGATCATGGAGCGCACCGGCGCCCTGTTCGCGGTCGCCCAGTAGGCCGCCGCGGTCGAGCCATTGATCGCCGGGTTCTGGCAGCAGGGGCGCGAGCAGACCCGCCAGGCTCATGCCGTGTTCTGGAGCCGGATGGCCGACGACGGCCTGCTCGATCCCGCCGTCGACCTGGCCTGGCTGGTCGACACGACCACGGTCACGGGCGCCGCCGAAACCTATCTGCTCATCACCCGCCTGACCGACTGGGACCTCGACGAGTATCAGAGCTGGCTCGCCGTGACCTGGACCAGGCTCGCTACGCCGGGTCCCGGGTAGCCGGCACCGCTCGGTCCGGTTGCCAGGCGACGGGCGTCCCGTGCGGCGGCGCGGAGCCGAGCACGCGCTGGGTGCCGCCGGGCCAGGTGGTCAGCGTGACCAGGGACTCGCCGTTCGAGGTGCGGCGATGCGGCTCCAGGCACAGCCAGGCGAAGCGCGCCGAGGCCGTGGCCGCCGCGCCCAGCGCGCTGATCCCGCTCGTCACCGCCGCGCGCTGCTCGTCGTCCAGGTACTGCCGGACGATCGAGTGCCACAACACCGTCCAGCTGCCGCCGGCGAGCCCGATGCGCTTGAGCGTGTCCGAGGCCAGTTCCTGCCGCAGGTCGGCCGGGACCGCCGCGGCGACGGCGAGCGCGCCGCGCAGCCGGTCCATGCGCTCACGTTGATCTGGCCAGACGTAGGCGGCCAGCGCGAGCCGGCCCGCGTCCGTGGTCGGGTCGATCGGCGATCGGTCTCCCCCGGTCCGCTCGGCGACCTCGACCGGTACCTCGGGGGGCGGCGTGCCACGCCACGCGCCGGTGAGCGCCACCGGCGACGACGGGTCGCCGTAGTGACCGGCCTCGCCCGCCACGTGGAACCGGTCGGCGCGCAGGTTGAGGCCGGCGCTGGCGCCGATCTCGACCAGCCGGACCGGCAGCCGCGCTTCGGCGCCGATGTGGCGCAGGCCGCCGAGCAACGCCGCGGCCCGGCCCACCTCGTTGGTCTGTGGCGGCCGGTCCAGCCAGCCCCGGACCGTGTCGCGCTGCTCGGCCAGCACCTGTCGCAGCGCCGCCCAGGCCCGCGCACCGTCCGTGCCCGGGTCGGCGGTGCCGCCGGCCGAGGGATAGAACGCGGCGAGCTCGGGCGCCCGCCCGCTCAGGACCAGGGCATGCACGCCGCCCAGCATCCGCAGCGCCAGCGCGCTGCGCCACGGGGCGTCGAGGCAGCCGTCGAGCACCGCCGCGACCGGGCCGCCGGCCAGCAGGTCATCGGCGGCATGCTCGAGCAACCCGGCATAGAGCGGGCTGCCCAGCTCGCGGCACGCCACCCCCTGCCGGCGCACCCGCCGCGCGGTGGCCTCGGTCGCCGCCGCGTCGTTTTGACCCGGGCTGTCCACGCCGCCACTATCTCAGGCGCAGGCCGAAAGGCATCGCGCGCCCTCGGGCCGCCCGGTTCGGAAAAGCGATCCCGGCGTGTCGTTGCGGGCCATCGTTGGCGGCTGGGGCAAAATAGGACCAGGCCCCTCCATGTATGAGATGGAGGGGCCTGGCCAGGGCTTGAGGTCCTAGCCTGCCGATTACTCGGCGGCCGTGCCCTCGCGGCCCGTCACCACCGCCACCGGACTCCCGCCCGCAGCGCCGGTTTCCCGGCTCCCCGGACTTCCCCGAGGTGGCCCTCGGTGGGTTCCCGTCTTAAGTGGTGAGTGCTTTTCTACGCCCACTCCGCGGCACCGCACAAGGCTTTTCCCGCAGGTCAATCAAGATTCTTTGGCCGTCCACAGGGTTGCGGCGTTTGTCCCCCGCCGGCGGCCCTTTTCCACCGGGCCATCCACAGAACGGTCCACAGCCACCCGGTGTTCATGCCCCGGCCCGGCGAGCGCGGATCGCCGCGATGAGGGCCGGGATCACCTGGTTCAGGTCGCCGATCACCGCGTAGTCGGCGTGCCCGATGATCGGCGCGTCCGGGTCGGTGTTGACCGCCACGATGTGCTTCGCGGACTGACATCCCGCCATGTGCTGGATCGCCCCGCTGATCCCGCAGGCGAGGTAGAGCTCCGGCGAAATCCGGGTGCCGGTCTGGCCCACCTGTTGCTTGTGCGGCCGCCAGCCCTCGCTGGTCACGACCCGCGACACCCCGAGGACGCCGCCGAGCAACCCGGCCAGTTCCTCCAGTACCCCGAATCCGTCCGGCCCGCCCACGCCGCGACCGCCGCCAACCACCACGCGCGCCGTGGCCAGCGACACCCCAGTGCTGCGCTCGGCCGACTCGGCGGCCCGCACCACCAGGTCGGCGTCGGCGAACTCGGGTCGATAGGACTGCACGGTGGTCGCGACCGGGGCATCGGCCTCGGCCGGCGCGACCGCGTCGACCGCCACCGTGAGCAGGGCCGGCGAGGCCTCGAGGACCGCGTCCTCCAGCAGGCTGCCCGCCCAGCGTTGCCGCACCAGCCGGAGTGTTCCGGCACCGGCCGGCCCGGCGGAGACGCAGTTCGCGACCACGGGCAGGCCGGTGATCGCGCCCACGTGGGCCATCACCTCGCCGCCGTGATCGGTTCCCGCGGCGACCACCGCGCCGGCCGGCAGTTCGGCGGCCAGCCCGGCCAGCGCGCGCGCCCACGCCTGCGGCGCGTACCCGCCGAGGTGCGGCGACTCGATCGCGTAGGCGTCGCTTACCCCGTACGCCGACAGTTCACCGACCGGGACCGCGTCAGCGCCCCCGAACACCACCGCAATGACCTCACCGGCCCCATCGGTCCCGTCAGCCTCACCGGCCGCGCCCGCCCCGGACCCGGGCGGCGTGGTTGCAGCGTCGGGCACCCCAGAGGGTGCCTTCTCATGCAACCATGACTCCCGGCCCGCCACCGGCACCGCGCCGGCCGCCGTCTGCGCGTCGGCCAGCGACCGGGCAAAGGTCAGCGCGCGGAGCGAGACGTCCGCAACGCCGCCGCCGTCCGCCTCGATCAGGCACAGCACCCTCATGACAGCACCCCGAACTCGTTGAGGAGGGCGACCAGCGCGGGCACGGCGTCGGCGCCGTGACCGAGTATCTCGGCGCGCTTGCTCTCCCCGGCCGGGACGCGCAGCCCCTCCTTCCGCAGGCCCTCCGGATGCCACGGCGGCACCTGCTGCTCGATCGTCGCCCGCTTGGCCCGCAGCCGCCCGGGCAGCGAGGGATAGCGGGGCAGGTTGATGCCCTCCTTGACCGACACCACGGCGGGCAGCGGGATGTCGAAGACCTCCTCGGTGCCGCGGTACTCACGTCGCGCCCGCGCGGACGCGCCGTCGTCGGCGACCTCCAGGTTCTTGATGCCGGTCACGCACGGCAGGCCGAGCGCATGCGCCACCCGCACGCCAACCTGGTAGTCCCCGGTGTCCGCGGCCTCGTTCCCGAACAGCAGCAGGTCATAAGGGCAGCCCGGGGCGGGGGGCGCGGACGCGGCGGGGGCGGCGGGCGCAGGGGGCGCGGACGCGGCGGGGGCAGCGGGCGCAGAGGGCGCGGGGGCTGCGGGCGCAGAGGGCGCGGACGCGGCGCCGCGCATGGCGTCGACGATCGCCCCGGCGGTCGCGATCGGGCCCCATTCCCGCCCGTCGCTCTCCAGCAACACGGCGCGCGACGCGCCGAGCGCGAGCATGTCGCGCAGCTGGTCGGCCGCGGCCGGCGGGCCGAGCGTGAGCACGGTGACCCGGCCGCCGAACCGCTCCACCAGCCGGACCGCCTCCTCGACCGCGCACTCCTCGTGCGGGCTGACGGTGAAGCCGGACATCCGGGTATCAACGTCCTGCCCGTCCGCCGTCACAACGATCCGGCCCCCCACCATCGGGACGCGCTTGACGCAGACCAGGACCTCCATCGCCGTCAAGACCGGACCCGCAAGTTTTCCGGGTCGAACAGCGGCGTCGAGCCGGCCACCGCCACCGTGACCGGGTACCGCTCGCCCATGTACTCGACGGCCAGCGCGCGCCCGGCCTCCGCCTGCTCGGCGGGCAGGTAGGCCATCAGCAGGTGCTTGCCCAGCGACGGCCCCGAGCCCGCGCTCGTCACGTACGAATGCCGCCCCTTGGCGTCGACCAGCGGCTCGCCGTCGGCGGTCAGGACCGGCTCGCCGCCCAGCATGTAGCGCAGCTGCCCGGACGCCGAACGGTGCGAGTCCACGGTCAGCGTGCACAGCACGGCGCACGGCGGGGCGGACCGCTGCTCCAGGTACGCCTCGCGCCCGACGAACGGCTGCGACTTCACCGACGGCCGGGTCATCCCGGCCTCGACCAGGTTGTAGTCGCCCTCCAGCTCGGCGCCGTAGGCGCGGTAGCCCTTCTCCAGCCGGCCGGTGGTGCCGTACACCCCGATCCCGACCGGGATCAGCCCGTGCGGCCGCCCGGCGTCCCAGATCGTGTCCCACACCCGGCGCCCCTCCTCCATGGGCGCGTACAGCTCCCAGCCGAGCTCGCCCACGTAGGAGATCCGCGACGCCAGCACGGTCACGCCGCCCAGCTCGAGCTCCCGGCACGTCCCGAACGTGAAGCCCTCGTTCGACACGTCGCCGGACGCCACCGAGGCCAGCACGTCCCTGGCCCGCGGGCCCCACAGCCCGAGCGTGGTCCACGACGAGGTCAGGTCGGCGATCGACGCGTCCTCCGGCAGGTGGTCCGCGAACCACTTCAGGTCCGCCATCCCGGTCGCGCCGCCGGTCACCACCCGGAACCGCCGCGGCCCGAGGCGCATGATGGTCAGGTCGCCGCGGAACCCGCCGCGCTCGTCGAGCAGCGAGGTGTACACCACCCGGCCGACCCGCACGTCCATCTGCGCGACCGCGACCGACTGCACGGCCGTCAGCGCCCCCCGGCCGATCACGTCGAAGACCGCGAACGCCGAAAGATCAATCAAACCGCAGTCATTACGCATAGTCAGGTGCTCAGCGTTGATGACGGGAGACCACCATCTGGACTCCCACTCGGCTTCGCGTTCCATCAGCCGGCCCGCGTGCTGCTCGAGCAGCGGGATGTTCGACTCGTACCAGTTCGGTCGCTCCCACCCCGCGGTCTCGATGAACACCGCGCCCAGGTCGCGCTCGCGGTCGTACACCGGGCTGAGCCGCACCGGGCGCCCGGACTCCCACTGCTCGGCCGGGTGCACGATCCCGTACATCTTGTTGAACCCCTCGCGGGCCCGCGCGGTGACGTGCGCGGTGGTGCGCTGGTGGCCGTAGAACCGGGCGATGTCCGCCTCGTGGATGTCGATCTCCGGCGGCAGCCCGCACATCCACTCGGCGACCGCGCGGCCGATGCCGGGTCCCTCCTTGATCCAGCTCGCCGCGACCGACCAGAGCCCGGGCACCTCGGGCGTCTCGCCCAGCACCGGGTGCCCGTCCGGCGTCATCGAGATCAGCCCGTTGATGGCGTAACGGATGCCCACCCGCTCGTCGCCGAGCAGGTCCGGCATCAGCTCCAGCGCCTGGAGCAGCTGCGGGTCGAAGTCGTCCTGCGTGAACGGCATCTCGGTCGGCGACAGCGCCGCTTCCTCGATCGAGGGGATCTCGTCGGGCGCCACGATGATCGGCCGGTGCGCGTACGAGCCGACCTCCATGTCGCCGCCGTGCTGCCGCTCGTACATGTTGGTGTCCACGTCGCGCACGATCGGATAGCTGATCTCGCCCGGGGTGTCGGCGAACAGCGGGATCGGGCCGACGCTGATCATCTGGTGCACGATCGGGGTGAGCGGGATCCTGGCCCCGGCCAGCCGGGCGATCCGCGGCGACCAGACGCCGCAGCAGATCGCGCAGACCTCGGTCTCGATGTCGCCCTTGCTGGTCCGCACGGCGCTGACCCGGCCGTCCGGGCCGGTGTCGATGCCGAGCACCTCGGCCCCGGCCAGCACCGTCAGCGCGCCGAGCCGCTGGGCGTTCTCGCGCATGAGCGTGCCCGCCCGCAGCGAGTCGACCACACCGACCGTCGGGAAGTGCGCCCCGCCCAGGATCACCGACTCGTCCAGGTAGGGCACCAGCTTGGCCACCTCGGCCGGGGAGATGAGCTGGGCCGGTATCCCCCACGCCTTGGCCGCCGAGCAGCGGCGGCGCAGTTCCTGCATGCGGGTCTGCGTCCTGGCCACCTCGATCCCGCCGCTGGTCGTGTGCACGCCCAGCTCCTGGTACTGCCGGGTGCTGTCGGCGGTCAGCTCCATCATCATCTTCGAGTACTCGATCGGGAAGATGAAGTTGGACGCGTGGCCGGTCGAGCCGCCCGGGTTGGGCATCGGGCCCTTGTCGACCAGCACCAGCTCGGTCCAGCCGAGCCGGGCCAGGTGATAGGCCAGGCTGTTGCCGACGATGCCGGCGCCGATGATGACCGCGCTGGCCCGGGTGGTGGTGTCGTTCATGGACTGCGTTCCCGCCGTTCGGTCTCGAGGTGGCGCGCCGCGGCCCCGCCGCCCGATTCGGCGCGGGCAGCGGGGCCGGCGGGCCCTATGCGGTAGATGCCGTCTGGCCTATTCGACCGGGATCTCCTTGTTGATCAGGCCGAGATCGATTCCCTGGCGGCGGCGCACGACGCGGGCCACCACGTAGAGCACGATGGCCAGCACGTACATCCCGCCCATGTAGTACAGGGAGTCGTGGTTGTTGACGAAGTAGTTGTCGTTCGACAGCCACTCGTACAGGTTGAACACCAGCAGGCCGATCGTGATCACGCCGGCCACCGGCACGATCTGCACGCCGAAGATCTTGATCCGGCTGGCCGGGGAGGCCCGCCACAGGTCCTTCTTGATGAACGGCAGCAGCACGACGGCGATCGCGCTGAACAGGTAGGTGACCGCGATCACCAGGGTGGCGTCCAGGGTGTAGGTCCGGAACGTCGTCGAGTACGCGTAGATCGCGCCCAGGATGATCGCGGGTCCCAGCATCAGGATCAGCGACCAGACCGGCACCTTCCGCTTCTCCGACACCTCGGCCGCCCGGTCCGGCAAGACCCGGTCGAAGGCCGCGGCGAAGATGACCCGGGTCGAGGACAGGAACAGCGTGCCCACCCAGCCGAAGAACCACAGGCTCAGCACGAGCAGCAGGATGACCTGGAACGCCGTGTTGTGGACCAGCCAGCCCGCGAACAGGAACGGGTACGGCCAGATGCCGAACTGCGGGGTGAGGTTGTAGTCCAGCGAGTTCAGGTTCTGGTAGAAGCCCCAGCCGACGGTCTTGGCGATCAGCAGGAAGAAGATCACGGTGAGGATCACGGTGATCCACAGGCCGATGAACATGCCGCTGAACACGCGCCGGAAGTCGCTCGCGCCGCGGATCTCGCCGTACAGGGTGGCACCCCAGTTCGGCCACAGGATGAAGAACATCATCGCGGGGACCAGGAGCATGGTCGGCCCGAGCGGGCCGAACCCGAACGGCGTGGTGGTGTACCCGGCCTTGACCGCGGCGTGGTTGGT
>Ga0335073_10004018_pt1 | contig 20520 bp, 18 predicted proteins | sample Lox_Sample_22_FD_207093 | JGI IMG/M metagenome (GOLD analysis project Ga0335073, IMG submission 207093) | Soil microbial communities from Loxahatchee National Wildlife Refuge, Florida, United States - Lox_Sample_2.2 | ecosystem: Environmental > Terrestrial > Soil > Wetlands | place: USA...
GGGATTCCACCGGAGCTGGTACGTTCTCAATACGCTCATAGCGGTATGGCACTTACGTTCTTCAGGACTCATCTTTCTGCCTATCAGCATTCCGTCTTTCGTCTCACCGGTTATAGGGTGGCTTTGTGATCGATACGGATATCGATGGTTCGCAACTGCTGGTTTAGTCTTGTTCGCACCCTTCGAGCTTCTCCTTCGGCTGATTACTCATGACAGTTTGGGTCAGAAAGTCCTCTTATGTGCTCTGCTTTTCTTCCTTGGACTCACATTCACAATGTTTATGACTCCGCTAATGGCTGAGATCTCACTTGTTGTCGCTAACAAAGAGAAGGAGACGCCAGGGCTTTTCGGACACAAAGGTGCATATGCTCAGGTATGAATATTTTCCCCTCGGCAGCGAGTTCTCTCACTAAAACATTCCACAGGCATATGGCCTTTTCAATCTTGCGTGGGCTGTCGGTTCTTTGGTAGGGCCAGTACGTCAATCCATCGCTCTTATATCATTCTTGTCTGATCTAATTTTGCCTATAGATCTGGGCAGGGTTCGTCAGTGAACATGCAGGCTGGGGTACGATGACCTTGACTTTGGCGGCTCTGTCACTTGTTTCCGCAATCCCAGCAGCAATATGGATTGGAGGATCTATTTTCAAAAAGAAAAAATCGGACAGTGGGGGAAACGGTGACGCCGAGAATGTTAATGCCCCGAACTCACGTTCAAATGCCGTGTAAATAAAGCCTATACGGTATTAATGCGAGTACCTATTGTTGTTCAGTGGAGTTAGCCTTCGTCGCATATTTAGCGCAATGGTCTTGTAAATTAAGAGCCAATCCGTTATATAATTGCGAGGCTATAGATTTGTAATCAACTTGGTTTTGACATCCCTTTGCTGTACATAAATGTTCTTTCATCCAGGTTCGGTATCCTTTGGTCGTGAGAATCGCATGTGTCCAGGATCGGGAATTGTGCTTCCATCATACCTAACAAGCCAGTTCATTAGAATCTTGTTCCATATGGCATAGGGAGCAGGCTTCCTCTCGGCCACCGCTTCACTCCGCGGAATATCCCATCGCGATAACTCTGAGAAAGCATTTGGCATCCGTTCAATGCGATCGAGCTTCTCACACGTTCCCGATGAGTCAAGCTGTAAGCGTTTCCTAATATTCATCTTCAGCTCATTTGAAGAAATGGTACCAACTAGAAGATCTAGTCCATTGTCTTTGAGGTATCTGAGAACATCGAAGTAGAGGTATAAAGGGGACCGTTCGTAGTTAGGTCGAAGATCACCAAGCTCTGGTTTCTGCTGTAAATATTCGTCATAATCGGGGGGTTTCCGTCGCGGTGTTAACGGGAGTAGAGCATAGATTTGATCCAGGATATCGCTGCTTTTCATAACACCAAACCTGGCCAGGAGGACGCCGAGATGTATGCCAGCATCAGCTTCGAAACAACCCACAGGAAGTGCCATCTTCATTGACAGCGCTGCAAATGCTTGAGTGCTACTGACAGTTTGCGCAAGCTGTGAGAAGTCCGCGTCGTAGCCTACTTGATAAGTGCGGCTGAAGGAATTGCAGTGGTTCATGAAGCGAAATGCAAAAACCCAATCAACGCGTGATGCGCCGCATAAGATCCTCAGATTTTGCGCGAGCATGATTTCCTGTATGGTCCAGATACGACACCAATACTCTCTTTTGCATAGTCGCAGCACAGCACGAATGCCTTCCTTCAGCGATGCGTCATCCTGTCCGGCTGAGTTGTACTCCCAGTTCGGCAAATGTTCTGCGTGTCGCCCTGTAGCTGGGAACTGACTTGTATTAAACAGTTCGACGCTCAAATCGTTATCACCGCGGGTGATACCGAGCCAGGCGGTAAAGTCAATCTCTTCATTCGGTACTTCCTGCAATGTTCGCATGGCCAAATCGCTATCGTCCTCGCTGGTGCCGAGCCAGATATAGACTTCTGATGCCTGGTAGACAGCGGTAAGTAGATTATTTTCCGATTTGGCTTATAGTTAGAGTACTGACGTGTTGATAAATGTCTCTCATCATCGTGACCTGGAAATTTCTCTCCCTCATATTCCGCTGATCGATGCACAAGGCATCGATCCAGAACAAATCAACTGCTCGGCCCCTTCGCATCTGAGCAAGAAAAGTCCAAAGGTTTGGTCTGACTTGAACGCTATGTCCATTGAGATTTATGTCCCGGGCATTTTCGTCTTTTCCCCATGTGTAGGAAAGTGCAACATAAGGCGGAGCTTCAGCAAGCGGATAACACAGAAAGTCGCAGCGGATATCAGTTTGGTCAGCGATACAGAGTCTTACGAGCCTTATAGAGTTCCGCCGCAAGTCGAGCTCGGCGGACAAGTATGGCTCCTCCGGCTTGTATGCCCAGGCGATGTTGGGACTTGATATCCATTCATAATTGCCATCGGACTGCAATTCTAAGAAACCTCCGTCAGACATCGTGTCATGAGAAGTATAGCACTTCAGTATAATTTTTGGAGTGTTGCAAGAGAAATATGAAGGGTTGAGACGTCGGCGCTGCGATCGATATTCGGGTGAGGAAGTTTCTCGCTGATGGCGGACTGTGTAACGAATATAAGTATTGTGCCTGCAATGATAGAAATTAGATTCGGGATCAACCCGTCCTTTTGACCCACATGGGGAAGTTTCAAGGCACAATCCCCACGTACGGGTACCTCAAGAATTACAAATATCATGTCATTCTGGCTATCATTGACTTTTTCGTTTGCAATCATGCTTGCCTCCGAAACATCTTCCCATAGACTACAGTGCAAAGAGCTCGTGAATATTCCCATGACCATAGCTCTTGAGTATAATGTGCAATTGACAATCAGAAACCCTTCCGCTATACCTGTAACTAGTCCTTAGTGGCCTTATTTTGCAAATGTAGCGGTATGGCCTTTAACAATCCACAGAATCACAAGATAATGAAACGAATACCAGCTTGGACGTCTTCTTCATCAAAGAAGCCTGGTCTGGTACTCTTGATCTGTCGGAAAACAGAAGCCTTGTCGTTTTGGGCCGCGTTCAATCCTTTTTCAACGCCCGTAATGCCACTTCCGACTTCTGCGTATGTGATGACACAATCTTGGCTTAGGGCTGGTGTGACCCAGATAGGTGGCCATTGATTTTTGCCCTTGCTCTGGGAAGACGGAGTCGGACTCAAGACATCCGCTTTACGCTTTGATCGTGTGCGCCCTTCCGTACAGAGTGTGGGAGAGGTAAGAGACTCTCCACTAGAGAATGTTTGAATTGGTGATGGTCCTGTTGGGAAGGACGAGAGTGGAGTCGTCGGGTTCGTTTGGAAGGTAGGTGGAATTGAAGGAGCAGTGACAAATGGGTTGGAGGCCAAACCGAAAGACGTCGCGGTCGCCGGCTGCAGAGTTGGTGCACGCATAATCTGCTCTGGTGAAGAAGAGGCCAGCCTCTTTGTCGGGCTCTGTAAAGGCGAGTCTGGAGTGCGGGGGGTTGGGAAGTTGAAAGGCTTGATTTTGAGGTTGGCAGCCAGTACTTGGGGTTGCCAACGAGTTCTCCCGATGACTACCACCTGTGGATCTGGGCTCGCGGAACGAGTGACTGAAGGTGTTTCTGAAGTAACTCGGTTTCGTGGAAGGGTCCCAGCGGTGTCAGCTTCGACATTTTGTCTAGATGACAGGCGAGTTCGTTTTAGAGGAGGCTCAATCTGCTCGCTGGGAGAGATCACCGCTTTCCTGAACGTCTTTGTGTCAGCCGTATTGCTCGCAAAAACCAAATTCATTCACCACGCACTTATGGATCATCCTTTCTGGTTCACAGATATAGCGTGTTTCGGGGCCTTTCTTTTTGCCAACACCCATCGTCACGACAACATCAATGATACCCATCTTCCGATTGCCAGGCTTGTGCAAATCATTGAGCTTTTCCGGCATTTCTAACTGAGAAACAGCCGCCAAGTAGTTGCTCGATGGAGGTTCATTGTCAGGCTCTTCTTCACGTCGCAGGAAAGCCTCGTTCAGCAAAGCAATGGCGATTTCACCCCACTGTTCTTGAAGTGACGTAGCTTTAGTCTTGCTTTTGGTGAACTGCTTGATCGTTCCATCCGGCTCTTGAACATGAGGGACGACGACCCAGGGCCGCTCGACTTGATATTCGGTTCTGCGTCCTGTAAAGAGGATCTTTAAGTCTTCTGAGTCGCAACCATCACGCTCTGGAACCATAACGCAATCTGCCAGTTCACCGTTGAAGAAAACTTCGATCTTCAAGTCCTTTCGAGTGATCTTATTGTCTTGAAGGCTCTCAAACGCCTTCTTTTTAAGTTCAACAACTACTCCAGCTGCCTTTGGTTTCACAATCGTTTCATGAAGCTCGGATTGCTTTTGAAAAGCTTTCATCAAAAAGGCTCCGGCAGCAGTCGACTTGAAGTCCTCATCGCTCAGTATTGACGCGTCATTGCTTGGTGTATTTGGATCGGCCATGGTGTCAGCGGAGCTGCTTCGGAGTCTATCCTGGGAGACCTGTGAACTTTGAAATAGTGAAGTCTGCACACATTGTTTAGCTTCCATGAATTACAAAGACTCCAAGTGCGGCGAAGTGTCCTCTAGAGGAGAGGGAGATCAGGGGAAATTTACCTTAACCACCTTCAACAAGGCCCGTTGGCCAAGGGATAGCTGATTCTCGCGTTGAACTCTGAACAACTCATCGCCTGCGTGAACCATCATGAATGGAAACTGCACCTGGCCGTTGGCGCTGTCTGCAATCATGTTCAACCGTCCCGACATACCCCGTGGTGGAAGAACTATTTCGGTGACCTTCGTACCCTCCTCAAGAAAGTACTTTTGAGCTTGATCGGCATTTTGTGAAGCTTCTGTACTTTTACGTTTCACGGGATCGAGGGTAATAGACTTGGCAAGGTCAGCCACCATAAGATTGGTGCTGAGGTAGAGGAATGGTGACGATGGCATTGTTACCCTCCGACAGCAACGGGAAACAATGAATGGGTGTAGGGATCAGATAAAATAGAAGGACGTTATGAGCCGATGGAAGATGAAGCAGTCTGCTGTGGGAAATAGTCAAGGAGATGGAAATGATAGAAGCTTGAAATGAAGCTCCGTGGTGATGATGAAAACAAAGTCGTCGCGAAGAACGCGGTATTTGCGCGTCCAAACCCCTCAACATGGCATGAAATTGTTAGTTCCTCACACTCCCACTCATACACATCCAGTGTTCTCGCTTGCAAATTACCAAAGTTTGCGAAATGCTGCAAACAGCCAGCAGCAATCAGCAAGCGAGTCGGCACCAGGACGACCAAACTTGGCGCGAAGACGAAATATGAAGACATTGCTCTTTAACACACCATTCAAAGCGTCCATCTTGCGATCCCAGGAAGTTTGAATGTCTCATGGCCCAAGAACGCTTATTGTCGAGCCCGTACACGTTATTCGTCCATGCCGAGAAAGCTCACGGCGCCATCTCCAATATTCTAACAGCGTACACATGGTTGAATTTGCGTGTGCTCGAAATGCTCTTCCTGATCAATCTTCTGTTATTATACCGATCGGCGTTCCACCGACGGCATCCCCCAATAGGGATATCGTCTTTTCATAGACTTTTGCGATTTTCATTTCATGCTCACCAACGTCATCGATGTCCTCTTCGACTTCATCCTCAGAATCCAATTCATCTCCAGTCTCCATCTGCTCTACATCATCCCACTCGTCGTCCCCTTCAAAATTTCCAATTACATCTACGACGCATACTCTTGTCCGATCGACAATACTTTTCATCCGAACCTTTTCGGTGGAACTGATGGCACTGCCGTGCTCGAATCCAGGTAGAGGCTCGTTTGTCTCTATGTGTCTCCCTTGGAGCAAAGACGCAAAAGCCAGGTCCAGCTCACCAAGTATACGAAAAATGGCTCTCGGCGAAGGTGCAAGGTCTGAAATATACTGCTCCACTAACATGGCTATATTGAGCAAGTAAGGAATCTGAAGTGACGCTGAAGCTCTTGTCAGTTGAACTTCGTTCCCAAAGTCGTAAATGAAATAAGAGGGCTTACGCGTGCCGGAAATCCATATCAAATCAACCACTTTCTTAATATCTCGCGCCGCATCCGCAAAATTTCTGTATCCGAGAGTGTCTGGGCTATCGCTTTGCTGTTCTAATACATCCTCTCCACGTTTTGCATAGCGACGTTGTATTTTGAGCAGACTCTGATCTACAATTCGGATAAAGGCGGATTCTTTGCTTCCACCGGGTTTCAATGGCTGATCGCGTGAGTGTGGCAGAGATACCGTCGCGGCTGATGACGAGGCATGTGAAGAGCTCGGAGGAGAGAGATTACTCCTAAAGAAGCCGCCTGAAGTTCCGTCGCTCATCTTGCAATGAATGAGGACCAGAAACTTTCACACATTCCAGCTCAGATGATGAAGACGGCGAGTTTTCCTTAGCGCATCTCTGCCGGATAGGGCAACAAGGGCTCAGAGAAAGGTGGAATGATGGAAGCTGATGGTCAGGCTATCAAAGACACGACTGGAGCGTCTCAGTGGCTATGTGACTATTCCCTTTGTCGTTGGGTGAGGTGAATCTAAGGCTTGATGATGTGCGCTTGAATCCCGTACAAACTTGTGACCGCGCGCCACAGCTCCGAGAAAGCTTGTCGTGGGCGGCGCGTCCCCTGCCAGATGAACTCCAAACTTCGAAGACAGTGGCCAAACGAAGCAATCTGTGGCACCGGCTTGTGAGCCAACATGCGAGGCCGCCAAAAACATTACACCGGCCTAACAATATCCACAACACATCACTTCGCCCGGTTGGTGTTGCCCAACTTGCTTGACCGGGCACGAGCGGCCTTACAGTCGCACTGCGCCGTGTTGTAGCCACCGCTATCTCGCACTTCACTTCACTTCAACTGCCTCTGCTTTATCTAAAGCCTTTCCCCGTTTTCCTCCGTTCCGAAAACTTCGACCTCTTCGTGATTACAACGTTTCCCACGCAAACACTTGCTTCTGCAGCTACCTGCTCTCCTGCATGTTCCACTCGCACCATGGCTTCCCTCCCAGAGAACGCGACGGCGGAGGATATTGGAGATGAGATCATTTTCCAGCATGTGTTGCTAGAAAGTCTCGACGTCGAGGCGGATAGCTACGCTGAGGAGCGGCAACGGATCGAGGCTGCCATTCAAGAGTTGCAGGCAAGGCTGGAAGCGCTGACCGGAGGCCTACAAGGGGAACCGAGCGGTCCTTCTAATGGAGAGAGTTCGCCCGAGACCTCACTCTTGGAGATTCCTGTCCACGGTACGCGATTATTATTCTCTGTTTTCACACAGCTTTCTCTGCTTCATTCGTGCTGCTCCCAGCTCTTGCATCTTCTAGCTTTGCAGATGCCTTGTTCCGTGAGACGCTTCCATCTGCTAATACATCCGCAGAATCGCGGAATACCATGGGCTCGAAACGCTCCTACGACTATTTAGAGCCTCTAGACCGTGGATCATACCTCAATGGAAAGAGATCTAGATTGGGCACACCCACCTCAACACCGGGAACGACGACACCTGGTAGCTCAGAGTCGCTGGGGTTCAGCCAGGAAAGCGAAGGCATTAGCGGACCCTTTTTGATCAATACATCTCGCAATGCGGCAATCCAAAGGCAGTTGTTGGCGGAGCAGAACGCTACTCAGCGGGCATCGCAGGCACAATGGGACGAGGCACTGGCCCGGTCACTCGCCTCGAATTCTCTCTCTCTACCAAACCTTCCCAGCTCGCTCAGTCAAAGCGTACTCAATAGCGACTTGACCGTACGTCGACCTCTCACTTTGGCAAGAGCATCAAGCCAGCCACAGTTTCGTACTCCGGTCCACAATCCGCACGCTGGCCCGTCCATTACTCCTGGTCCGTCAAACACTGTGCGATCTCCCTTTGCAGATCTAGTACCGCTTCCACAACTATTCGACCAAAGCTCCATTCAAGTTCCAGCGACAACGTCTTTTGCACGCCCAAATTCGTTTCAAATTCCGAATCAAGAGATGAATTTTACTTTCGATTTCGCACAGCCTCTTCCCGATGTCAACCAAAACACTAGGGGCATAAGTAGCGGAGCTTCAGGTCAAAATCGAGACTCAGACTCCCCTGACAGTGATTCAGACATTGTTGAGATTACGGCAGCAGAATTCACACCAAGAGTTCACAATAGCTTCCAAAGTCCAAATTCTGCCCACCAACATATGGGTCCACCGATGGTAAATCTCTCACAACCAATACCACCTATGCAAAATTTGGTCAATCATTTCGGGCCGGGAACGAGCAATCAACAAATGCCAGGAGCTTGGCCTAGCCCGATTCCTCGCCTGCCTGTGTGTCCTTGGCTCCCTGCAGAGCAAGGCACCAACCAATACGGAATGGGACTCGGTCACAGCGTGAATACGTCTGTCACGTCTTATCCTTACCTGAATCAGTATGGGAGTATGTTGAATAGCGGATATTCAGCGGCACTAAACAGTGGCGCTTACCCCTCAAGTGTGCCGCCGCCTGGTCCTAACTACGATCATAACCTCGATTATCTCTACGCAGACCCTAAGAAAAGCGCAGAAGAAATCGCCAAGTTGCTCGAAAACATTCGGCCCGATGAGGATTTACCACCTCATCTTCGGGAAGGAACTCCGGATGCTATGCGATTCCCTTTACTGGAGCACCAGAAACTTGGACTTGCCTGGCTCAAGCAGCAAGAAGAGGGCTCCAATAAAGCCGGTATCTTAGCTGATGACATGGGTCTCGGCAAGACTATCCAGGCACTTGCATTGATGGTCACTCGCAAGTCTGATGATGTAAACTGTAAGACAACTCTAATCATTGCTCCTGTCGCGTTGATGAGACAGTGGGAGCTGGAAATACAAGAAAAGATCAAACCCGGCCATCATGCTCTCTCCGTGTACAAGCATCACGGCGCTGCGAAACGGCGTTTCGACTACCTTCGGCGATTCGACGTCGTCATCACCACATTTGGCTCGCTGGCGGCCGAGCTCAAGCGAAAAGAGAATTGGCAGAAGGTTCTGGCGGAAAACCCGAATGCCCTGCCAACGGCGAAAGAGGAGTTGAGCTTGATTGGCTCGAACTGCAAGTGGTATCGAGTGATCATTGATGAAGCCCAGTGCATAAAGAATAAAGATACACAATCTGCCAAGGCTGTATATTTGCTCAACGCTCAGTACCGGCTTTGCATGACTGGAACACCGATGATGAACAATGTCACTGAGCTCTTCTCACTCATACATTTTTGCCGCATAAAGCCGTTCAATTCGTGGACGCTGTGGCGCCATCAGATTCAAAATCCCATCCTCAAGGATAGAAATGGACAGTCGAGAGAGAATGCAATGAAGAAATTGCAAGGTCTCATACGAGCAACGATGCTTCGCCGTACGAAGGAGTCGAAGATTGATGGGCAGCCTATCATTCAACTACCACCTAGAGAAACTGGCTTTTCCCACGTAACCTTCAGCAACGACGAGCAGGCCTATTACACTGCTCTTGAGACGAAGGTACAGCTGCAGTTTAACAAGTACCTCAAGGCGGGTACCGTCATGCGCAACTACGCAAACGCTCTGGTTCTCCTCCTTCGTCTCCGGCAAGCTTGCTGCCATCCACACTTGATTCTGAACTCCGACCTGTCACCTTTAGCGGAACTTAAGCCAGAAACCATGGAGAAGCTTGCCAAGACACTCTCACCACAAGTGATTGCCATGATCAGGGACGCAGGCGGCAATTTTGTGTGTCCAATCTGTTTGGACACTGCGCCAAATCCGGCAATCTTCATTCCTTGTGGCCACGACACGTGCTCGGAGTGCTTCAGCCGTCTTACGGATCCTTCGGGAGCCATTGCTGCAGGTTCGGATGCTAACTCTGAGGCCAAGTGCCCTGAGTGTCGGGGGAAGGTCAACCCGAGGAAGATCATCGATTACAATTCCTTCAAGAGAGTCCACCAGCAAGAGCTGCTCGACGAAGAGGAGAAAGCAAAGCTTGAGGATGACAGTGAGACGGAGGATGAAGATGAGAGTGACAGCGACACGGACGGAGAAGAGTCCGAGGATGAGACCGAGAGCCTCAATGGATTCATCGTTGACGATGATGACGACACTTTGAACGATAATGAGATTCCGAAGATGATGAGAAAGAAGAAGAACAAGCGGAAGAGTAAGGGTAAAGGGAAAGTCAAGGATGAAGACACGAAGAAGTCTCTAGCGCTGCTCAAGCGTGAAGGCATGCGCAATAAAAAGGCTCGGCGGAAGTATTTTGCTCGACTTCGGAGAGACTTCGTTTCGAGTTCCAAGATTGACCAAACACTCGAGTTGCTCAAGAAGATACACGAGAAGGAGCCGGTCGAGAAGGTGCTTATTTTCAGCCAATTTACCTCACTGCTCGACCTTCTCGAGATTCCCATCAGCGACGCGAATTATGACTATCGACGCTACGACGGCAGCATGTCGCCGAACGAACGCACAGAAGCGGCGCTTGAGTTCAAAATGACTCCAACTTGTACCATCATGCTCGTTTCACTCAAAGCTGGCAATGCTGGGTTGAATCTGAATTGCGCCAGCCAAGTCATCATCCTGGATCCGTTCTGGAATCCCTTCATCGAAGAGCAAGCCATTGATCGAGCGCATAGAATCGGCCAGATGCGAGCTGTCCAGGTACATCGTGTTCTTGTGCCAGGTACGGTTGAGGACCGCATCATCCAAATGCAGGAGAAGAAGAGAGAGCTGATCAGCGAGGCCCTGGATGAAAACGCGGGCAAGAACATCAGTCGCCTTGGTGTGCGGGAACTGGCGTTCTTATTTGGCGTAAGGACAAACCCTCATTAGAGGGTGTGGGAGTTATGGACGTTCTTTGGACGCTTATGGATAGATTCGTAGATCGCATCGGAGGTCAATGGTCGTTTATAGATACCCTTCTACATAGTCACACCATGTCTCGCGCACTCGTATTAGCGAGAGGGAGTACATGTACGGTTTACGAGAGACGACAGACCTCTAGGATAGGCACACAATTCATAAAATGAGATAGCTTGGATGAACAGACTTCAGTGCCATAGCGCGCAAATTGCTCGATTTCGATGCTGGCGCTTGAGCAATCCCAACAGCTTATGGTGTCAAGCCACGCGGATTGTGGCGAGTGAAGACGCGGAAAGGGACCAACAAATGACGTAAGTAACTCGCAGCAAGCAGCCAATCATCCGTCACTCTGGCTGCGGCCATCAAGGAACGTCGCGGGCTGTTGCCTCAATGGACATCGATGCAGTTTTGAGCGATCGTGCTCGATTCACGGGCTTATCCTCTTGCTATAGGCCGCATCCCTGGATAATCTTGATTCCTCGGCCCTTTCCATCTTCAAAATTCCATGTGTTTTAATTTAAGCTCGGTACCATGCGCAGAGTACACTGGATTCAAGCAATGATGACGCTGATGGGCACAACTGCGTCATTCTGGACTAGCATGGGATTTGCATTACGAATCCGACTTTTCCTCTCATCCCCATAGCCACAATGATCGGGTGGACTCTACTACCGACGAAACAATGACCCGATCTGGTTACTGTAGCGCTACATGGTGGCCAAGAGCGAGGCGAAGCCTTCTCAAAGTACTCGTAGCGTAACACCAGGCCTCTGCGGCTCCTGCCAATTGCGTAACCAAACAAAAACATATTAAAAGTCGATTCTCGCGTATCATATTGTTTCATCCTCTTCTAAAAAGACTTCTACTTTGTCCTACCATCTTGCACATATACACAAACACCTTGTCGTCCGTCGATACCTCAAACCCACTTTCCAACTCAATCTCGTCCAATTTATACCATCTTAAAATGCGTCCCGAACTTGTCCTCGTCGCGGGCCTTGCTGCCCTTGTCACCGCTGACTCTACCACGAACACTGCCGCATCAGTCATCAGCTCAGCTCTCTCAGCTGGCGCTTCAGTCGCCACGAGTCTGGCCTCCGAGGTGACTTCCATTTTCGGCGAAGGCGCCTCTTCCGCCAGCTCTGCGGCATCGGAACTCTCCACTGCCGCTGGCAGTGTAGCCACCAGCCTCAGCTCCGAGGAGAGCTCTCTCTCTTCCAAGGCATCGTCTGAGCTCAGCTCTGCCAACTCTGCCATTACTTCGGCTGCCAGTTCCCTCGCTTCTGAAGCGTCTTCCAAGTATGCCTCCGCTACGTCAACAACCAGCAGCACCGCAGCTGCCAACAACCTGGCTGCTCCAGCTGGTGCTCTCCTCGGCGGTGTCATTGTTGTTGCTGGGCTCCTGTAAACAGTTGCATGCCGGACGGTACGATTCCTTTGCCCAATGCTAGGCCAAAAGGATAGAGCCATGGCGCAAAATGCGAGAACCTACAGCTGAAATTGCTACCATTGCTGCATCATGGATTCCGAGGTTATATGTGGATTTGTTAATGTATATCTTGTTAGAATTATTGTAGCTTTCAGATCGGAGGACTAAATCCATTCGCGTCATCACATACTCCTAGCTCCTGCACTGTGAACGAGATCGATCTACTCATACCAACGCTTGTATTGTGAAGGTGACGGCAGATGTAAAATTGAGCGGAAATGCTTACAATAAGAGGAGTAATATCTCCTCAAAGTCTTCACGGAAGTTGAAGTTGAGTTTACGATGCCCCAGCATGTGCAGTGCAGACCGTTCTCACCCCGTCCATGGCAATTGATTGGTCGAGATTCATGTCACCGCGTCATCGTCTTGGCTTAATGCAATTCACTGCTTCCAACGTGAATACAGGAATGGGTGATCATTAATATATTTCCCAGGCAACTTGGGACGGAATCATAATTACCAGCATGTCTGCTCGGTCATTGTGGGTCTTAGATCTTTGACGAAACTAGAGATGAGCTCTCCCACCATGGAAATATGGGATCACTCCCACAGCCAACCGAGAGACGAGTATGAAGACGGTAGTTCTAGACGTTTACGTGTTTAGCTGAGTCTATCAATAATATACCAACGTTCCACGGCGTTTCGGCGAAAGAGGCAGGGCAAGGCTGAATTTTTGCCTGAGGCATACGTATTTCTGCCTCGTGATAGACCAAGGGAAGATGGTTTGGTGTTGAAAAATATAGCGACATTGTATATTGTTACGCGAATCCCGTAGACTGTGTGTAAGTTCTAATTTCTTGTGAAACTGGGTTCGCACTCGAATATCGAAGGTCGTTGACCAGAAGGGCTCAAACCGGTTATCAATCGCCAAAAAGATGACACCGAATGATAATGCTGAAAATACCATCATTCTGCAGCACAGAGGCGAGTCCCGGAGTCAAGGCTTATGCTACACGATACTTTCAGAAAGCCCGATTGTGACGGCGCGTAGAGCGCCATCCATTCAACGCGTATGGAAGCGGGGGCTGGGATTGACGTGCATGGAGCTGAACGCGGATTACTGTCCCGAGGTGGATGTGCCTGGCCTGCTGTGCGGTGTATCGCGGGCATGCAAGCGTGATTGAACTTGAAACACATTTGTCACCTTAAAAATTGACCAAATAGGTACGCTCGCGATCAGGCTGTGGACTCGTGAAAAGCAGCTCGATCTTGGGCATGTCTAGCCGAAAGAAGTAGAAGAGGTCGACCAGCTTCAAGCTCTCAATCAACGTAAAGATCAGGAAGCCATGCGGGCCGAATGAAACGCAAAAGATAATGTGATGACGCCTTCGAGCGGGAGCTTTGACTCGACAGTTCCATTTGGCGGCTTCGTGTGGGCTTTGCTAGTGGTTGGACTGTTGGGTCGGCTGGGATACTTCGTTTCCTGGCTCCGCTTAGGCGCGTTTCCAACGCAGACCACCGCGGTCGCGTCGACTCTCACTCTTCGACGCAACTCTCACCACCGTCCGAAGACCAGCCTTCTACCAAAATCCAAGTCGCATCATTCTCGCTTCTTTACCTCCCACATCATTATTCCCTCCCAACATCCTTCCACCTTGCTCCCGCGTCTCGTCCCGCCGCGGAGCGCGTCCCTCTTTGATATTATCTTCTTGCTCGTGCAAAATTTGATGGACACCATGTTTTAACGGCCCGGACTGGAGCAATTGAGTGCAATGGAGCAGTTCACGGGCAGGCCTCAACCTGAATCCTATCAAATGGATGCCAAACTCTCCCGACCTTCAGCTCCACCGCGTCGACCTTCTCTTCTTCCTGCATTTGAACCCGTCTCATCTTCACCACCGTTGGCGAAATCTCTTAAGAGGAAGCACGACGACGTCGTACCGGACGGAAGACTCTATCCAACACCTGTCCCAACTTCCTCAACTGGTATTCTCCCGTCGTCTCCGCCGCGCCATCCAAGTTTACGACGAACCCAATCTAACGTCTCCGAACGTAACCCACTTGCCGATGTTCCAACCGTCAACGTGCCCGTCGATGGTGAACCAGTTTTACTTGGTCGATCGAGCAACTCTTGCAACTTTCAATTGCCCTACAATCGCCACATCTCTCGCGTCCATGTGAGTGTGAAGTACTTGCAACCCGACGCCGTAAACACATTTGGTCAGATCTCTGTCGAGTGCCTTGGATGGAATGGCGCTATAGTACGCTGTGGAGGACGTGAACATTCCTTGGAGAAAGGTGACACGTACTTGTCGAGCCAACCTGCCACCGAGATCATTTTGGACATCCAAGATACGCGTGTTATCGTCGCCTGGCCGGATATTGGCAGCATAAGAGCCCGGGCTTGGGACGATGACTCGTCACCTGAACGCGTCTCCGCAGATAATCCTCGCATTGCTTTCGGATCCAGCCCTCCTCCATTACTCCCACAGTCACCAGTCTCTCCTTCTCCAGCTCGGCATGCTGCTGGACCGCTGTCGACGTCGCTTACAGCTGCGAATCCTCTGACCACTTCCAATGATACCATCGTTCAGGTCTATGAAGATCCAGACTCTGATCACGTTCACGAGGAAACATTGTCACGCTCGCCGTCGCGTCCATCTCTGTCGCGCCATGCTTCCGGAATTGGCAAAGAGAAGGCGATGCAATCGCAGGAGAGTCTACTGTCTTCCGTACCGGACGACCTCTCTGATCAAGAGAATGAAGAAAATGACCCAATCGTGCACTCCTTCGGACCGTTTGGCTCCAATATCCTTTCAAGGCTTGGCTCGTTCACTACGTCCGGCGAGCTGAACTCTCCTCATCCGCAAGCACGTCGCCGTTCTTTAATCAAAGCTGCTCCGCTGTCACCCCATCGTGGTTCCGAGGCTTCGAAGAGTGGTTCCGCTTTAAGCATTGCCAAGTCAATGACCACACGCAACGAAAGCCCGATCAAAAACCACGTCATCAATCAACTTGCGTTCTCGCGTCTTCATTCGATGCCACTTTCGACGATCCACCTCAATCTACCGGCAGAGCTGAAGGCGGCGGCATGCAGTGCGAAGGGAGACAAGGAAATGCTCGAGGATGCACCGCTCACGGATGGCGAGCTTAAGCAAATCCTTGACTCCATCCCATGCGTTGGTGAAATTGCTCGGGAAGGCAAGGACGCTGCCGGCAAAGCTCTGGAGAATGAATACTACTATCTTCCGGAGATGGACGATAACGTGATGCGTCGCGACACAGTGAAGGCGAGCATGGGAAGCACCAGCCTTCGAGCGGTTCGCAAGAACCATAAGGTTTGTAAAAGATTGCGTGTAGCATTGCTGTGTTGTCAGATGCTAATCCTCGCTGCAGCAATATTTCTGGAAGCGCCCTCGCCATTGAATCTGGTACCCTCGAAATGCTACCCACGTCGCCCTCCTAGCCGTGACTTAGCTCTAGCTCGATATGACCCAACTGCAGCAGTTCAACAGGAGATCTCGAAAGTCCAGTCTCATCATCACAATAACCCCAAGTGTCACCTTAGCATGGCGTCAGGCGTTGACATTGCATCATATTCTAACTTTCGTTTCGTCACTCCTAGTGGCCAAGCGGAGCTATGGAGAAAGTTTCTTACCAATCTACTCTTTGCATACTCCTTTTCGACAACCTCACTTTGCACTCATTCGACTTACGGGATGCACGCTCGATGTTGCATGTGTAGGGCTTAGGATATAACTATGTAGGATAGAATAGGAGCAGAGCTAGAATGAAAAGAGGTCTATTCAGAGCATGTTATTGCCATGTGGAACAAAATACTGTGAACGAGCGCGACATTGGTGCGGTGTCACGTGACTCTCAAGACCAATTACTTTTCCTGTGAAAAGCTTCGCATATACGCCATTCTTACGACCATTGAGAAAATTCGTAGAGGAACAGGAGCTAGTATTTAGAAGCAGTGGATATTGCCATGCAAAGTCTGTCTGATTCTTGTCTAACTGAAAACCCACACGCCATCCATCGAAGCAATCAATTCATGAGTATGATCCTCCCTCGCAATTCGTACTTCCGTGCTCGTCGCCACCGTCCGTTCCTCCATGCCGCCTCCGCACTCGCCGTTACTTGATCTTCTTCTTCGGGCGCAGCTGATTCGAATGTCCGCACTTGCGCTTCCGGCAGTTGGTTGCTCGCGGGGGCAGGCGCGCCTACGGGAAAGCGTTAGTGGCCAGCTCAAACTTATGGCCGAAGCGCAGCAGCCAGGCGGAACTTCGAAGCAAGTCCCACGGCCCGTTGCTCGCAGCGGATCGATTCGGGGGGAACATACATAGCACTTGCGGCAGATCATCTTCTCGCAGTTGTACTTGGAGGCAAGGGCCTTGAGCGAGGGCTCGATGAGGCCGCCGCGCAGCCGCAGCACCAGGTGCAGCGTCGACTCTTTCTGGATGTTGTAGTCGGAGAGCGTGCGGCCGTCCTCGAGCTGTTTGCCGGCGAAAATGAGGCGCTGCTGGTCCGGCGGGATGCCCTCCTTGTCTTGGATTTTGCTTTTTACATTGTCGATCGTGTCCGAAGACTCCACCTCGAGGGTGATGGTCTTGCCCGTGAGGGTCTTGACGAAGCTGGGAGGCGTGTTAGTGCGTTGTGCGAGTTTCGCCGCCCTTGCGACTGAGTGATTGAGATAGGCTTAGAGGAGCGGCACATACATCTGCACTGTGAAAATGTTAGCGAATTACTCCAAAATCACATTCTAAGACTTAATACATACTCTTTGCTGTTTCTTCGTGGTGTAGTTGTCGAGGAATGGAAGCAGTGAAGTTCGAGAGTCTTTTGTGCGTTGATGCCGATATGACGCTGAATAAGCAAGCGAAAATTTTGCCTGAGGCCATAGTAGAGTATTGGAGGCAAGAGCGATTCCAAATCTACATGATTCCAGGTGTAGTCTAAATTTTTCTCGGAGTAATTATTGGTAATTAGAAGTCATGGGAAAGTCATTCGTATTTGTTTGGTCACTTCTACAATACTCTAGTGGCATGGGGTAAAGTTGGATATTCTCTACCTCCGCGCTTGGTTTCCGTATGTACTCCGTAGAGTTGCCAATCTATCCCATTGGCAGCCGACTGCTTCCAACATCATGTCTATTCAAACTCCGGCCCATAAATGCTGCCTATATGCTGGATAGAGTAATTCCGTTCCCACGTCTATAGATGGACTGCACTCGCTCCCATTGAAGCATCGAAGTCAAGGACTGGAAACTGTCAGAGGCCCTCCAAGACAATGTCTAGCCACCTCTGGAATGCAACTCACTTGGTTGATGTCACCAAGGCCGAATTCGTTTCTAGCATAAGGATCGAAGTTCAGACCCACGCCCTTATCGGCATCGGCTGGATCAAACTGGGCGATGAATGGATAGCTATCGCCAGACTGCTGGAGGAGCGAATGGATGAATCACCACCACCATCTCAGTCTCCGCCTGCTAGCGGAATAGACTACGCAGATCTTCCAGCTTCTTCTTGACCTGCTCAGCCTTGTCCATTTTCTGATTCCGATTGAAACTCAAATCGGCAAGATCTTTTTTCTTCCGCTGCAACTCCAGCATCTTCTCTTCGAAGCTTCCTCTCATAATGTACCTCGTGATCTCCACATCCCTCGTCTGGCCCAAGCGATGGACACGTTCGACTGCCTGTGCTTCAGCTGCAGGATTGAATTGCGGCTCCATCATGAAGACTTTGTTGGCGCTGGTGAGGTTGAGGCCCAAGCCGCCCGCACCAATTGTAACGAGCATGATGGGAACCGCATCATCAACACGGAAGGTCTCAAGACTTGCGGTACGTGCCTTGCGCGTCATACTGCCATCGAGACGGGTGTACTTGAAGTTGTTCGCTTCGAGAGCGAACTCAATGAGGTCGAGATGTGAGGTCCAGCCGCTGAAGATGACACTTTTAATTGGAGGCTCGTTGGGATGAGCCTGACTCCACGCTCCGTACTCTTTGAGTTGCTCCATAAGCGTCTTCGTCTTGGTATGCGGACCACCATAGCGACCAAGTTGCTTGGCGAGGCGTGGATTGGCTCGGACGCGCGCCTTTGCTTGCTCGTCTTCATCGAGCTCAGACTGCTTCATTTCGTAGAAGAAGATTTTGACATATGTATTGCAAAGTGGGCACATCATTTGACCTGTAGCATCAGATTGCGGCAACATCAATTCTTGGAACGTGTCGATGCAGTCTGGGCAAATTATGTGATAACATGGCGTCATATAACCAATGGTATCGTTCGATTCCTTTTCGTCGTCATTGGAAGAGTCGTCAGGCTGCGCTGCTGCTGCTGAAACAGTGCGACCAATCTTCTTGTTGCACATTGAACACACGTTTAGGTCTGACTCCCGCAGAAGATAGAACATTTCCAAGACCTGTCGTTGAGTGAGTGCAGGTGGCTCTTCGTCCTCTTCTTCTCCGATCTCAATTGCATCTTCGGCCGTAAGACCTTGTGCCATCTTCAGATCCTCGTCGTTGAGCAATTCACGTCCATGAGCGCAAATGAGGCGAAGACGTAGGATTGCTTTCAGAACGTGGGCGTAGGTGCGGCCACCAATGGCCTTCCCAGCGGCAGTGAGCTGCTGAACTTTCCTTGTCGAGTCCTTCACAAAGAATTCGTACAAAGCCATTTCCGCAGCAGAGAACTCCAGTCTCACGATGTTATCAGTTCGTTTCGGAAGGTCGATACGATCTTTGAGCCGGCGAAGGGTGATATGATCGACGAGGAGGCGTAGTTTGGGCAGAATCTCTGTGTCCGCGTCCTTGAAGGGTTTGATGATGTGGGTTCCGAAGGAATGCTTGTCATCGAATGGTTTGATTTTGAGGAATTTGAGCAGGGATCCGAGATCTTCGAGATTGTTCTGAATTGGTGTACCCGTCACGGCCCAACGACGCGGTGCCATCACTTCGCACGCAGCTTTGGATTGGCCGGTATCGCGGCTGCGGATGATGTGCGCTTCGTCAAGTACTACGCGATAGAAGTGGGCATCAAGAAGTGGTCGCTTTGTCCCTGGCCTACGGTATTCAGCAGCCAAAGTTTGATAACTTGTAATGACCATGTCTTGGCCTTTCAATTTCGTCACATCGTCTGTCCTGTTGGGTCCGTGATAAATGCAATATTTGACCATTTCAGGCTTCACATGTAGCTTGATTTGTTGTTCCCAGTTCGCTACAGTGCTAAGCGGGCACACGAGAAGAGTGGCTTTTAAGTTGGTGATTAATAACCGCTGTGGGCTCCTCGGGGGCACCAAATCTTCGAACCTTTCCGCATCGTCGAGAGAATCCACGATAAGTGACAAGATACTCAGAGTTTTGCCGAGGCCCATCATGTCTGCTAGAATACCTCCCCAAACAGGTGGCGGTCGATTCGGTGTTTCGCTACCTGTGATGACGTTGTAATAGATTATCTGGCCGTTTGGTCGATACTTAGATCTCCAGAGAGAGTACCCCTCGGATTGATCGTCTTTGATTCCAGTACCCTTTTCGCGTTCGCTCATAAAGTAAAGCGCTTGTTTCTGATGAGCAAGCAGAGGGGTTGTGATCTTCTCGTCTTGCTCTTTCTCTGGCAAGTCGTCCGTTTTGATGAGTGAATCAAACATGCTTGTGACTTCCACCCTGATCTCTTCGACCGTCCGAGCCCCAGCGCTGGATGAGAGACCTCCATAATTCCCAGTGGAAAGCTGCAGCGGATTGGTGACTTTGTGGCTCTCTGGATCATGTGGGTTATAAACCTCGAAACCTTTGTCAACTAGAAGTGGATTTGGGGTGATCAGATGGATTGAATAGTGGTTCAAGAACCTGCCAATAGAAGGAGCCTTCTTCCGCGGAGCGTATAATAGGATTCGCAGCGGAAAGTAATCAGATATTGGTGTTCCAGGTGTCTCACCGACCTCTTTCTTTCTCATTTCCAAACGAGCTTCGACACGGAGGCCATTGATGCGCACAGAATCAATCATTGGTGCTAAGGCTTTAGAGGTTTTGGGATCCAATTTTCCAAAGCTGCGAAGTGAAGGATCGATGACTTCCGTGACCCACGAGCCTTTCTGATCCTCTGGGCGTCTCAACTTGACTTTCATCGCTGGCCAGAACTTCGAAGTTCCCTGGAACTGGCCCATGCGAGGAGTAGGAATGAGATGTGCATGGACCCCGGCATCTTTGATCATA
>Ga0335073_10004019_pt1 | contig 20515 bp, 31 predicted proteins | sample Lox_Sample_22_FD_207093 | JGI IMG/M metagenome (GOLD analysis project Ga0335073, IMG submission 207093) | Soil microbial communities from Loxahatchee National Wildlife Refuge, Florida, United States - Lox_Sample_2.2 | ecosystem: Environmental > Terrestrial > Soil > Wetlands | place: USA...
CGGAAAAGTGCGCTACATCGCGTGTTCGAATTTTTCGGGATGGCATTTGATGAAATCGCTGGCGGTTTCGGAGCGATATGGGTGGGCGCGCTACGTGGGGCATCAAGTCTATTACTCGCTGATTGGGCGCGAGTATGAATGGGAATTGATGCCGCTGGGGCTCGATCAAAAAGTCGGCGCGTTGATCTGGAGTCCGTTGGGTTGGGCGCGGCTAACCGGCAAGATTAGCCGTACGCGGCCGATTCCGGAAGTTTCCCGGTTGCATAAAACGGCAGAAGCCGGACCCCAAGTTGCCGACGAATATCTGTACAAAGTCGTGGACGCGATGGAAGAAGTGGCGCGCGAAACCGGCAAAACCATTCCGCAGATTGCGTTGAATTGGCTGCTGCAACGGCCGACCGTGGCCAATGTCATCATCGGCGCACGGAATGAAGAACAGTTGCGACAGAACCTCGGCGCGGTGGGCTGGAATCTCACCAAAGAACAAGTCGCGAAGCTGGATGCGGCCAGCGCAACGCCGCTGGTCTATCCGTATTGGCACCAGCGCGGCACGTTTGCCAACCGCAACCCAATTCCGGTTTAACGCTACGCGAGCATTTAGTTCGTCTAGGGCCGCTCGAATATTTCCCGCTGCAGAATCAAACCAGTCTCCATCAAGTCTTGCGCCGGCTAGCCGGTACCGTCGCGCGGACTTGAATCCAGCGATTGCGCGCGTGGGCTTTCCAGAAAGATTCGACGGCGCCCTCGGCAAGCCATTCCTGATTTACGCTCGATCCAAAAATATGGCGGTACATCATGGGGCCCAGCAGGAGGGCAACTCCCAAATCTTCATCCAGCCCGGCTGAAAAGACTCCACGGTCCACGCCCCGCCGCAACAACATCTTCAGACTCGTACGCGCACGATCCATGACCCGTGTTCTCCAGGCCTTGGCAAACTCCAGGTTCTTGGCCGAATAGGCGAGAAGGTGCGGAGTCAGCTTCTTCAATACCTCGGCCTTTTCCCGCGACGGCTCGTAACGCAAGAACGCTGTCAAGTCCGCCTTCAGATCGCCGGTATCGCGCTCGGGAGGTCCGTCATCGAGCATGTGCACGTACATCATAACTTCGAGACACAACGCATCCTTGTCGGCCCAATGTTTGTAGATGGTGGCTTTGCTGACACCGGAAGCGTGGGCGATGGCGTCGACGCTGGTGGCGTCGATGCCGCGTTCGGCAAACAGGTTGGTGGCCGTCTCGAGGACTTTGTTGTGGGCCCGTTGGCTAAGTCCTCGCGGCATGACGCTAAATCTCGATCTTCGAGAAGCGCCAGGCGCCGAAGCCAAGCAGCACAATCGCCACGGCACCAAGCACAATCGCATCAATAAACCACCCGAAGTGTCCTGCGCCAATCAGCACAACGCGTAACCCGTCTACCCCGTAGGAAAGTGGGTCGAGGCTGGTGACGAAAGCGAGAGCTTTAGGCAAATTGTTCAGCGGAAATAACGCGCCGGATAAAAAGAAAATCGGCAGCACCAGAAAATTCATGATCAGCTGAAAGCCTTGCATGTCTTGCAGGCTGGAGCCGATGGTCGTGCCGAGCGCGGCAAAAAGAATGGCGATCATCGCCATGAAGACGAAACCCAGCGGGATGGACAGCACGCTAACCGGCCGGAAACCGGCAATCAGGCAGACAATCATGATCAGGATGCCTTGTAAGATGGCCACCGTCGCTCCTCCCAGCGTCCGGCCGATCATGATGCGAATCCGCGGCACGGGCGCAACCAACGTCTCCTTCAGAAAACCGAACTGCCGATCCCACAACAGTGCGATGCCCGAGAATACCGACGTGAACAACACGGACATGCCAACAATTCCCGGCGCCATGAATTGCAAGTAGCTGCCGTGGCCGGCTTTTTGAAACACCGGCCCCAAGCCGAATCCCAACACCAGTAAGTACAAAAGCGGCTGGCCCAGCGACGCGATAATCTGCACCCGCGACCGGAGATACTTTTTCACCTCGCGCAACCACAAAATATAAATCGCACTCATCGGCGCGCTCCTCCTCCTCGCCACATCTTGGCGAATTGCCGCATCTGATCCGCCGAACTCGCCGCTTCGTCGCGAATGGTCGAGCCCGTCAATTTCAAGAACGCTTCTTCAAGCGATTCCGTTCCCGTCCGCTGCTTCAACTCTGCGGAGCTGCCGATGGCCACGATTTTTCCGTGGTCGATAACCGCGATGCGATCCGCCACGCGGTCGGCTTCGTCCATGTAGTGCGTGGTGAGAAATACGGTGACGTGGTCCGTTTCGTTCTGCCGCTTGACGTGCGTCCAAAGCTGATTGCGGCTCTGCGGATCGAGGCCGAGAGTCGGCTCGTCAAGAAAAAGAATCTTGGGCGTGTGCAGAAAGCCGCGCGCAATTTCGAGGCGGCGGCGCATTCCACCGGAGAACGTCTTCACCAGGGCGTCTTTGCGGTCCCACAGTTCGAACAGCTTCAGCAGTGTTTCGGTTTTCTCACGGCGAATCTTACCGGGCACATGATAAAGCACGCCGTGCAGGTCCATGTTTTCCCAAGCGGTCAAGTCCTGATCGAGGCTGGGATCCTGGAACACGATCCCGAAGCGCTGGCGCACTTCATTCTCGTGAGTTACGGGATTGAGACCGTCCACTTCGACGGTCCCGCTGGTGGCCTTGGCCAGCGTGGTGAGTACCTTGATGGTCGTGGTTTTTCCCGCGCCGTTCGGCCCGAGGAAAGCAAAAATCTCGCCTTTGGGCACTTCGAAGGAAATGTTGTCCACCGCGGTGAAATCGCCAAACTTCTTAACCAGATTCTCCACACGAATCATTCGAACACACCTCGAAGACAAAGATGGGCACAGCGTGCCGTGCTCTAGGATTTTGGTTGGGGCCGCGAAGACAGCATACTGAACGGTTTAGTTTAGTTTGTCAAGAACGATTTTTACAGCACTTCTGGAAGCCTCAGATTGTCGTTTCGCCCGCTGCATGACCGTCTCGCCCGCGCATCTCCTATCCGATAACGGCCTCTTGCTCGGGCGATGGCTCGGCTACTGCGGCACCGGCAGTTACCTTGACAGCGACAAGGAGGGAAATGAGCAGAATGGCTGCGGCCAAGTACCAGGGCGCGGCCGGATAGTTTCGGCCATTCGCGATGCTGAGGCCGAAAACGGTCGCGAACAGCGGTGGCCCGAAGATCATCGCCAGACCGCGCAAGGAACTCAGCGCACCTTGCAATTGGCCCTGCTCCGAAGGGGAGACGCGCTTGGTCATCATGGACTGCGAAGGCGGCGTGGCTAAGCCCCACAGCATGTTGACCGGAATAACCGCGAGAAATATCCAGCCCAGCGGAGCCCATCCGAACAGCCCGAAGCCGACGGCGCCGAAGAGCAAGCCGGCAAGCATGGTCTTGCGCTCGCCAAATTTCTTGACCGTTGGACCCACCAGTCCAGCCATGGTGATAATCGAGCCGACACCGACGACCGCTAGCGAATTGCTCACCCCTTTTACGTCCCAATGGTAGCGGTACATGGCGTACAGCACCCACACGGTGGCGTACACTTCGTGCGCGAGATACGCCAGGAAGTTCACCACCGCCAGGCCGAATAGCTCGCGATGCGAACTGAGCAGTTTGAGAGCGCCCACCGGATTGGCTTTATTCCAGTCGAAACGCCGTTGCCGGTTTTCCTTGGCCAGCGATTCCGGCAAAATAAAAAAGCCATACATCGCATTCAGTAGGCTCAGTGCCCCGGCGGTCCAGAAAGGCAGCCGCACGCTTACGGAGCCCAGCAACCCCGCAAGCACAGGACCAAGAACAAACCCCGCTCCGAACGCCGCCCCGAAAATCCCGAACGCCTTGGCACGCTTTTCGGGTGGCACAACGTCGCTGATGTAAGCCATCGCCGTGGGCATGCTGGAAGAACAAACGCCGGATGCGATGCGGCCAAGAAACAGCCAGCCAATCGTCGGCGCAACAGCCATCACGGCATAGTCCAGCCCCAGGCCGAAGTTCGAAAGCAGCACCACCGGCCGCCGCCCGTAACGATCCGACAGCATGCCCAGAATCGGCGAAAAGAAAAATTGCATCAGCGCCCACGTCGTGACAAACAGCCCCATGTACTCCGAGCTCTTCGCCATATTCCCATTCAGAAATTCGGTGATCAGCTTCGGCAGGATCGGCACAATGATGCCGAAAGCCAGCATGTCCAGCAGCACCGTCACGAAAATAAAACCCAGCGCCGCGTGCCGTCTATTCTCCATTGGCGTTCTCCTTCTTCAGTTGCATCGCATCCAGCGTGGGCAGCCACAGTTCCACGGCGCGGTCCACCCGCTGCCGATCTTGCGTGGCGCAGTAGTCCAGCAAAAATCCGCGAAACCCGGCCACCACCACGGTAGCGTAAGCGCGCGCTTCGGCCTCCCCATAACCCTTCTGCGTCAGCGGCGGCGCCAGAAATCCCAGCCAATCCTCAATCGACCCTTGCAGGTAATCTGCAAACCGCTGCCGTTCGCGCAAGGCCAGCGTGAAAATCTCTAGCGAAATCGCAAAAAGCCGCGCGTTTTCCGGCGAACTCATATGCTGCCAGATCGCCCGGCAAGCTTCCCCGGGCGTCTGATACTCTAACGCTTTCATCTGCTCGTAAGTCACGCGCTGCCGCTCGCGCAATCTCGCCACCGCCTTCAGCACCAGCTCCTCCTTCGAACCGAAGTAGTACAGCAGCACCCGTGGACTGGACCCTACCGCCTTGGACAGCGGCCGCAGCGACAACTCCGCCACGCCCTGTGTCGCAAAGTAGTCCGCGATCCGGTCCAGCAGTTCCGTCGGACGCTCCGGATTGGCGGTGCGGCCCATGCGAAAAGCCTACCATACTTGAAACGAGTGTTTCAATAATTTCGCCTCTTTTCCCGCCCCCAAGAATAGTCCTTGACAAATTCTCGAAATCTGCTATGATCTGTGGATTGAGAATTGCGCCCGCGCAGTTCTCTTTTTTCATTTCTAGACACTTCTCCTGCCGCTCGTCCGATTCTTCATCTTACTGATAACATGAAGGTTAGCTTTCCAGCCCATCCTCCGGGGCGGCCCGGCTGCGCCTTTTTCGCCCGGCAGGACCCTCGCGGTTTCCGAGGTTCCCAAACTTTATTTTCACCCCGACGCCCCAAATCACCCCCTTCGGGAGCCGGTTTCCTGTCGTCTGCCGCACCTCTACCCCGCTTCCTCCGGGGTTTTGCCCGCTTTTGCACGTCAGCCCATCTCCAAATCTAGGAAACCACATGAACAACAAAACGCCCAACGCTACCCCCGCTGCCAGCCCCAATGCCCATCAAGTCTGGAAGCAAATGGAAGACGTTCTCGCCCCGCGTCTGCGTCTCTCCGTCCTCGATCGCTGTATCTATTCGCATCTCCTGCGCCACAGCCGCCTTGAAGGAAAGCCGCGCCTGCGCTTCTCCATTCAGTGGCTCGCCCGCGCCGTTCGTGTCTCGGGTGGACCGGTCCGCGAAGCCGTTCGCCGCCTCGTTTCTCTCGGTGTTTTGCGCCTGCTCGAACGCACCAAACTCGGCCATCTCATCGAAGTCCGCTTGCCCAGCGAGATTCCCGCCGTTTCTTCCGGTCGCTCCCTGCCCATCAAGTCCCGGCCCAGTCCCGATCCCGTCGTCGCCCACCTTCCCTCCGCCTCGCTGGACACTCCAGCTCCCAACCTGCTAGAAGAGACTGACTTCCTGCAAACGCGCGCGCTTCGCCAGTCCATCCACGCCCGCGAACGTGGCCTCTGTTTTTACTGTCTCCGTCGTCTCACTCCTTCGCAGAAGTGTCTCGATCATGTCGTGCCGCGGGTTGATTTCGGCCGCAATTCCTACCGCAACCTCGTCTCTTGCTGCGTCGAATGCAACTCGCAAAAAAGCGAACGCCCCGCGCGGGACTTCCTCCGCTGGCTCTACCGCGAACAACGCCTCACCTCCGCCGAACTTGCCAACCGCCTCCGCGCCCTCGACGAGCTAGCCGCCGGCAAACTCCGCCCCGTCATCCCTCCCATCGCCAACACCGCTCTTCCCGGCCCCGCCAACCCCTTCCCCCACAAAGGCCGTCCCCGCAAATCCCCTCTCGCTGCCGCCTAAGCACTTTGCCACTTCTACAGCAATCTGACATTTGCTACAATAGTGTCAGTACAGGGAAATGTGACGTGAAGCTAAAAGCCAGCATGCGCGTCAACGAAAATGGTCGCGTTGTCATTCCCGCCTCTTTTCGCAAGCGCTTGGGTATCCGCGCCGGAGATGAACTCCTCGTCCGGATGGAAGACGACGAGTTGCGCATTACCACGTTGAAACGCAACATTGCGCGGGCTCAGCGCCTGGTTCGCAAACACGTGAAGTCCGGCGCCTCTCTTGTGGATGAATTGATTGCCGAACGCCGCGAAGCCGCTCGCCAGGAATAAGCCCAGCGCATGCTCAAGCCTCTGGAAGTGAACCAGCCCCGGCGCAAGCCTACGATTGTCCTGGACGCTTCCGCTCTACTCGCCCTTCTCAACCAGGAGCCCGGATCCGAACAGCTCACGCCCGAGCTTTTGCGTTCGGCCACCACCAGCACCGTCAATCTCGCCGAGGTTCACAGCAAACTTGTCAGCCGTGGCCTCCCGCCCGCCGATGCCTGGGAAGCCACGCTAGCTCCCATCTCGCAAGCCGTGCCCTTTACTTCCGAGCATGCCCAGCTGGCAGGCGATCTCGTTGCAAAAACCCGCCCGCTTGGCTTATCTCTTGGAGACCGGGCCTGCCTGGCCCTCGGCCTCGCCTTACACGCCCCCATCTACACCGCCGACCAATCCTGGCAAAAGCTAAAACTCGGCGCGCGCATCCACCTTATCCGCTAAGTAACTCACCGCTCTTCGCCAAGCGCCGTAGGCGCGCCACACTTTAGCCCAGCCCGTAAGGGCTGGGAGAGCTGGAAAACTGAGGCAAGCCCCGTAGGGGCGGCACATCATCTAAAAACGAACTGCGGATGGAATTTATCGTCCAGCTTAATCTTGAAAACAGCGAAAGGTCGGCGAACACCTGCGCTAAACGACTTCAGCTTCGAGCCAAAGTAAACTCTTCAAATTGCTGGGACGGCCTTACCAAATGCTCAGCAATATAGTGGCGGTATCCGGCTGGCCATTCCCAACCATCAAGTCGAAATGCCTCATGGCCATTTATGCAGCCACACAGGCGGCACAAAGACTTTCCGCGATATAAAATTCGTTCGGCGGTTGCTTCGATCTCGTCCAAACACTTCAGGAAGGCAGGCCGTCCCAACCACTCTGGGGCTGGACTCGGCCACGGGAGTTCACTCTTTTCATCCGCAGAGTCGCGCCAGTGGCCTTCGTATTCGGCGGAGATTGCGCTCAGACTTCCCGGAGTGCCCGGGGGCACAAGCACGTAAAAGCTCCAAGTTCTGTCATGCAACTCGGCAGCAAATCTCACGCGACGATTTGGCTCGCCGATTTCGTAAATCCTCATCCAGCGGCCACGCGAGGGAAGTGTACTGTCAGGGAAAATGATCTCAGGTTCGTCCGGACGGTCCCAATGATAATCCCACGGATTCAACCCATTCACAGAGATTACCGGTTTCGGCGATGTAAAGGCAGGATGCTCAGCAACCAGGAGCCGACCCGACATAGCTAGTCTCGCGCCAGCCAGGTCAGGATCCGCTAGCTGGCGGCTTCGACGGGTTCTTCCTTCTTGGCTTTTTCTTTCTTTTCTTTCTTCTTCAGCTCATATCCGACAAGTTCCAGAATCGCCACTTTCGCGCCATCGCCCACGCGCACTCCCGCATGCACGATCCGCGTATACCCGCCCGCGCGATCCGCAAACTTCGGCGCAATCTCGCTAAACAGTTTCTTCGTCACGTCCGGCGTCATCACATACGCCGCCGCCTGCCGCCGCGACTGCAGCGTATCCCGCTTGCCCAGCGTAATGATCTTTTCCGCCACCGGCCGCGCCGCCTTCGCCCGCGATAGCGTCGTCGTGATTCGTCCGTGCTCCAGCAGATTCGTCACCAGGTTCCGCAGCGTCGCGCGCCGATGCGCCGGGTTGCGTCCAAGTTTCTTGTGTGCATTCAGATGCCGCATCGTTGTTCCTTCTCTTCAGAAATTGCAGCCGCCGCGCTTTCGTGCGAACTGGAAAAACTGTCGCCGCCCATTCTGTCATCCCGACCAGCGGGTCGCGCTCCTGCGCGGCCCGCGGCGGAGGGATCTGCTTTCCGCCGTGAGCGGTCAGCCGTAGCTTCTAACCAAGCCGAAAGTCGAAGGCTCTTCCTTCGACTTTCCACTTTGAACTTTCAACCGCCTTACAATCCCCCGCCCAGCGTATCTTCAATCACCGGCGGCGCCGTCTGGCTCGGCAGCGGCGGCCAGATAATCCGGCCGTGCTCGTCGAACTTCATCCCCAGGCTGAGGCCCATCTTGGTCAGTATATCTTTGATCTCGTTCAGCGATTTGCGGCCGAAGTTCTTCGTCTTCAGCATTTCGTTTTCGCTCTTCTGCACGAGTTCGCGAATGGTCTGAATATTGGCGTTCTTCAGGCAGTTGTACGAACGCACCGACAACTCCAGCTCTTCCACGCTGCGGTCCAGATGCTCCAGCCGCGGATCGTTCGCGATTTCTGCCGGCAATTCCGCCATCTCCGTCGGCTCTTCAAAGTTGATGAAGATGCTCATGTGATCTTTCACGAGCTTGGCAGCGAGTCCAATCGAGTCCTGCGGCGTGATCGCTCCGTTGGTCCACACTTCGATCATCAGCTTTTCGTAGTCGGTCATCTGGCCGAGACGCGCGGCTTCCACCGAATAATTCACCTTGCGCACCGGCGAGTGCACCGAGTCCACCGGAATGTACCCGATGGGCAGATCCTCGTCGTAGTTGCGGTCGGCCGCCACGTACCCGCGGCCGTTCTTTACGCGCATCTCGATCTGCAGCTTACCGCCTTCGCTCACCGTCGCGATGTACACGCTCTTGTCCAGCACCGCGAAGTCCGCGTCTTCTTCGATTTGCGCCGAAGTGACCGGTCCCGGGTGCTCGACGTTGACGAAGATCGTCTTCGGCAAGTCGGTGTTCAGCTTGATCGGCACCTGCTTCAGGTTGAGGATGATGTCCGTCGCATCCTCCACCACGCCGGGAATCGAAGAGAATTCGTGCAACACTCCCTCGATCTTCACGGCCGTGATCGCGGCGCCTTCAATCGAGCTCAGCAGCGCGCGCCGCAACGCGTTTCCCACCGTGGTGCCCCATCCGCGTTCGAACGGCTGCGCGGAGAATCGTCCGTACTTCTCGGTCAGCGATTCGAGTTCAGATGCCAGGCGCTTCGGTTTTTGAAAACCCTTCCACATCGTGTTCCTTCCTTCTGGGACCGGCTTGCACGGCCCCTAAAACTTTGGCGCAGAAAGCGCGCCGTTAAGGTTCCTGTAGGCGCCGGGCTTCAGCCCGGCCACTCCAGCTACTTCGAATACAGCTCAACGATCAGCTGCTCGTTGAAGGCGGTCGCGGTTACGTCCTCGCGCTTCGGTAAGGCCACCACCTTGGCGCGAAACTGCTCGCGGTCCGTCTCCAGCCACGGCACCGAATTCTGGCTCTGCGCCACGTTCCGCGCGTCCATCACCATCGCGTTTTGCTTCATCTTGTCCTTGATCGCGATCTCTTCGCCCACCGTGACCAGATACGACGGAATGTTTACCTTGCGGCCGTTCACCGTCACGTGCCCGTGCAGAATGAACTGCCGCGCCTGCGCGTGCGACGAAGCAAATCCCGCGCGGGTCAGCGCGCTATCCAGGCGCCGTTCCAGCGTGATGATCAGATTTTCGCCCGTGGGACCCTTGGCGCGCACGGCCTTCTCGAAATACGAGCGGAACTGCCGTTCGAGCAAGCCGTACGTGCGCTTCACTTTCTGTTTTTCGCGAAGCTGCAAACCGTAGCCCGCCACTTTCGGACGCCGCGACTGCCCGTGCTGCCCCGGAACGAAATTGCGCTTTTCAATCGCGCACTTCTCCGTAAAGCACCGCAACCCCTTTAAAAACAGCTTCTGCCCTTCCCGGCGGCACAGGCGGCAAACTGCCTCTCGATGTCTTGCCAACTTATTTTCTCCTTTACTTCAGGTGACGACCGGTTTACAGGTTTGGCCACCCTTCGTCCCGGTCCATCTCTTTCCTTGTTTCCTTACTTCTTTACTTCATTACTTCTTTACTTCAAATCGCCGCGAGCCTCGCAAACGCGCTCTCGTGGTGATTCCTTACCGCAACTCCTCAAACCCGCCGCCGCTTCGGCGGACGGCAACCATTGTGCGGAATCGGCGTGATGTCCTTGATCAGCAAAATGTGCAGTCCGGCGGCCGCCAGCGCGCGCACCGCCGATTCGCGGCCGGAGCCCGGGCCTTTCACCCGCACCTCCACGCTCTTCATGCCATGCTGGTCGCGCGCGATGCCCGCGCAAGCCAGCGAAGCCTGCTGCGCGGCGTACGGCGTGCCCTTCCGCGAACCCTTGAAGCCGATGGCGCCGGCTGAGGACCAGCACACCACACGGCCATCGGGATCGGCGATCGTAATCTGCGTGTTGTTGAACGTCGCTGCCACGTACACCACGCCGTGCGGAATAATGCGGCGCTCGCGCTTCTTCTTGAATTCTTTCTTGCGCTTCGTTGCCGCCGCTGGTTTTGCTGGCGCTGCTGTTGCGTCAGCCGCCGCGCCCTTCGGTTCTTTTGCCACGTGTTGCTCCGTTTCTTCTCGAATCAAAACTTTCGCTGCTCAACCCCAGAAATGTCATTTCGAGGGCGGTTTATGCCCGAGAAATCTGCTTTTTCTTTGCTTCGTGAACAGATTCCTCGCTGCGTTTCGACGCTATTAGCCCTTCTTGCCGACCGTCTTCTTCTTCGCCGCCACTGCGCCCCGCCGCGGACCTTTCCGCGTGCGCGCGTTGGTGTGCGTCCGCTGCCCGCGCACCGGCAAATTCCGCCGGTGGCGAATCCCGCGATACGCCTGAATTTCAATCAGCCGGCGGATATTCATCTGGATCTCCTTGCGGAGATCGCCTTCCACGCGGCCTTCCTGCTCGATCACTTGGCGGATGTGATTCACTTCATCTTCCGTCAAGTCGCGAATTTTCTTCGTCGGATCGACGTTAGCCTTCTCCGCGATTTTCCTCGCGCGCACTTGCCCGATCCCATAGATCGCCGTCAAGCCGATCCACAGCCGCTTCTGCGGCGGTAGGTCCACACCTGCGATACGTGCCATGCTTTTTCTCCCTAAAACTCTTTCCCAATCCTCTTCACCGCGCCGTTCTTAGTGCCGCTCAGACTGCCCGGTTTCGAACCGTTCTCCAACCTATTCGAATACTCTCAAGACGGCCCGAAATTTCTCTGGCCATCCAAGTGTTCTCAGCGTTGGCCCGCTGCGCTGCCCGATTGCCTTCCGCTTATCGTCTCGTCCTTTGCAAAATCGTTTCGCCTTCGGCCTGTGCGCAACTTCCTGGTCTGTCGCCGGCCGCCGTGCGGTCGCGCCCCTTAGCCCTGCCGCTGCTTGTGCTTCGGGTTGCTGCAAATCACCCGCACCACTCCCCGCCGATGAATCACCTTGCACTTGTCGCAAATTTTCTTTACCGATGCTCGAACTTTCATTTCCCTGACTCCTCACTCTTGCTCAAACTCAAACGGCACAACCTCAAGCCGCGTCCCTGATTTCCTGAGCTGCGCCAAAGCCCAGCTCCTACGCTGCCCGGCTCTCCCTCCGGCCCCGGAAACATCCCGCGCCGCAAAACACGGGCCTAAAGCCCGCCGCCCGCTTTTCACTGCTCTCGATCCCGCTGCGGAAACCTCCCGTACCGGAAAACCCCCGCGTCCAAAACCCGCCGCTCGACCTTGTTCGAACCGGCCATCCTCGGAAGGATGACCCTGCATCCTGCAAAACTCTAATACCCAACAGCGTATTCGCCCGGCCAAGCCCAATTAGATGCTGCAATCCGCTGCGCGATTCCGGCTCCGCCGCCCTACTTTTACCCCTACACGACGCGGCCGCGCCCCGCTGGCTTCCTGACCTGCTGCCGCCACCTACTTGTAACGATACACGATACGGCCGCGTGTCAAATCGTACGGCGAAAGCTCCACGGCCACCTTGTCCCCCGCCAAAATCCTAATAAAATTCTTCCGCATTTTTCCTGAGACATGGGCTAGCACTTGGTGTTTGTTTTCCAGCTCTACGCGGAACATCGCATTCGGCAACGGTTCGATTACCGTAGCCATTACTTCAATAGCGTCCTCCTTGGAATTGCCGGAGTCGCCCTTCTTTTTGTCGTCGTCAGGCCTTGGCATAAACTCCCATGTTCCGTGCTCTCATCCACCCAAAAAAGCGCGGGTCTAAAGACCCACCACTACGTCTGGCTCGATGCGGTCATCCTCGGAAGGGTGACCCTACAACGCCATTTACCAACTCGGGCCCGTTGCGTTCTTCGGGCGCGTCAAGATCCACGGGCCGATCGCGGTGACGGCTACGGTGTGTTCGAAATGCGCCGACGGACTGCCATCGGCGGTTTCGGCCACCCACTCGTCGCGCATCCGCACTTCCGGACGCCCGGCGTTCACCATCGGCTCGACGGCGATCACCATACCTTCCTGCAGTCGCGCGCCGCGCCCTTCTTCGCCGTAGTTCGGCAGGTTGGGCTCGTCGTGCATTTTGGTGCCAATGCCGTGCCCGACGAACTCGCGCACTACCGAATACCCGTGACTCTCAACCCAACTCTGCACCGCGTGGCCAACATCGCCGAGGCGATTTCCCGGGCGCATCTTGTCGATGGCGCGGTCCAACGATTCGCGGGTCACATCCAGCAGCTTTTGCGCCTCCGGGCGAATCTTTCCGACCGGCACCGTCACTGCGGAATCCGCGAAATAGCCGTCCACTTCCATCCCGAAATCAATCGAGACGATGTCCCCCTCGCGCAACTTGCGTTTCGGCGAAGGTATCCCGTGAACGATCTCGCTGTTCACGGAGGTGCACAGCGAACAAGGGTAACCGCGATAGCCCTTGAACGCCGCTTTGCCCGGCTGAGCGGCGATTTTTTCCTCGGCAAATTTCTCGAGGTCCATCGTCGTGAGCCCCGGCCGCACCATCTGCCGGAGCGCCTGCAAAGTCTCGTAAACGATGAGCCCGGCGCGGTGCATCTTCTCGAGTTCTTCGGCACTGCGCAGTTGAATCGCCATCGCCTACCGTGCGGCTTTGCGGGCCGCGGAATCTCTTTCAAAGCACGCTGGGTCAGTGCCGCGTTCGCGCCACCAGCAGCGCCTTATCAATCTGCTGCTTCACGTCCTCGACGCTTTTTGAGGCGTCGACGTCGTGCAACAGCCCGAGCCGCTTGTAGTACGCCACCAGCGGCGACGTTTGCTTCTCGTACGCGTGCAGCCGGGGCGCTACAATTTCTTCGCGATCATCGGGCCGCTGCAGCAACTCTCCGCCGTCGTTATCGCAGCGTCCCGCGACTTTCGGCGGCCGGTCGTACAGATTGTAAATCTCGCCGCCAACGTTGCACACGCGCCGTCCGGTGATGCGGCGCAAGATCAGCGCCGTATCGACCATCAGGTGAATCACCAAGGGCCGCCGGAAACCGTGTTGCTTCAACAACTCACCCAGATACTGCGCCTGGGCGACGGTTCGCGGAAATCCGTCGAACACAAAACCGTGCCAGCAATCCGGCCGCTCGATCCGCCCCGCGACCATCTTCAGGACCAGCGAATCGGGAACCAGTTCGCCGCGATCCATGATCGGCTTGGCCCGGGCGCCGAGCGGCGTGCCCTGCGCGATATTCTCGCGCAGCATATCGCCGGTCGAGAGGTGCGGCACCATAAACTTCGCCGCGAGCTGTTTCGCTTGCGTGCCTTTTCCCGCGCCCGGAGGCCCGAGAAAAATCACGGCGCGATTGAGCTCCTCCGGGGGCCGATTTTCCGGCACCACTGGGCTCGTCGCCATGCATTACCGGCGGCTGCGCAACCGGCCCTTCCGAGCGAAACCTTCGTAGTTGCGCATCACCAACTGGGCTTCCAACTGCTGCACGGTATCCATGGCGACGCCGACGACGATCAGGAGCGAAGTGCCGCCAAAATAAAAATTGACCTTCAGGCCGTTCAAAAAAACATCCGGGAAATGACGGTCAAACCAGGCGCCACCGAGCCACACCGGCAAGTGATTCAGGTGAATGCCGGCGATCATCCACTCCGGGAGCAAGCAGACCAGGGCGAGATAGACCGCCCCGATGAACGTCAAGCGCTTGAGAATGCGGCTGACATGCTCGGAGGTATTGCGGCCGGGGCGGATTCCCGGAATAAAGCCGCCGTTCTTGCGCATGTTGTCCGCGAGTTCCGTGGGATTGAAGACGATACCCACGTAGAAGAAGGAGAACAGCAGGATCAGCACGACGTAGGTGACGGTGTAAAGTGGCTCGCCCCACTGTAGGGCATCCTTGATGTGGGTGACGAACGCATAGCGGGTGCCCAGCACGAGCGCGGCGGTGGCCGGAAAGGCCAGCAACGAACTGGCAAAAATCGGCGGAATCACGCCGCCGGAATTTACGCGCAGCGGGAGATAGGAAGATTGGCCACCCATCACGCGGCGGCCGATGACGCGCTTGGCGTATTGCACCGGGATGCGCCGCTGACCGCCTTCGACGAAGACGATGAACGCGACAACGGCAACCATCACCACCAGCAGGAACACGATGGCCAGGCCGGTGAATGGCCCCCAGGCGCCGGCACTGAACTTGTCGTACAAACCGCTGACGGCGCGGGGCAAGCCGGCCACGATACCGACGAAAATGATGAGCGACATACCGTTGCCGATGCCGCGTTCGCTGATCTGCTCACCGAGCCACATGATGAAGGCCGAACCAGTGGTCAGGGTGAGAATGGTCATCAAGGTGAAGCGCAAGCCGGGGTGGTAGACCAAGGAGGTGCCATTCAGGTTGGTAGCTTGCAGCGTGGTGGCGATCGTGAAGGACTGAATCACGCTGAGCACGATCGTCAAATAGCGCGTGTACTGGGTAATCTTGCGGCGACCCAGCTCGCCTTCTTTTTGAAGACGCTCGAGGTAGGGAAACACGACCTGCATCAATTGCAGGATAATGGAGGCGGTGATGTACGGCATGATGCCCAACGCGAAGATGGTCATCTGCCGGAAGCTGCCGCCGCTGAAAAGATCGAAAATGCCCAGGACGGAACCCTGGGCCTGGTTGAACATCTGCTCGAGAACGCCAGCATTGATGCCCGGCGTGGGAATGTGCGCGCCAATGCGGTACACACCGAGGAGAGCAAGCGTGAACAGGACGCGGTTCCGCAAATCCGCGATGCGGAACATGTTCTGGAGCGCTTCAAAGAATCGATTCATACCAGTACCCTGAGACTCTTTCCTAGGCTACAACCTCGAAAGCACCACCGGCTTTGGTGATTTTGTCTTTGGCAGAGGCGCTGAACGCATGCGCGTGGATGGTGAGCTTGTTCTTGAGCTCGCCATCACCGAGGATCTTTACCGGACCGGTTGCGCCGCGGACGAAGCCGTGGGCACGGAGCAGTTCAGGCGTTACCGTTTCGCCGGCCGGGAAAACATTCAGGTCTTCGAGGTTGATCACCGAATAGGTGACGCCGAAAGGATTGTGAAAGCCGCGCTTCGGCATGCGCCGGTGCAGCGGCATCTGGCCGCCTTCAAAGCCCCGCCGGCGGGAATAGCCGCGGCGAGATTTTTGGCCCTTGTCGCCGGAGCCGGAAGTTTTGCCGAGTTTCGAGCCCATGCCGCGGCCGACACGCACTTTGCGGTGGCGCGAGCCCTGCGGCGGGCGCAGATTGGACAGCGTGGCGACAGGCTGCTGTGCGCCGGACTTTTTGGCAGCCGGTTTGCGGCTGCGTGATTTCTTTTCCGCCATTCCTTTACTCCACCACTTCCACAAGATGCCGCACTTTATGAATCATGCCGCGAACGGCGGGTGTATCTTCGCGCTCGACGACCTGCTGCAAACGGCGCAGTCCGAGGCCGCGAATGGTCTGGCGCAGATCATCGGTGCAGCTGATCATGCTGACCACCCATTTTACCTTGACCTTGCCGCCGGCGTTCTTGCCGATACGCTCGACGCTGGATTTTTTTGTGCGTGCCATTAGTTGCTCTCACTGGCGGCGACTTTTTCCTTAGGTTGCCGGCCGCTGATTTCATCCACGGTTTTGGAGCGGGTTTCCGCCACCTGCGCAGCGTCTTTCAAACCAAGCAGCGCCGCGAAAGTTGCTTTGACCACGTTGTGCGGGTTGGAAGTGCCGAGCGACTTGGTCAGCACGTTGGAAATTCCCGCCACTTGCATCACTTTACGGACCGGGCCGCCGGCAATGACGCCGGTACCTTCAGGAGCGGGCTTGAGCAGCACTTGCGCCGAGCCGTAACGTCCCAAGACCTGGTGAGGAATCGTGGTGCCTTTCATGTTCAACTTGATGAGGTTTTTCTTGGCCTGCTCGATGGCTTTTTTGATGGCCATGGGCACTTCGCGCGCTTTGCCCATGCCAAACCCGGCATGGCCATGGCTATCGCCAACGACGACGAGCGCGGAGAAACTAAGGTTTTTTCCGCCTTTTACCACTTTGGTGACGCGGTTGATGGCGATCACGTCGTCCTTCAAATCGGACGGGTTCACCTCCAGGAGCCGCCTTACCGCCAAACTTTCCCGCAAAATTTGCTTCGACATAGGCTTAGAACTGTAACCCCGCTTCCCGCGCCGCGTCCGCGAGCGCCTTCACGCGGCCGTGGTACTTGTAGCCGCCGCGATCGAAAACCACTTTGCTGACTCCCGCAGCTTTGGCACGCTCGGCAACCTTTTTGCCGATCACTTTCGCCGCGGCGATATTACCGCCGCCCTTGAGGGACTTTTTGGTTTCGCCGTCGACCGAACTGGCCGAGACGAGCGTTTTGCCGGTAAGGTCGTCGATGACCTGGGCGTAGATATGGCCGAGCGAACGGTATACGCAGAGCCGCGGACGCTGGGTGGTGCCCTCGACACGCTGGCGTACGCGCTCGTGCACGCGCAGGCGGTGCAGATTTTTCGATAGCTTGCGAACTCTTGCCGATGCCACTGGTTCTTCTCCTAAATCCTAAAACTTTGCCAAGCTCGGGCCCAGCATGCTGGGCCGCTACAAATTCATTTAAGCCGCGCCACCGGCCTTGGCTCCGGCCTTGCCCGCCTTCTTCTTCAAGCGTTCGCCGGTGATGCGAATGCCCTTCTGCTTGTAGGGATCGGGCGGACGCAACGCGCGAATGTTCGCCGCGACTTGGCCAACGCGGCCTTTGTCGGCACCGCTGACCACGATATGGGTCTGCTTGTCCACGGCGATCTGGATGCCTTCGGGAATCGGGAACTCGATGGGATGCGATTTGCCGAGCGCGAAAGCGACGGCTTTGCCTTTCACTTCCGCGCGGTAGCCGACGCCCACGATGTCCAGATCTTTCTTGAAGCCCTGAGTGACGCCGTGGACGGCGTTGGCGACGAGCGCGCGCGCCAAGCCGTGCAGCGCGCGATGATCTTCGCTCTGGCGGGTGGCGGTAAGCACGCCGTCTTTCTGCTCGAACTTAATGCCGTGGGGCACGGGCACCGTGAGCTTGCCTTTGGGGCCTTGCACGTCCACAGCTCCGCCCTGCAGCGCGATCTTTACGCCCTGCGGCACGGGAATTGGTTTGCGTCCGATACGTGACATCTGCTGGTCCTTGTCTCCAAAATCTCCGAACTCTAACTTCGAAAACCTGCTTATCCAGGGCGCAGCAAGCTGCGCCACTACAAAATCATTGTGGCCTGGCCTACCTACCACACCTCGCAGAGAATTTCGCCGCCGAGCTTCGATTTGCGGGCGTTGCGGCCGCTCATCAAACCTTTCGGCGTGGTCAAAATATTGATGCCCAGACCACCGACTACGGGACGAATATCCATAGCGCCGAGATAACGCCGAGCGCCGGGCTTGGATATGCGCTTGATTCCGGTAATCACGCTGCGGCGGTCGGGCGTGTACTTGAGAAAAACGCGCAGCATTTTACGGGTCTTGTTTTCCTCGACCATTTTGAAGGTCGAGATATAGCCCTCTTCTTTCAGGATGCGGGCAATCTCGGCTTTCAGGCGCGAAGCGGGAACGTCCACGCGCTGGTGTTTGGCGGCAGCCGCGTTGCGGATGCGCGTCAAGAAATCGGCAATGGGATCGGTCTGCATCTTTTTTACAATCTCCAGTCTAGCGCCGCTGGCCGCGGCGACTACCAGCTCGCTTTCACGACGCCGGGAATTTCTCCGCGCAGGGCCATGCCGCGGAAGCAGATTCTGCACATCTGAAACTTGCGGATATAGGCGCGGGCGCGGCCGCAAACGCGGCAGCGATGGCGCACGCGAACTTTGAACTTGGGCTTCTTGAGCGTTTTAGCGATTTTTGCAGTGCGTGCCATGTTATTGCTGTCCTCCGGGTACCCGCAGGGGAACTCCCAAACCTTTCAGGAGTTCGCGGCCTTCTTCGTCGTTGTGCGCGCTGGTGGTAAAGGTGACGTTCATGCCCTTAATCTTGTCCACTTTGGTGTAGTCGATTTCCGGGAACACCAACTGGTCTTTCAAGCCGAGCGTGTAATTGCCGCGGCCATCGAAGGCATTCGGCGGCAAGCCGCGGAAGTCGCGCACGCGCGGAAGGACGACGTTGCACAGACGATCCAGAAATTCGTACATTTTCTCGCCGCGCAGAGTGACAGCACAGCCAATGGGCATGCCCTTGCGAATTTTGAAGTTGGCAATGGACTTTTTCGCGCGAGTGATCATGGCTTTTTGGCCGGTGATCTGACCAAGTTCCTGCGCCGCGGTGTCCACCAACTTGGCGTTCTGGCTGGCTTCGCCGAGGCCGATGTTGACGGTGATCTTCTGCAGCTTGGGCACAGCCATCTTGTTCTTCCAGCCGAAGCGCTTCATCAGCGCGGGGATGGTGTCGTTCGTATATCGTTCGTGCAGTCGCGTTTTCATGGCTCTGGTCCCAAATCCTTTACTTGTCCAGCGTGGTGCCGCAGCGGCGGCAGATGCGGACTTTACTGCCATCGGGAAGCACATTATTCCCGAGACGGGTGTGTTTGCTGCAGCTGGGGCAAACGATCATCACGTTGGAAACGTTGATGCCGCCTTCTTTTTCCACAATGCCGCCTTTGATGTTCTTGCCCGGGTTGGGGCGAGTGTGGCGCTTGATGATCGAAGCGTGTTCGACGACCAAGGTGTTGTTCTTGGCGTTGACGGAAAGCACGCGGCCGCTTTTGCCGGAATCCTTGCCGGCAATAATGCGCACCGTGTCGCCTTTACGAATGCCGATACCGTGGCGCTCAGGGCGCTGGTGATGCAATGTCATGGCTTACCAAACCTCCGGAGCGAGCGACACGATTTTGGTGAACTTCTTGTCGCGCAGCTCTCTGGCGACGGGGCCAAACACGCGGGTGCCCACGGGTTCGCCGGCGTCGTTGATTAAAACCGCGGCATTGTCATCGAAGCGGATGTAGGTGCCATCCTTGCGCCGCCGCTCTTTGCGCATCCGAACAATCACGGCCTTGACGACCGTGCCCTGCTTGACCTGGCTTTCCGGCGTGGCCTCTTTTACCGACGCGGTAATCACGTCGCCGAGACCGGCTTTCAGTCCAGCGTCGCCGCCGACGGGCATAATGCACATCAGCTTGCGCGCGCCGGAATTGTCGGCCACCGTCAACCAGGTTCGCATCTGAATCATGGTTCTGCTCCCCTGTCCCGCTTACTCGGCCGACGCTTTGCGCGTCAGCACTTGTTCGAGGCGCCAGCGCTTCAAACGCGAAAGCGGCCGCGAGGCCACGATACGCACGGTGTCGCCCTGCTTCGCTTCACGCTTTTCGTCGTGAGCGTAGAACTTTTTGGAGATGCGCACCACGCGGCGGTACTTGGGGTGCTGCACGAGGCGCGTTACCTCGACGACGATGGTCTTTTCCATCTTCGCACTGGTAACTTTGCCGGTAAGCTCGGTCTGTTTGCCGGTGCGCTGCGCCGGCGCCGCGGGCTGCGCGGTTTGCGTTTGCGGTGTCATTACGCCTTCCCTGCCGCCGCGGATTTTGCGGACAGCTCTTGTGCGCGGAGCAACGTTTTCACGCGCGCCAAATCTTTTTTCGCTTCACGGAGGCGCTTGAGCGCTTCCGCCTGGCCGGTAGTGAGCTGGAACTTGAGCCGGAAGATCTGCTCCGTCAGCTCTTTGTGCTGGGCCTGCAATTCGTTTACGCCGGCTTCGCGAATTTTTTCAATGCGTCTGGGCATTAGAAGCTCCCCGCGCGGGAAACGAATTTGGTGGGAATGGGCAGCTTGTGCGCCGCCAGGCCGAGGGCTTGCTTGGCGGTGTTTTCGTCGATACCGGCCATCTCGAACATGATGCGACCCGGCTTGACCACGGCAACCCACTTTTCCGGCGCGCCTTTGCCTTTGCCCATGCGGGTTTCGGCAGGCTTTTTGGTGAAGGGCTTGTCCGGGAAAATGCGGATCCA